>Ga0163217_1001489_pt1 | contig 12459 bp, 6 predicted proteins | sample SynspAceP_FD_185933 | JGI IMG/M metagenome (GOLD analysis project Ga0163217, IMG submission 185933) | Saline lake microbial communities from Ace Lake in Antarctica - Synechococcus sp. Ace-P (PacBio error correction) | ecosystem: Environmental > Aquatic > Non-marine Saline and Alkaline > Saline ... | reverse complement strand
GATTACCCGCGTCTTTCTTATGCCGTAGCAGCAGGGGACATGTTAACCCTACACCACGAGACCTTTAAAGTTAAACATGGAGGTTGAGGGAATCGAACCGCCGGACCCTCTGCTTGTAGGCAGAGTTGCTCTCCAGCTGAGCTAAACCTCGGTAATACAAAATAGACCCGTACGGGATTCCGAAACCGTGATACCGCCGTTGAAGGGCGGTTTGGTCTTAACCACTTACCAACGGGCCAAAACTAGTATAACGAGATTAAGGGATTCGAACCCTTTGAGACAGTGTGCACCGCTACATTGATTTCCATCATGCTCCTTCGGCCGCTCGGACAACTCTTCCGAAGTAGTTCTAATAGAACTCTCTATTTATTTCTTTCCATAGATAACTATGTACTCCGCAAGCAGGATTCGAACCTGGCGCGACATCATGACTTAACAGTCATGCGCTCTACCCAGCTGAGCTATTGCGGAAGATGAAGATGCGCGGGCAGCCGTACCTTACTCTCACAAAGGGAAAAACCCTTCACTACCATCGCGCTAAGGAGCTAACTTGCTGTGTCGCGGCATGGGAACATGGTGTGACCTTCTGCCATCGCCACCACACATCTTACATTATTAGAGAACGTTTTGTTCTCTCAAAATGGATAGTGTTTTAACTATTAAGGGGCTTAAAAAACCGTTTTCTTCATTCGTTTTAAAAATTGGTTAAAGTCCTCGACCGATTAGATGCGTTCCGCTCCATACATCGCTGTACTCCACTTATCCCAACCACATACCTGATCATCTCTCAGGGGTCTTTACTCCACTTACGTGATGGGAAATCTTCATCTTGAGGGGGGCTTCACGCTTATAAGGATGCTTTCAGCGTTTATCCCGTCCACACATTTAAGCTACCCAGCGATGCTTCTTTGCAGGAAACAACTGGTTACCACCAGCGTGTGTGTCCATCCCGGTCCTCTCGTACTAAGACAGCTCCTCTCAAATTTCCTTGCGCCGCGGACGGATAGGCGACCGAACTGTCTACGACGTTCTTGAACCCAGGCTCGCGTTACCGCTTTAATGGTGCGAACAGCCCAACCCTTTGGACCGACTACAGCCCCAGGATGCGATGAGCCGACATTCGATGGCTGCCAAAACCTCCCCGTCGATTGTGGACTTCTTGGGGGAAAGATAAGCCTAAGTTATCCCCAGGTAGCTTTGATCCGTTGACGATTGGCCCTTCCATAGCGAAACCCACCGGAATCACTAAGCCGACTTTCGTTCCCTGCTCGACTTGGTAGGTCTCGCAGTCAATGCTCCCTTCTGCCTTTACACTCTACGAATGATTTCCAAACCATTCTGAGGGGAACCTTTTTTGGGCGCCTCCGTTACACTTTTAGGAGCGACCGCCCAGGTCAAAACTGCCCGTCAGGACCACTGTCTCCCAGCAGATTTATGGCTGTTGGGTTTAGAGTGGTCATTACAGGCAAGGGTAGTATCCCACCATTGCCATAGAGATAGATATACCTGGGCTCATAGGAGGGAGGAGAGGGCGGGCTCCTACCTATCCTGCTACAAAGCTGTACAAAACACTCAATATCAAACTGCAGTTAAAAGCTCCCATTGGGGTTTCTTTCCGTCCTGTCGCGGGTTAAACCTGCATCTTCACAGGTACTATAATTTCACCGCAGTCTCTCGTGAGACATGTGCCCAAATCATTACGCTTTCGTTGCGGGTCGGGAACTTACCGACAAGGAATTTCGCTACCTTTAGGGACGTTATTATTTACGGCCGCCGTTTACTGGGGCTTCAATTCATGAGTGCTTCGCTCGAAAAGCTAACCCATCCTCTTAACCTCCAGCACCCGGTGGCAGGGCGTCAGCCCCTATACGTCATCTTTCGATTTAAGCAGAAGACTGTGTTTTTGATTTAAAACAGTTGCTTGGGCCTATTCACTGCGGCTGACAATTGGTCAGCCACCCCTTCTCCCGAAAGTTACGGGTCATTTTTGGCCGAGTTCCTTAACGAGAGTTCGCTCGCACACCTTAGGATTCTCTTCTCGACTACCTGTGGTCCGGTTTGCGGTACGGGCAGAATGTTTTCTAACTAGGAAGCTTTTCTTGGGACAGTGTGAACATTCAGGAACTTCGGTACTTAATTTCCCTCCCATCACAAACTTTGTCCTTAATAGAGGCAAGCATTTGACTCACCTCAAGACTTGTGCTTGGACGGCACATATCCAACCAGTGCGTATTCCTTAAGCCTACTGTTGGTCCCTCCATTGTTTCAAACCAAACAAACTGGTACAGGGGAATCTCAACCTGTTTTGGGTCCCATCGTCTACGCCTATCGGCTCGACTTTAGGTTCCCCGACTAACCCTGGAGGACGAGCCTTCCCAGGAAAACCTTAGGTCATTCGCGGGACGGGATTCTCACCCGTCTTTCGCTTAACTCATTACCGGCATTCTCACTTCTAAGCGCTCCACCCAGTCCTCACGTCTAGCTTCGACGCCCCTTAGAACGGCTCTCCTACCATAGACCTAAGTTTCTATCACAGGCTTCGGTGTTATGTTTTAGCCCCGGTAAATTTTTCGGCGCAGGGCTCACTCGACTAGTGAACTATTACGCACTCTTTTAAATGATGGCTCGCTTCTGGCCAACATCCTAGTTGGTCTAAGGCAACCCCACATCCTTTTCCACTTAACATTAAACTTTGGGACCTTACTGGTTGGTCTGGGCTGTTTCCCTCGACATACGGATTCTTATCACTCGTAGTCTGACTCCCGGATATAAAGTCAATGGCATTCGGAAGTTTATTCTGAATTCGGTAACCGAGGGAATGGGCCCCTAGTCCAAACAGTTTGCTCTAACCTTTCCTGATTCTAATTCCGAGGCTAGCCCCTAAGCTATTTCGGACGAGAACAGCTATCCTCCAAGTCGATTGGGAATTTTCTCCGCTACCCACACCTCATCCCCGCATTTTCAACATTACGTGGGTTTCGGTTCCTACCAGTGCGTATTTACCGCACCTTCAACCTGGGAACATGGGTTATAGATCCACTTGGTTTCGGGTCTACGACCCACATACTCATTCGCCCTATTCAGATCGCTTTCGCTACGGCTCCGTCTCATCAACTTACCTCGCATGGGATTTCGTAACTCGCCGGTTCATTCTACCAAAAGGCACGCTATCACCATTAACGGCCTCTAACTACTTGTAAGCACACGGTTTCAGGGTGCTGTTTTCACTCCCCCTTTCGGTTCTTTTCACCTTTCCCTCACGGGTTAGGTTCACTATCGGTCACTAGGGAGTATTTTAGCCTTTGGGAAGATTGGCCTCCCGGGATTCCTACGGAATTTCTCTGTTCCGCCGTACTCAGGATTTTACTGATCAGAGTGAACGAAGTTTTCCAGTTTACGGGCTTTTCCCTCTTTGGCGGGACCTTTCCAGGTCGCTTTCTTCCTTACTTCGTTCATTTATGACTCTATGTGTTCAAGTTCCTACAACCCCAGAAAGCAAGCTTTCTGGTTGGGCTACCCGTTCGCTCGCCGCTTTAACTCAGGGAATCGATTTTTCTTTCTCTTCCTGCAGGTACTTAGATGTTTCAGTTCTCTGCGTCTACCTTCTATTGACCTATGTATTCAGTCAATAGTAACACCCGATAAAAGTAGTGCTGGGTTTTCCCCATTCTGGAAATCTTCTGGATCCAAAGCTTACTTACAGCTCCCCAAAGGCATATCGGCGTTTAGTCCCGTCCTTCTTTCGGCTCCTTAGGCCAAGGCATTCCACCGTGCGCCCTTATTAACTTAACTTGGTTCATTGTTAGACTACTTCATTTCACCTCATGGTGAAAGAAATTTACATAAAAAATAAAACGCGGATGTTTTCTTGGTTTCTTGCTTTTCTTACATGTTAAACACTATCCAGTTTTCAAAGAAACAACTAACTTACTGTTGAGAAGATTAGACCCTCAAAAACTGAGCAAAGTAAAACAACTGTGACCGGTTCCGTTATATCCTTAGAAAGGAGGTTGACCCAGCGCCACCTTCCGATACGGCTACCTTTGTTACGACTTCACCCCAATTATCTATCCCACCTTAGGCGGCTGGCTCCCAAAAAGGGTTACCTCACCGACTTCGGGTGTTACAAAAAACTCTCGTGGTGTGACGGGTCGGTGTGTACAAAGACCCGGGGAAAACGATTCAACCGCGGCGTTTCTGATCCGCGATTACTAGCGATTCGCGCTCATGCAAAGGCGAGTTGCAGGCCTGCAATCCGAACTAGAATGGGCTTTTAAGAGATTTAGCTTGACCTCCGATCTTGCGACTCGTTGTACCATCCATTGTTAGCACTGTGTAGCCCAGGTCATAAGGGCATTTGATATTGAGTTCTTCCCCACCTTCCATCCGGTTTACACGGCTGAAGTCCTCACTAGAGTGCCCAAACTGAATGCTGGCAACTAATAATTAGGGTTGCGCTCGTTGCGGGACTTACCCAACATCTCACGACACGAGCTGGACGACCAACCATGCACCCACCTGTCCACTTTTGTCCCCGAAGGGGAAAAGCTCTAATCTCTAGACGTGGGTCAAAGGATGTCAAGACCTGGTAGCGTTTCTTTCGCGTTGTTCGAATTAAACCACATTGCCTCCACCCGCTTGTGCGGGCTCCCCCGTCAATTTCCTTGAGTTTTCAGTCCTGCTGCCGTACTCCCAGGCGGAGTGGCTTAAATGCGTTAGCTGCAGCACTGAGGTGGCGGGAAACCCCCCAACCCCCCAACCTTTAGCACTCATCGGTTTACGGCGTGGGACTTACCAGGGTATCTAATTTACTGTTTGCTCCCCACGCTTTCGGCCTCAGCTGTCAGTTACAGACCAGAGAGTCGGCCTTCGCACTTGGTGTTCCTCCATAATCTTACGCATTTCAACGCTACACATGGAATTTCCCCCACTCTCCTCTTTCTGCACCTCAAGTTTTCTCCAGTTTCAATGAACCTTCCCCAGTGAGCTGGGGTCTTTTTCACATTCAGGGACTTAAAGGACCGCCTGCGCTCGGCTTTTTACGCCCAATAAAAATCCGGGACAACGCTTGCCATCTACGTTTTACCGCGGCTGCTGGCACGTTAGTTAGGCCATGGCTTTCTGTTAGATACGTCAGGGGATGAGCAGTTACTCTCATCCTTGTTCTTCTCTAACAACAGAGTTTTACGATCCGAAAACCTTTCTTCACTCACCGCGGCATTGCTCCTGTCAGACTTTTCGGTCCATTGCGGACAGATTCTCCTACTGCTGCCTTCCGTAGGAGGTCGGGCCGTGTCTCCAGTCCCAGTGTGGCCGATCACCCTCTCAGGTCGGCTACGTACATTGCCTTGGTGAGCCATTAACCTCATCCAACTAGCTAATTACGCCGCGGGTCGTCCATCCATAAGCGGCAGCCGAAGCCACCTTTCATCCGTTCGTGCCATGCGGCAAATCAGGAATTATTGCGGTTATTAGCATCCGTCTTCGAATGTTATCCCCCACTTATGGGCAGGTTACCCACGTGTTACTCACCCGTCCGCCACTCCCTTTCCAGTCGAGTGCAAGCAATTCAATAGGAAAGAGCGTTTCGACTGCATGTATTAGGCATTGCGCCAGCGTTCGTCCTGAGCCAGGATCAAACTTCTCTAAAAGTTTTTGAAACCAAAACCCGTTAGGATTGCTTCGCTTTTTTAACGGTTGCTGAAGCTTCATTTAAAATTGACTTGCTATGCGAATAATTATTCACTTTTGTTTTCTTTTTGGTTCGACCCTTGGTCGAACCGCCGTTACACAGTTTTATTGTTTTACTTTGTTCAGTTTTCCAAAGTCTAAGGGTTGTTTGCCGGTTTGTCGTTTTTGACAACTTCTTAAATTATTACCAGAAGTTATTTAATTTGTTCAACAACAAAATCTGAATTTATTTTTGGATTTTTTATTCATCTTACTAACATAAATAACTGATTTTATGCCTCCACATTTTATTCATTGATTCTACAAATTTCAAGTCAACAACAATATCGACTTATTTATTTTATCAGATACCTTATATTTTCTTTATTTTGGCCAACTCATAGTACTTTACTATACAGGTAATTCATATTCTGTCAATCACTTATTACTTAATTTTCTCTTTTTTTTATTTTTCAAATTTAAAACTATATTCTCCTAATTTTTAAAAAATTTAATATTCTTTGTTTCAAACTAATTTATTTTGCTTCATTCTGTGTACTGGTCTAGGTTTACACAATATTTTTTATATTTTTTCTCATTGTTAAAGAATTACTTAGACAAATAAGAAACGTTTTTATTCTTGATTCAATAGTATCACGTTCTGTTTGTCGTTGCTTGTAGTACTTCTCTTTTTAAAAATAGAAATAAAAATAAGTATGCATTTATTCATGCCTGACATTAGTTCATATCCTATTTAAAAAATTGATTAAATACAAAACAAGTGTTGAGATTTCATTCGCGAAAATGAGAAATTCTCACATTTTTTATCTTTTTTTACGACGTACTTCTTTAATTACGAGCTGCTTTTACGTAATGCACGCAAGTAGTATAATTTAGGCCACCGACGAACTTTACCAAAGCGGATAACTTCGGATTATTGCAACACGTGGAGTATGCAATGGGAATGTACGTTCCACACCCAACACCATTAGAAATTTTACGAACAGTATATGTTTCGCTAACTCCAGCTCCACGGACGTTTTATTACTACGCCTTTCAAACAATTGGATTTACGTTCTCTAGTACCCCTCAACAATTTTTAGCGTGAACACGGACGGTATCTCCTGGACGGAAGCGGAAATATTCTTCGCTAATTTGTTCGTTTTGTGATTGATTCAATTTTAAGTTCATGTTTTTTTTTCTCCTTTCCAACAAAACATTCATACACACCATTTGGACCACCAGCGGGAATATCGTTATTTCAGGCAGTTTTACCCACTCACCCAGATTAGTCTACCATTATTCTAAAAAGGAGTGTAAAGCTAAATTTTCCTTTATTGTTCTAAGATTATTTTCATTTATTATTTTCATCTAACCATTTTTTTTGGCGTCTTTTGTAAATACTGTATTTCTGCAACATTCTGGTCTTCTCAATTATTGTTCGGCGCAAAGATTCTTTTTCTTGCCATTTCTGCATTTTTTTTTGGGTTTCCACTAATTAAAACATCAGGTACTTTCATTCCTCGAAAGTCTGCAGGTCTTGTGTATTGAGGATTTGTTTCCAAAAGGGCCTGGTTGAATGTGAATCTGCTTTAGCAGATTCTCATTTGCCTAAAAACTTCCGGCAATAACGAACAAGCAGCACAATAATAACCATCGCTCCAATTCTCCACCAGTTTAAAAATGAAATCTTCCAAGAGAAATTCATCCGTCACTAGTGTCCCGTATCCTTTCATCATAAGCCTTTCATTAATGGACCACAGATGAAAACTAAATGACTTTTCTTCAGTTAATTTTCTTCAGCAAGACTTTTGTCGATGAATTGGAACCCCTGCTGGGATCTAATAAAATAACCCCTTTTTTTGTCTCAGGATTTTTCAGACTTAATAGCATCTAAAGCATAAAATATAGGTTGAGCGGTTCAACAACATACCTGCTCCTCCAGCCATAGGGATATCTGTCCACATTACGGTGTTTATTTTTCGGAATAATCACGAAAAATTTCTTACTGAGATGTCTTTTTATACTAATTTTTTATCACCTGCTTTTCCAATTAATTGATTCTGTTAACGGACCTTTCAAACATTCTGGGAAATAAAGTTTTTAAAAATATCAATTTTTTCATTAATCTAAATAAAACCCTTCCATCACATGGAATGGCTTAACGTGTTTATTTTTCTAAAGTTCAACATTTAATACGAATTCTTCATATAAGGAATCAATAGATCTTTGCCTTTAGGACGTTTGATTACCCAAAAACATCGTTTGCTCCAGGGAGTAATACTTCTGTAACTTCCCCAAGGTTTCCTGCACTTCCTTCATCTTGAACAGATAATCCAATAATTTGATGCAAGTAATATTCATTTTCTGGTAAGTCTCCCCAATAGATTCAGAGGTTACTTTTAAAATTTCCATCACGGTATTTTTCAACATCGTTGATATTAGAGTGATCTTTGAAAAGAAAAGTATATCAAAATTTTGTGTTTCCGATGACTTGCGACTACAATTTTCAATCATTTTATTACCAGGTTGATCAAGCAAATAATTTCAGCCCTTCTTGTAACGCATTTCTTGGAAAATCTGTTCTCGAAAATAAACACGGACTTCTCTTTTAATTCCTTGAGTATTACAATTTTACCTTACATTTATATAATTCATCATAGTATCCCTCTTTTTTTATTATGTCTATTTTTTTATTGTACCATATGTTTCGGTCACACTTATTAATAAGAGTGACTAAAGAAGAAAAAAACCATTCTTAGGAGAATGGTTTTTTACTTTCAGAATTCTGGCTATTTTGAATAATTAGTCTTGTGCGTTGGCCCCTTCGGACTTTTAAACACTGCTAGATTTAATGCTCGAATAGCTTTTGCTTACGCGACCTTTTCCCCTTATTAGTTCGTCCGATATTCATTCAGGAATGGACGGGAATAATTGATATTCTTGGAAAGAATCATCTTTTTCAACAATATCAATTATTAATCTTTCCGGATTTAATTAAAACAAGTGGAACGAAACAATGGTAAGAATTAAAATCATTATGTCAGCCATCGTTCTCATCCTTTTATTTGCTATTTTTTGGAATCATGGAATATTTTCATAACGCCTCTTTTGAAAGGATATTAACGAACTGTATCAGATGGTTGCGCACCTTTCAGCTAACCATTTCAATACTAAATTCTTCATTCAATTTTCACTCAGCTGGGGCTAACAACTGGTTTAGTATGTATGCCTACTGCGTTCGATAAAACGTCCATCACGTGGAGCGCGAAGAATTCTTGCAATACTATACTAAAAAACGGAATTTCTTTTAGAACCCATTGCGTTTCAAAGCGGATTTTTTACTGCCATTATTTATTACAACCTCCATTAACTCTTCTTTCAAATAAGTTATATTTAACAGGAAATTGTCATCCTTGTAAGTGTTTTTTTCTTTACAGGTTCTTTTTTTATTTTTTTCAACCTTTAACGCTTCTTTTTTATTTTTCTTTTTGACTTTCTTTTTATTTTTTACGAGTCATAGATTTCATCCCCACTACCATTTTTCTTTAACACCCTTGACAAAAACATACCATCCATTTCCATCAAAGTTTCCTTTAAGTCATTTTGCTCAATCATTTTTTTCGATTCATTAAATTGTTTTTAATTCATGCGGTTTAACTTTCTGCAATTGGTTGTGCTTGAGCCTCTTCGCCAATTCTCCGTCTTCTGCCTTTGGAGATAAACAATTTCAGGATTCTTACGCTCTTTTAGTGTCATAGATAAAGATAGCTTTCATTACGCGCTGTATACTTTTGGATCTATTGAAGGTTCTCAAGTCCGGCGCATTGCTCATGCCTGGAATATTTTAATGATATCTTCTATTGGCCCCCATATTACTAACTTGGCCATTTTTGTTCAATGAAGTCATTAAAATCAAAACTATTATTCTTTTAATTTTTTTTGTCATTCTTCATTTTTCTTCTATCAAAATCCTGTTGAGGCTTTTCTCGATTAGAGTAAGCATATCGCCCTACCTAAGAATTCTATTTGCCATCCTGTCTGGATTAAAAAACGGTTCTAATTGCTTTCTAATTTCTCACCTTGGCCAACAAATTTAATTGGTTCCCGGTTACTGGAGCGAATAGGAAAGAGCTGCCCCGCCCACGAGGTTATCGCAATCAATTTTTCGTCAAGGATTTACACCCGTAATATTTAGGCTGTTCATTAAATGGAAGCGCAATCGTCGCCGCTTCTTGGGCCTGGTCATTGCGTCTACTACTAAGAAAATTTCTGTAGGATTGGACAGCAGCTTTTTATATCAGAAGCTCTGTTCATAAGCTTTTCATCTATTTGCAAAGCGTCCAGCCGTATCAATAATAACAAAATCTCGATGGTCATCTTTCGCTTTTTGGAATCCCGTTGTTTAGCAATTCTACAGGACTGACTTGATCTTTTTCCCAATTTTTTTTTCGGGGAAAGGAAATTACTGGAATATCCAATTGTTCTCCCAATGTTTCTAATTGTTTGAATAGCGGTCAGGACGATAAATATCGGCTGCTATCCATCATTGGACGTTTATTTTGTGTTTTTCTTAAAATGATTTTACTAATTTACCCGCAGTTGTTCGTATTTACCTGCTTCCTTGTTAGCCCAACCATCATAACTACAGTGGAGCTTTGCTGCCATCTTGAATTGTTGCTTTGCTTCGCGCACCATTAAAGGTTGTCAAACTTCTTCACTAACAATTTTTAAAATTTTGGTGACTTGGGTGAAAGACTTTTATACTTCTGATCCAACAGCACGTTTTCACTAACAATTTTCAACAAAATCCTTTACTACTTGAAGTTAACCATCTGCTTCTAGCAAAGCTAGTCTTACTTCGCGCATCATTCTTTACATTCTGCTTCTGATACCTTACCTTTGCGACGCTTTTTTGCCATCGCATTTTTGCAATCTTTCTTGATAATCCTTTCAAATGCCATTTAATTCCACCATTCCTTATTCTGCTGATTTCTTTTTTTATTTCAACTTTTTGAATATAACTTTGTTAATCATACTATCATTTGGTAATTGAGTGGTTATATAGCTTTGAAAACCTCAATCAAGGTTTTTTTTCTGTCTTGATTAAAGTTTTCTACAAATGAAGTTTTTTTTCATAATCTGTTAAAATTTGTTCTGTTCTCCTTAAGTCATCATATTATTAGCTTGTCTCGGCTCTCACATCAAAAAAATCTTCTGCAATTTCACCCAAAGAATAATCATCTGCCAAAATAAAGCAACATATATTTTTGTTGCTTTTCAGTGAGTAAGATCATAAAAATCGAAAAACGCCATTCATTGCGGTTCGTTCGTTCTATTTTCCATTTTAACTCCCTTCTTTATTCCGAACCTGTTTTTACAGTGAGTCTCATTTAAGCCACCTCTTAAGCGTACTCATTATCCGGTTAAATAGTCAAATAGTTTTTAAGATGTTTCCTTCCTATTTCTACAAGAATGAACGATATTGTTAAACAGTGAATTTTATAGTTTTAATTAAAGAAAAAAAGAACCCTTTAGGCTTCTTTTTTCATTAGTTTTTAATTACAAAAAAATTTAAGGTTACATTCGATCCTTATATCAATTGCACTGAATATCCGTAGATATACTTCGCCTGGATCAAAACTCTTGTAAGTTCATTCTACTGCTTCACCTAAACCAACTAACTTAACCGGAATCCAATTCTTTACGGATAGCTAAGACAAATTCCACCTTTTAGCCGTTTCCATCTAATTTTTGTAAGGACAATTCCAGTCACGTTCGTTGTTTTGCTTTAAATTGTTTAGCTTGCACCATTAAGCATTTTGACAGTAGTTGCATCTAAAAACTAGTAAAAACTTCATGTGGTCCGTTACTAAACTTCTTTTTCGATTGACACGTTTATTTTTTCTAATTCATTCATTAGATTAACTTTATTTTTTGCAAAAACGTCCAGCCTGTATCAACAATCAAAAATAATCTGGCTTCTTGTTGCTTTAGGGCTTGACGTACAGCATCCAAAACCACAAACTGCCGCCGGATTCACTACCCGGCTTTTTCCTGCTTACGACTTTGAAGCTCCAACTTCGCTCTCCCCATACAAACTAGTTGCTCTATCAGCTCCTGCCTCTAAAAGTTATCTCCTTGCAGGCCAGAAACAACTTTTTTTAACCTTCTTGATTTGATAACGTTTTGCCATCTTTCCAAATTAGTGGTCGTTTTACCTACACCATTTACTCCTACTACCAAGATTAAAACAGATAAACCGTTTTTTGTTAAAATTTAATTTTGGTTTTTTCAGTATTATTCCTTTTTTTTCAATAAAATTCGGACCATTTTTTTCAATAATTAACTTTGTTCTTGTACTTCACTTCACTTCTTAGCATTTTTTCAACTTAAACTTTCTTGTCGTTAAAAGCATCCACTAAATTTCCATTCGATGCTTTTCATAACCCCGACATCTGGGCTCGATAAGAATTTCTTCCAAATTCTTCAAAGAAATCTTCATCGGGACTGTTCTGAAGGTTTTTGCAAAAAAAGTTCCATTTCATCCCGGGGACTTGGAAAAAAAAGATTTTGGGCGTGGTTTTTTCTATCCTTTTTCATAAATTTTTTTCTTTGGGGGACACTTTTCGGGTTGTTTCAAATTTTTTTTTCTTCTCCTGTTTAAAATTTGGCCTTCGTTTTATTTCTTAATCAAAAAAAAACCCCCATTGTCTTACCTCTTTTTCTTTATTTATTCATATTGGAACTTTTTTTAGTCATTTTTTAGTTTATTGATCTCTCTCTTTT
>Ga0163217_1079796_pt1 | contig 12461 bp, 5 predicted proteins | sample SynspAceP_FD_185933 | JGI IMG/M metagenome (GOLD analysis project Ga0163217, IMG submission 185933) | Saline lake microbial communities from Ace Lake in Antarctica - Synechococcus sp. Ace-P (PacBio error correction) | ecosystem: Environmental > Aquatic > Non-marine Saline and Alkaline > Saline ... | reverse complement strand
TTAAAAGATCATCCTTTTTTTATTCTAATATTTTTTTTCTTCATTACTAATTAACATTAATTTTTTCATTATTCATTAAATAATTTTTATCAACTAATTAGATTGAGTATTATTTTCTTTTTTTTCCTAGTCTTTTTTTATTTTTGAAGGTTGAAACTTCATTTTATTCTCATTTATTTAAACTTTCTTCTCTCGGTGCATTGCGCTACATATTTGAACTTGATCAGTAAATACAAATTTTGAATCTTTAAAAGACACTGTTATTTGATAGGTTTTTCTAATTCAAGTAATTTTTAAATATTACATTTATTGTATTAATTAACTATTTTTTTATTATCTTGTATGATATTTTTTTATGTATTATTATACTAAATTCAATTTTAATTTTCTTTTTTTTTCAAAGGATATTTAATATTTTGCCAAATTTCGTCAATTTTTAACAATCATAATCAATTGCTTTATTTTTTACGATTTTTTTTATTTGTCATCACTCAAATTTTGGGACATATATTTCTTTTTTCTCCTGTTACTCTAACGTCCAGTTTTCCATACATAATTTTTAGGGTCATTTTTACCTGTGGTTATGTTAATTATGTTTCTCTCTATTTTTTGTGCTGCTGGACTGTCTTTTAAGCCTGAATTGCCTTGGTGTCCTCTCCGCTAGTTGCCCGTTTCGTCGTGATATCCCCTGACGCATGTGAATGAAGCTCTCCCCGCTGTCGGATCTCGGCCAATATCATATATGGCGTTTTTTTCAAAATTAGGATCGTTTTTTTTTTAGCTTTTTTTATTGCTTAATTTTTAAGCGGTTTAGCCCCATACCTAATCTGTTCATCATCTATTTGAAAATGATATTACCGAATCGCCTCGATACCTCGCGTATTTTTGACGTGAATTTCTCTCGATTAGTTGTGAGATTACATTCAACTGATTAAAATAAAAAGTTATTACGTAGGCTGGTTATAATTCGTTTTCGTCGTTTATTATTTTGAACATAACCACAATTAGAAGATTACTGAAAATTAACTAGGATTTATTAGCACTCTCGTTTAATCCTGCTTTATTATTGACTATTGTATTTGACAAAACTTTTTTTTAATTGTCTAATTGTCGTTGCTTCATGTTTTAAGGAAAAAATAGTCATTATTTTCCCCCTTGTTCGCTTGTTTTACGTGTTTGTTGAAATTAATTTTAGCTTTAATTCCTGACTTAAAAAATCTTTGATCTTTTTAATATACCAATCATCATTTATGATTTTCTTTCATTTTGCTTTACTTGCGAGTTGATTTTTAAATTTATTCCATACTAATAAGGTGATTTAATACTTTTAAAGAATGCCCCTTCTTTATACATAAACACTTTTTTAAAGGCCTTTTCCATTATTCATATAATGAATAATTAAAAAGTTCCCCAAGTCTCAATCCAGAGTTTTTCTTTTCTGCTTCGTTTAGTAAATCATAAAGTTTATCATCTTACTCTTTATGTGAATACTTTTTCTCTATTTTTCTCCCTCTTTTTGTTTTCCATTTTCAATTCCTTTTTTGTTTATAATTTATCCAAGTGGCAACGCGGAAAAATTATTGTGTTTATTTTATATCTATCTCTTCAAATTTTTAATTTATTTTAATTTTTCATATTTCGGAGAAAATCAAGTTAGTTTGGGGAACCCAAGCTTCTACTTGCAATATAATACATTTAAGCATATTTGAATTGATCTTCAAATCAATATAAAAAAGAGAAATGGGAAAAAGAAAAATGCACTTTCGTTGCCCTCTGGAAATGAAATTTTTAGGGGTTTATTGTTATGTTTGGAAAAAGCTCTTTAGCTTGATTATAAAAAAACTTAATTAATTCAGCTTCTGTAGGACTCTCGGCGGTATATCATCATAATCTGTATAAGATACATTATTTAGAATAGCTTTTAATTCTAATTCATTGCGATTAAATCTTGTCAACTATCTTATATGACGCCTGCTGTGATTAATTTATAACTATTCATAATGTTTCTCTTCATCTCAACCGAACTACCAACGTATTTCGCAATTAGATAAATATCTACGCCTTTGCATAAGTCTTTTTGTTATTAAACGTATGGCGACCAACTGTATAAAGGTATAATTGAGTATTTTATTAAATTATTTTTCTTTCAAATAGTCTTGTAAATTTGTTTTAAAAATGTCGCTTAAATTCTGCGATCTCTATTTAAAAGAAAGTTTCTAAAATCAAATTACTGTATATAAAATTATCCTCCGCTGACTTATCTTTTTCTGTGTAATTTAGCAATTTAACAATTGCCGTTAATTGCTTTTGAACTTAAACGCCATAACACACCATTCGGAATATTTTTTACTCTTGCCTTATTGCTTGATTTTTCACAAGGTAATTAATCATTTCTCTATCAATAATCATCTTTGTAGTAAGAATGTTTTTTCTTCTTTGATATCATTTAAAACGTAAATTATAAATTTCTTCGCCAGTCCTTCAATCCCCGTTTCTAATAATATTAGAAAATATTCATTTAAGTATTTTTCTGTATTCAACAGTCTTTTAAAATTAGCCTTTTCGTCCTTTTTTTCGATTTCGTGAAAGTTTGGTAGATGCCTCTAAAAATAATTCTTTAAATCTTCATCATTAAAAGCGGTCTCTTTGCCTCAACTTTAAAGATTTTACCCTTCCGGAAATTATAGGAATATTCATTTTTCTTAATTATTTTTCTTCTTCTTCTAAATATTCCAGTATCATTTTAAAAAAAGTTTTATTAATATTTTTCTCCGTGGAAGATTAATTCTTGACTATCAAAAAATCCCTTATTTTTTTTAGTTTGTAAATCAACTATTTCGACATTTTAAAGAATGGAATGAATAAAATTTAAAAGGACTGTTTTATAGTCTTTTATAGATTTGTAGCTGTGTTTTTTTACTATTCTAACTGAATAATTACATTATTTACAATATCTTCAATGTAAATTTTTTTATTTAGCTAAAAAATAGCTAATCCTTGCTTATTCGGTTTTCGAGTTCCGGAAACGGAGTTCCCAAGCTTCTGAACTTCGCTTTCGTCTTCGTCTGACACTCCTAAGCTTTCGCTTAATTTCTAACTCCATTCCACTCGTATTACGAGCGTCAAAAATTATTTGAGTTTTAACTCTATAATAGCTAAACTCTCGCTAAACGCTCGGTTTATTTGCTTACCCATATGGCAATCCTCTTATGTAAATAGTTGTATTAGGTAAGTTGATATAGTAGGTATAGCAACTTTAAATAACTACATAAGACTTGGATTTTCAAGGGCTTTTTGTAAAGACAGTATAAGTTTCAAAATCGTTGCCTTTCGATGTTGCGGTTTTTCGAGTCCGGCCTACTTGGTACCAACATAAAAAAAGCGCTTACTTCGGTAAGCCGCTTTTTTTTGCCTTATTTAGTGCCATCAATTAATTGGTCATCAAAACCATGAAGCACATTAGTCTGGTAAATCTTCTTTCATTCGGGTATTTTGGTGTCGAAGCGCCTTGTTTCATCAATCGCACAAACTTAAAACATCCCTTCTGTCACTTTTTCGCCTGCCAATACGGCCACGACGAACCCAAGCTTCAACTAAGAATAATTCTCGACGTACGACCACTGATTTACTGTCGTATAGGACACCTTAGAATAGGTCACCGACTTTTGACAGGTCGAATACTCTCACTATCCAAGCCACTGTACAACACGAGATGAGCTCGCTGTCCGGAGCACATATACCCGCTGCAATATCCATTTTGCGAAACTACCCAACACCAAAAAATTATCACCGGCAGGGATTTTGTAATCCCCTGGCATCGCGGGACCGTCCTAGTCGTAAGACGACCCTTTTGCCCTTTTCTTTCCAACCCTGACATAACGCTCCTCAATCGGTTTTTATCGTTTTTGGACACTGCTTATTCGGCTCCCCCCCTATGTTTTTAAAAAGCACAGAAGCAAGCAAAAAATAATATCACAGACAACCCAAAACATTACCGTAATTAAAGGGGAAAATATCAAAGCGCCTTAACCACATCTGACTCATAATAAATCGCTGTTCCAGTCACTTCTGCCGTAGGGAAAGAAAAGCTTTGAACCATGGAAGTACCAACTTCCACCGCCACTTGCCGACAGCCAAGCCAAGCTGTACCTAACACGTCGAAACGACAATCCTCGATAAACGCCATCCAGAATCAACACCATTTGCACCAATCTTAGCGCCGGTGCTCTCGCAATCTCTAAAGTTTGGCTTTTTCCTTCCTAGACGCTTCTTGAGGAAGCCCATGTCCCACTCGATGCTCGCACACTACCAATTATTTCATAGTCGAACGCAGGCGCTTCTACAAACACAGGGACACTTGATCTACTTCTAATCTCTGGACGCTGCTGCCCGTGACCCACATTGGACCCGGAGCGCAGCCAAACAAGAGACAGGCAATGCCACACTGATAGGTATTTTATACGTTTTTCATCATTTTACCAACCTCCATCTTGAAGTTCAACATCATGACAGTGTTACATACTCGCTGCTCGCAGATAGATAAACACTGTGGATTTTTTGAACAGAAGGATACAACCAAACTAATAACCCACAAGCGAGTAGACTACTTCCTTATCTATGATCAAAGCGAAAGCGCCTTCAATAAGATTAACTCAATTAGCACAGACCACCAAAGCACTTCATACACCAAAAAAACGACGTATTGAAGAAACCGAGGTTCATAGGATGTAAGCGAACACATTATAGATAAAAAAGACACCCTCCTTCATCACTCCTATTCGCGGAGAAGCAGGTTCGGACCGGCTCGTCATCTGAAATAATTTAGAGGAAATTCAAAAATACATGAAGCACTGGCCACAGCTCTGCTGACCAGCCTATGTCTATCAATAATTGAAAGTATAGCATTTGATCGGCTCACCTTCGAATCTTCTGTACCACTCGGAAGATGCAGGACGTATTAATAACTGAAGATAAAAGTCACCCAATAACTTTGCAGTAATATGTCCAGTGTTGAATTTTTCAAAAAATAACATATGTAACAAAAAAGAAAGAACTGAATAAAAAAGCAGGTGATATTACTAGAGCTTGAGCAAAAGATAAGAGCTCTTTTAGAAAAGGAACAGGCAAAAAAAAGGCACCATAAAATTGGTGCCCGGGACCGGAATCAACCGGTACGCGTTTATCAGCGGCAGATTTTAAGTCTTGTGTGTCTACCAATTTCCACCACCCGGCATATCTGATTTTGGAGCCGGAGTTCGGAATCGAACCGGCGTTTTAACGGATTTGCAGTCCGCTGCATGACCACTCTGCCATCCGGCCTCTATCAGAATTCTTTTGATTGGAGCGGGAACGAGGCTCGAACTTCGCGACCCCAACCTTGGCAAGGTTGTGCTATACCATGAGCTATTTCCGCGTCTCAAAGACGGTGCCTATTCTATGTATTTGAGCTTTCACGTCAAGGGGAAAAACCAAATAAATAACTAACTTTAAGCACTTTTCATTAATCTGTTTAAATTTTGTGCGACTCTTTAGACATTAGCTCAGGCCACGCCGCCTTTTAAGTATATATACATTGACAAAGCTTTAACAACGCTCGCTGCTGATTAATAACCGCCTCCCCACATGCGCCATCCAAAGTATTCAGGACGACTTCCCAGGAGGATGAAAATGCCAGCATTTGCAATTCGTGGTTTCTTAGCTTACCAATATAAGACACTGCGACGCTGGCTCGCTTGCCATTTCTGCCCATCCATCACGCAGTTGCAAGATAGTAAACCAATTTCTCGACCAACGATAACGGGCACTGGCCAAATGTAGCAGTGGATTCGCATTAACTCGCCACCAGCATAACCAAGGCAATCGACACCATTAAGTTTTATTCCGCCACTGGATCAAAAAAAAAGGCGCAAACGCGGTACTCTGATCAAGCTTTCTCGCTAAATACCCATCCAACCAATCGGTAATGGCGGCCAGAGCAAAAATAAATGGCAACGGCGTAATAGCGCCCTTCCCCGGCAAATAATAAACAGCCACTAAGATTGCGAATCCAATGCAAGATTCCGTAGCGGACGCAAAATATTCGGTATGTTTCATTTTATTCCTAATATTTACGCTAAATGCACCAAACACTCTTAACCAAAACTAACTTTTATGAAGGTTAAAGGTAAATTTCTTCTGCTTTTTAGCACTAATTCCTTTTACCTTTGAAATTATTTTCTTGGCTCGCAGGGACCAACAAACTCTTGATAACGCCAAACGCAAGTCAACGGCTCTTTACGGCTCATTGGGCCTATTCCAGGAAATATCCTCAAGCACCGAATGTCGACGCTTCTTAATCTCTGTCTACGCGATGGGTTTTTATTGCAAATCGATGGGCCTCGTCTTCCGTTATGTGCCTGAATCAAATGTAAGGCAGAGGAATCAGGTGGAATACACCTCGTTCTTCTTTTGCAACCTATGTACAATTGTTTTCCAGACCCGGCTTACGAGTGTCACCTTTGCTACGCCCAATAAAAAGATATTACCAACCCCAGCTCTTTTCAAAACGGTCTTCGCTTGGGTTAATTGACTTTTACACCGTTTCTATAATCAATACATCCAGGGCATCAAGCTCGATCACCACTTTTTAACGCGTTTATACGACGCATCAACGCTTGCTTCATCGCACCATAATCATCGCCAGGCTCACACCTTCGATGTTAAAAAGAGCGATAGCGTTTTTATCCGGCCCATCGGCCCAAAAACACCACACGATGCGACGGTTGCTTCACCTCTAGAGTGGCTGATATCAAAACATTCCATGTGCATTGGTGGCTCAGAAAGCCCCAAACAATTTTTGCAACGCAGTGTATTACGGCTAAAAATGGTTAACGTTTGTCGGATAAACCGCGCCTGCAATCCTTGCTCAGCGTTTACTTCGCCAATTCGGGCCATTCGCGGCACGTTGACCTTCGAACCATTGTTCAAGCACTTCATTTTCTTCTGGGTGGGTTTTCAAAAATACCTTTCACCACACGCATCACTATCTCTAGTTCATGACTAATGATAAGCGTCTTAGGTTAACTCTGAATACTCCAAGGTAAAATTGAGCCATAAAAGACGACAATAATTCACCTTCCGTGATCTCAATCGGCATTTTAGGGTAAGTAACTTTTATACCAACGACTTTGCCTTTACGCACCATCATTCACTATGAACACCACAAACCCGCCGGTGAATGGAGGAGGCGATGACATTCTGCTTCGCCCGTTTGCCATTAACATTGCTGCTGCTCTGAATGTGTTTAAGCTGATAACTTGGGTCACGTAACTCCGCAGCACGCTCAAATTCCATGTCCCACTGCGGCGGGCACTCATTTCGAGAAGTAATCTCGGTCGTTGACGCTCTTGTACTTTTCCCTGCAAAAACATGCGGGCGTGAGAACATCAAGATTCATATTGCTCATCGCTGATCAAACCGACACAAGGCCAAGAGCAACGCTTAATTTGTTACTGCATGCAAAGGTCGTGATCGATTGGCCGTAGGTACTGTCTTCACATTGGCGCACTTTGAATACCTTTTGCATGGGTTCAAGCTTTCTTTAACAGCGGTGCCACTTGGAAAAGGGACCGTACAAAGTGCCTTTGTACGTTTTATCGCCTCGGCGAAACAAAACCGATGGATTGAAAGTGATTGGTTAAAAGATATAAGGGTAGGATTTGTCCGGTCCCTAAGTAAAAAATATTGTTAGGGTGTGGACGATGCTGGTTAATGAGCGTTTGCTCAACAATAACGCTTCCGTTTCGCTTTTAGTTCCACAGCAATTTCAAATGCTGCTTTGATACGACTCACCAAGGCCATGGTTTTTTGATCGTTAATCCAGTCACTTCTAAATAGCTAGTAACACGATTCTTAAATTTTTTGCTTTTCCAAATACAGCAACTCACCATTATTATCGTACATGCGAATAAACGCCGGGACGAGTGGAATTTTAAGTTTGCTGATAAAATGCTTTGGATTCCAAATTCCTGAATGGCTCAAACAAAACCTCGGTTTTTCGCCTAGCCCATACCAAGCACATTTGTAACGACCGCCAAATGAATAAGCCGACGTCACTTCAATACTCAACCTTGTAAAAAAATACGAGTACGGTAGGGGTACTTACGGTTTTAGGGACTTGACATTTAGATGCTCGGCAATTTCATTGGATTTTTTACAGTCACGATTCATCTGAGCCACTTTGTAACTCTCGATCTGACAAACTGCCCCCAATGGCGAACCTTGCCCATCGATGAAAACTTGGACAGCGCCATTTTGCCGCACCGTCTTTAGAAATATAATGCTCGGCTTTCGCCACCATCTGAATCGCTTACTTAGCAGCTTTCAGACGATATTGGTTACCTTTGGTTAAGTATACCAGGACGCGCCCGCTTCTTGAATAGTTTTACTGGGTACAGATTGTCGTCTATTGCAAGAGATAACGACAAAATAAGTGATCTTTGTTTTATCACATAATAGTAGGATGACAACAATAAAAATATATGTTTTATTTCTTTCGTTGCCCCATGATTTTAAAACCCTAAACAACAGTGTCCACCGAAAAGAGAGCAAATAGTACATCCATAAAGACTCTATGGATGTCCAAAAGCCATTAGAGGCGGCGCGTATAGGACCCTTTGTATAATAAATTAGGTGTGCCAATTCTCATTCCTGTCTGTGCACAAACATGAAAGCAACCAATACTATCTACTTCCTGGACATATGGGTTACATATTTTTCTAAATTGCAGTACAGTGCTTGCGTGAACTGTTAAATTGATTACCAAATGAGAAGAGGCTACAACTACGGTTCTCTAAAAGTATGAATCTAAAATCACATCCCAATCATAAAGGTCAAAATCTAAATTTAATCTTAAATCATAACAAACCTTCAATCAAAACTTATCCCCTACTGTGTTGGCGCTCTCTCAACTTACAAGTAAGTCAGCTCAGAATTTGAATCTGGAGCTTCCATAAGAGACCCATCAAACCACTGTAATTTAAATTAAGAAATCTCTTTCATCATCCAGAAATAAAGAAATTCTATAATCAAGAAACAAAAAGATCAAAAGATTGCTTAATAAAGCTTTAATGTTAAGGGAACTAGTTTAATCAATCTTGTACATACCAATTTACTTAAATAAACTTTTTTTGTGGGCTTAATTTCTCGATACACACGAATACCGCACACCCGATCCATATGGCCATTACATTAGACGTGCTTAGAATAAATAAAGACCAAATGGTGCAATCTTCTCTTCATCACACGGATAGAACTCAGCTTGGCCAATCTCTGCGTCGCTAACAGAGTCTTTCGACGCTCAGGCGACCAATAACACTCATCTGCGCCTTATTAGAACTTCACCATGCTATCAAATGGTCCATAATGACTCGGTATCGAGTGAGAACTATATCTTAAACGCTACAACAGCCATATAGTCAACCACTCTCTCCTCCAGACCTCTTCTAATCAAATAATTAAGCATGCCTGCGCTCTAAAAAACAAATAACAGAGTCCAAAGAGTGAAACACGCTTATGTTCTTGACTTAAGCTAATCGCTAACCATACTTCAGCCCTGAGATTGCTCTCGAGTCAAAAGATAGCCTGTCTAGATAGTGTAGATCACCTGATATCTGTGCAAAAAGAGAATCTGTAATCTCTCAGACCACGAATGAGATCCCACATCAGCTTCCATGGTAAGTCAGACACTGAGTATGCAGACTTAGACATCATAAACGACTACTAACTATAGCTCTCAAGAGGTAAAATCACTTATCACAAAGCTTACAAAAACAGCCATCACAGTGTTATGCGCATGAGAAAATGCCTCTTTTGTTCGCGAACTGCAATACGGAGTGAGCAAATAAAGCATATAGACAAAAGGTTCTTGAAAGCCTGTACTATATCTCAGTCAGCAATCGCCCATTTACACGATTAGGCAATAACAATGTACTTTCAAATACTGACTCTGCTCTCTCGTACTAATGATAGCAAACTTACATGCACTGTAAAATGCTGCTTTAAATAACGCCAGCGAACAGCCAATAGTTCACTAGAACAGACTTGCTATTGCTGCTCCAGACTCTGTTAGGCCGCCAGAACACCACGAGTCCGTTGCCCGGATTAATCTGCAGCATAGAACATCCAATAACTCATCACACAACTATGCCAGAATCCAGTCGAAGTTATATGAGAGGCGATCACGTACACATGTCCGCTACGTCTCAGCAAGAGATTTATAATATAAAAATATTATTGACATCGACATGATGGAATTTCCTTATCACCATATGGTAAGACCAGATACCCGCTAAGTATAATGTATGCTCCACTGACGATAAATTTAATACGTTTGAACACTCGATTATACCACAGATACACAATAAACGAATTTTTAGCGCATATGCTCTCTTCACAATTTCTTTTACCAAATATACAAATACTCAAGTAATTAAAGACCAACGACCAGGGCATAATATCAAAACAAGAGCATAAGTACCAGATTAAGATATGCTCGTAAATGCCTCTCAGGTTGCCACTGATCGGCTGTCGAGCACGCTCTTTTTTCTCTAGATACAAATCAAAAATCGGTGACGCCTCGGCGGTCGTTACCACGGGAGGGAAGACGGCGCATTCATATTGTCGGAAACCGGTTGCCTTTGGGCTGGAGATAGCTCTGCGGCTGAGGGCGATAAAATTCCTTCAGCTTATCCGAGGAGGCTTTTGTTGCAATCGGGTCCATTTTATTCATCAAAGAATCGTCTTTTGACATAATATTCCGCAAGCGGGTTTAACCGCGGCTTGCCGGCTTTCTTGCCTTCTGAGGCGATTTGCCAAATGGATATTTCTAAATTCTTCTTGCACCGCTGAAAACTTAATAGCTGGCTAATTTTGTAAATTGGCCAGTAAGCGCATCAGCATTGGTACCGTCCAAAAGGGTAATTGAACACTGAGACGGCTCATTTCAACTCGATAGCACTAGAACTAGTAAGGTAGGCTTTGCTTTTCAAAAAAGTCAGCAATACTGTTTCTTCTAAACCCAATTTGCAAGCTGCCATAGGAAAATGATATTTCGGCCGTAATGAATAGTCGTTATCCAACATAAATCTCGCTTCGCCTATTTAGCATCCAATAGTCTATCAAAGCCGTTTGCCATAAGCACACAACCTTGAAGCTACTATCCACATCAATAAAAGCATTACTCCATCAATAAAGCCATTATTTTCTTAGGCGCCCTGTAGAAAATGGGGAATTTTTTTTATGTTTTATTAAGTTAGATAGACAATCTCACTTTGAACTTTTGGAACTTTCAGCCTCTATTAAGTCTATTATAGGTCTTTAAACCTAAAGGAGTTAATTCCATGCGTTACACAGAAGCCCTCTCGTCGACACTATACGCTCACAAGCGGCAAAACAAAAACGCTCCGCAATACTTACGGCTTGTGTCGCCTAAAACCCTTTTGTTCAGCGCCTTTAACTGCGTGGCATGAGCATTGGCTTACAACCTACCCATTCCAGGCCCTAATCCATTTACCTTAGTAGGCTTTTATGGTTTGCTATTTTTTAACACACAAAATTAAGGAACAGTTTCACTTTGGTATTCTTTGCGTTTTGCCTTAAACTGTTTTTTATGGGCATCCACACTTGGGCCATCCTTAGTATTTATATGAGCTTCTCTAATGGGCTTCAAGTATGATTATGAGTGCATTTGGGTATCACTGGTTTATTCATTCCTGGGATTGTCCGCTTACGGCACTTGTTTCTAAGAAAAACTTAGTCCTTATATGGTTTTATTACCGTTGGTTCTTTTTGTACTTTTATTCGCAGTTAGTTGATTGCCGGTATATTCATTAAAATGCCCTTGCATTGCAAAATCTTCATCTCAGCGGGTTTTGCGGCTTTTCTCTGCATGCGGCTTATCTTGCTGCAAACAAGCAAATCGTCGTGGTGGTTGAACACAAACTAACATAGTGGCGACGGTTAAACTTATACGTTTCCTTTTGTACCAACATGTTCCTAAGGCATTATTGTCACTTCTTGGTATGTTCTCGGCGATTAGTAATCTGCCATATTTCAATTGTAAAAAAAAGGCCGCTGACTGCGGCCTTTTTTATGTGTTAAACTTTGCAAAAACCGTTCATTAGACTTGTTTTATTTAGGCTTTCTTTTAATTGCAGCTTAACACTCTTCTCATCAACTGGCTCGCCATACCAAGGCAAGGCATGCCACAACTGCCCTTCGCTTTTATCGAGGCCGCCATGAAAAAAACACCCTGACCAGGCAATCAAGGGCGGTATTTTTTTACGAGAACGCAGTATTAATCGGCAATCAAATCGGCCACAGCCTCCTTAGAGATGAAACTAAAAATCTCACTCAAAGCTTGGCAAGCAGTTAGCCAAAAAAACAACAACAGTAATTCCATTGTCATTTGTGTTATTCGCGGG
>Ga0163217_1015778_pt1 | contig 12461 bp, 11 predicted proteins | sample SynspAceP_FD_185933 | JGI IMG/M metagenome (GOLD analysis project Ga0163217, IMG submission 185933) | Saline lake microbial communities from Ace Lake in Antarctica - Synechococcus sp. Ace-P (PacBio error correction) | ecosystem: Environmental > Aquatic > Non-marine Saline and Alkaline > Saline ... | reverse complement strand
ACTCGTAGCTGTCCACTGGTCCCATTGACAATGAGAGGTGCGGAGAGGGACTATATTCAGCTGGGCTTTTGGGAGAACCGCACTCATGGTTCTACGGTGGGTGTGGGAGGAAGCGTTGCTTTTGAAGGTGAACCACTCTACGCACATTTACTATGGCATTTCCGATTTACGTGAAGACGGTCGGCAGCAACTGGCGGCCAGCGCTCAATGCGGGTTTTGGTGCAAAATAAGTACGAAGACGCGGGGAGCATTCTTGCTTCGCCTCATCAAAAGGGCCTTGGGGCTGGGGAGGCACGGTCTAATTTGCGGGAGCTACGCCGCCACCAACTCGTTGAGCGGGGCGTCATTTATTCAGCCGGTTAATGAAGTGCTGCTCCATCGCTTTGGGCTGGCAGCGCCGAAATTCAGGCGCCCGTGCTGACGGCGCTGAAACAGCGATTCAAGTCTAGAGCCGGCGTATCCTGCATTTGTCCAAAAGGTTTTAGTATTTTTTCAGTTTCGCTTACCTCAATATTGATGGAGATAGCTTGGACATGCTATCATCTCTATATTTATTGTAAGGACGTCTTTCTGGCGGTCTAAAGCGATCGAGATCGAATGCCGAAGACGCAGGGACTTTCTTACATGGAGGCAATATTCGATCCGCTAATTCATCAGAATTGGGTTGGCGAATCTCGCGAGGAGTTGCACGGCAAGTTTGGCAAAAAAGAACCAGGACTCGTATTTTGATATCATTGAGTTTAGCGCTTTCCGCGCGCTCTTGCAGCGGCACAACTCCGAGCGGACGATTGGGCGCGCTCTTGCATGTCTTACGTTACGCTCCTAAACGCCAAGGCCTCGATCCGATGCGATTGAAGCGTGTTTGTAAGAGTTCTGAGTGGAAAACCTGTAGAATACCATTTTCCCTTAGAACTTTGGCCGACGTATCGTGCCTGGAAAGCATGTTCCACTTTGCGCGGGCGTTTTCAAGCTTTTCGACGGGGTTCATCGCTTTGTTTATTCAGTCAGATTGCGCTTGAGCAAAGGGCTAAGGAAACACTTGGAGCTCGGTGCATGTCGATTGACGACATTGCAGAAACCTTCGGCTATTCATTTTCAGGTGCCAAACTTTTGCGCGCGCGTTCAGGAAAGCTCTGTGGGAATATCTCCGTCAGGAGTTATCGGCGCGAATGCGGCAAACTAAAGCACCTCTAGACATGTTTAAACGTTACGATCCGTAAGTTGCGCATATTGGCAACACTTGTTATTTTGCTATTTGGGCAAGTGCGACGGCCCCGCCCCGGCCCTTTTTGCATCATGCTCGGCAAAGCATGCGGGTCGTAAGTCGCCCTCCATTGCCATTTTTTCGTTATAATCTGGGAGGAAAATTATTGGAAGAAAACGCTTGAAACGGTAAGCGTCGCCACATCTCGGGGGTCCAGAGATCCGGCTATTGCTTTGGGGAGGCTTTCGATCATTTCTCGTCCGACTTAGTGGATGGTGAATTTACTTTGCGACAATCAGTCAAGCTCTTTACCGACCCAGTTTTCGGAATTAAAGCGTTATCTGACACGGCAAACCCTTGGTGTCATTTGAATGGTATGGGCACGGTAAACTTCGAACGCCTTCCGAACGCGCAGCTTTACCTACTTGGGGATTTCGCAATTGCTAACTTTGCAGTCCATGGACAAGCTAAACATCTCTTCAGCATTTCGTCTTAGGTACGTCGCAAGGTGGATGGGTCGCCGGCACGCATGGCCATGCTGGCACCAGGAAAGAGTAAAAGGGTAATCCCGCTGGGTACCTCAATGACTATGAAAGTCAGCAAAAGCAATCTCTGGGTTGCTGGAACGGGATCTGAATTCAACAGTCCTCTTGTTGATGCACTTGCCGATCCGGTTGATTGAGAGCTGGGAAGCCGCGGACGCGTTTTGCCGGACGCATTGTTAGCTGGGGCTTTTGTGCGCCCTGACTGTCTCGGGACGATGAGCGGGCCCTTTTGGCACAAGACCCTGAAAGAAAACTACGCGGGTGATGATGGCCGCAATTCGATTGGGAATGCCTGTGCGATAACCTTCGGCGACCGAGATGGTCTTTAGATGGGTCGCCTCGCTTGTTCAAAATGTCGCGTTGCTTGGCGCACGGAACAGCGGAACCCAGGTCTATTCCGTCTATGCTGTCAAGCGCTAATGCAGAACTTGGGGTATTTCCAAGTCTCTTACCCAAGTGCCAGAAGATGCTTACCCTTGACGATCATCGAATTGGTGGCCAGGCAATTTCCTGAGCGCATCACATCCCAAAAGAGTGTAAACGAACTCGCGCAATCGATTCATCAAAAAGTCGGTCGTAAAGTCCTACGACAGCGGCAAAAACTGTCGTTCATCGGGTTTTAGGCGCCCGTCTGTTGGCCAGATGGACGAGCAGATTGTACTGCTATTGTTGCCGGCGCGGCAAGTCATTCAAATGAATTTGCTGCGGCCGAACGCCGGGCCAAGGCCTGTTGGCTGTATTAACATTATGCACCTCGAGAAGTACTCTTGAAGCCGGAGGCGAATATCCCCCTTTACAAGGGGCGCTGCAACTCTGTATTTTTGCAAACGCAACACAACTTGCCAATTTTGATTCGCAGGCCTATACATTTCTGAGTTGAAACGCGGTTAGGTGCTCCGTCTTACGACGTGCAAGAATGTCGGACGACCACAAGTAAGAAGACCGCGGACATGGCTGCACACCAGTTTTGCGCGTCAATATTCGACATCCTTTTTTAAGGTTAAGTATCGGCGTCACAGCGATCTGACGCATGCTCGTTTTCGTGAGGGAGCAACCGCCTATTTATCCTCTGCGGAAATTGGCGGCTCGCCAAAGCAAAGGTTCGCATGCTCACTTAGTTTCGTCCAAGGTTTGAGGCTTATAGTGTCATTATTTCGAAGCGCCGAATTTATAGCCTCGTGAAACTTTGCCTATTTGATATCGCCTGTATGTCGTCGAGAGTTCGTCGCAAGCATCGCCGTCTTGTCAACAATTCCCACCATAAGCTGACGGCGTTCGATTTCACTCATACGTTTGGCCGTGCAAGAGCGGCGGGAGAAAGCGCTCTCTATCTCGCCAGTGGCTTCAAAACAGTTTCAGGCAAATTGTCTTCAGGTGTCTCTCCGCGCACGGAAGTAGGCCGTCGATGGTCCCACGCTCAGCCGAGCCCTGCTTGGCCAGCGGTGCCAAGCTTCCCTCACCGGTGGGTTTGGGCGCCGGGAAATACACCGAATTTTTTCAGCCAATTGGGACTGTTCTCGATAAGTGGTTCGCCCCGGATGCTGGAGCCAATTGGCGACCCATGATCCGTTCTATCAGGCTTTTCAAAGATGCCAATCTGGCTGCAACGAATAATCATCGGCCAATCCAATCCAGTCGTTTTGTTGCTCTTTTAGCTTCCATTTGTATTTACATTGTGCTTGCAGCTTTAACCACATGACGGCCGAGCAACTGGGGAGGGTCGGTTTAAAAATTGCCTCAAAATCGGACGTGAGGCGGGGCGGAACTGGGGAACCCAGCGCGAGTTATTTGTCGGCCGGAAACGAACGAAGGTGGAGGGAGACAATGCTCAAAGGGGAATTAAAATATGAAACCGATCGATACCACAAAAAAGTTCGCGCCGAACGACTTTCTGCTTTTTCGGACGTGTAGAACTGTACTAAGGGCCTTGTGCGGTATTCTAAATGCCGCGACCCACTGGCGCACCTTCTCTTGTTCGCGCGCACGCAAAGCGGTTCTTTTTCACAAATGCGTTCCATTAAAGTCTTGGATTACTGCTGGACCCCCCCACTTCACTTGGTCTCCTGCTCATCCAGATCGATCAACAATATCCATAACGGTCTTTCTTCAAGATCGCTTACGACGGCAGAACGTCATCCTTTGAACCAGACCTCGCGGAAAGTGGGATATCGAGGGCGACAAGGTCCACGCGTCTTTCAAGCTTGCGCGATGGCGTCAAATGTTTCATTGTGGACGCCCTTGCGATTGCAGAGCCGTCAAATTCCTCTCTTCTGTGCGTGTTCAAAGAAGGTGAGAACCCAAGTCACCACAACGCGTGGAAACTGGCGCTGTTTGGTGGACCACATCGGAGGTTGTCGTTCCGGCTGACGGTTAAGGCTCACATTCTCCAACCATATGAGCAATTTTCTGCCCGTTTCGCCCCTGAAACGGCTCGACCCGGTCGCCTTTAAGCACCGATCGATTAGCCCCGCTTGCGTTACAGACTCCGGTGACGACTATGGACGTTTAATTTCCCCGTTGGGGACGGGGCCATTCAATTTGTGTCCTGGAAAGGAAACGACGCGGATCCAAAACCGAAGCAAACCCCGACTATTTTCGTAACCCCGGTGTTTGCCAAGCTTTGAGCGTGCGATCATTTGTTCTGATGAACGAACGGCGTCGGACTGCGCTCGCCCGCATTGATGTCGCGGCCAGACATTGACGCATGATCGGATTGCCCGATGCAGCTGTTCGACAGGTAGAAGCATTCCCGAATCGCAAACCTGTTTTGGTTGGAAATTGAGGGCAATTACACCTTGTCGGCGAGACTGGCAACGCGGCCCGTTTGATGACTCAAACCTGCGCCGCGCCGTTTTGGCCTGCGGCCCTTTTGATTACGCGACACCCCTTCGTGAAACAATGCCTACTTTGGGCGGGGCGCAAAAGCGTATACTGGCGATTCTCCTTCCGATGACCGACTTCTTTTTTGATCCCGGACATCGCGTCCCACGTCGGCCCGTTCGGTCAGTGGTCTTCTTGATCTGGAAAACCGCCAAGTCCTTCCGCCCAAAAGCGGCTAATCCAGGCGAAAGTCGAAAGCCCGTATATATGATGGACGGAACGCCGGTCCTGTGGACACGTACGGCTCAAAACTGTGGCCCCGATGTTGGTGCAGAGATCGGCATCAAGGGCAAAGCTGGAAACATTGTTAGAGCCAGCAACTGGTGATCAAAGCGCCGGCAACGCATCCGACTTTGATCTTTACGACTTTGAATCGGGGTTGCCGATCTCGACCCCGATGAAACGCTCGCTCTCGCAATTCAAATCGGACGGGGCATGGAACTTTGGCTGTTGGTGTTGAACACCGACTTGACGACTTTGCGCACAGGCTCAGTTGAACTGGATTCCAGCAGACGACGCACTTTGTACCAGAAGGGCCGATAGGATCCTGCCTGATGGATGAAGCGGCATTGCTGTCATGGCCCACATGGCGATTTAAAAGTGTTCTCTTACCAAAGTTACGCGCGGTTCCAATATATCCGGCTGACTTGGAATCCTGCACACTGTGAGTATTGGCTAATTGCTCGTTAGGCACTGGAGAAAATCGCGCAGACATTCGTGTTCCTATCGTCGTGTCGGTCGCCAGCTTCGGACTTTTTTTTGGAAGTGGCACCGGGCGAATTTCCAATTCAGATCATGCTCGGGTCAGTAGTTCTCTCAGCGAGCTTACGATTCTCGAAAGACCGAGTTGGGCTGGATTTCAACCATTCCTTGTTCAATAGCGAATTGGTGCGCGATTCCAGTTTGTTGCAGGGCGGATTGAGGAAACCTATGTCGCACGCGCAGAAATTTTCACTATGCCTTTCTCAAGGAGGCGTTGCCTGTCACGTTTGGACCCTTCGCCTCCTTTTCTTTCTTTTTGCTCATAATTCTCGTTTGTTGTTCCTTTGGGCGTTGTTTGTCGGCCATTAAGAAGGACACGATATTTGACGCCGGATCGGGCCTGTATTGCCCTGACAGGGCCACGGCATTTCCTTCGTTTCTCGGCATCCTTTTGCCTGATCTTGGTTCTTCGCGGTGAAAGCTTCAACTCTTTCCGGTCATGGGCTACGTCTCTCCGTGGGAGAACTTCTGCTCGGCATTTACCACATGATTCCTGCCGGCTTTACGCCTTTCGACCTATTTTCATCGCCGATGATTACCGCCTCCCGCGCGACGTGATGAAAGTGTTTAGTAAAGCCAACCTTATAATCGCGGGCGGCCCGTGCACGCGGGTGAACCGATATTGGCCGCGTCGTCTGGGTGCATGGTGTACGCAACATTCGCTATGCCGCTCGTTACAATTCCTTGCTGCAATTGGGCCCTGTTGCAAGGGACTGTTCTAACAGAAACGGTGTTCAACTTTCCTGGTGTGTGGGCAGATGCTGACTCGGCTGGTGTGACTTGGCTGTGGGGAATTATCTGTGCGTTCAGGCTGGCGTTATGAGACGGGCGGTTTTGTTCCTCGGGCGTCAACCTCTGGTCGATTTTGTCGTATTCCCTTCCTTGTCTATCACCGACTGAGGGACCAGCAAATGGAAGGCGTTCAAATGACCCAGACAGTCGCGGCTTGTGCCGATTGTGGGCCACGCCTTCGCCTCTCTGCAAAATCCCGTCGATCTGTTTTCATCGGCGACCGTTCTTTACCGCAGCTTTACTTGTCGCCAGCGGCTTATTGTGTCGCTGCCATTTTCGCGCCCTATTGTCGGCCCCGTTCGATTCCGTAAAGCAGGATTTTTAACGTCATTGATGATAAGGCACCCTCTTGTGCATTGGCTGGGACAGACAGTACGGCAAGACATTTCTGTCGCGTGTTCATATTCGGTGCCACGATTGCGGCTCTTACGGGCAATCTTTCTCGGTCTATGATTTTTGGCGCGGATAGGCGGCCTCATTATTCGGGCTGCGCCGCTGGCCTTTTCTGGTGGGATTGGGCCTGAATGGGGCCTGATGCGCTTGAGCGACGCCATCCTTGCATTGCCTCGGACCCGCGTGCGAATCGCGACCTTGGTCAAGGGTGGACAAGTCGTTCATCGTCCTCAATGATCGGGCTTTGCGCTACCGCGCGTGACGTGATGCTAAGTTGTTCCGTCGCAACTGAAATCATTTCATACTTCCATGGTTTTGGGCCTAACGTGATTTTCCCGCTCGCCGTTCAGGAGTGTCACAATACGCGGTTTCAGAGGCCATTCTGTTCTTCGTCCCTCGGAGGGCATCGGCACCCCCCCGCCCGAGGGCCTCATGATCGCTGAAGTGTCGCGATTTGTCAGTCGGCCCGGGATGTCTGCGATGCCCTGGGGCTCTGGCTCGCTGATGCTGCCGAGGTCCGGCGACGGGGGCGCTAAGAGTGACCGAAAAAAGAAACAATGAGCGTATGGCTGTAAATTCAGTGTCTTGGTCGCTGATTAAGACTGACCCCTCCCCCCGAAGTCCCTAAATCTGGTCGGGCCACCCGGCTCCTGCGAACATGGGAGAGACAGGTTTGGTTCCGTGTAAAAGGGGGCCGGGAAATCGACTATCGCCACCCGGAATCCGGCGAAAACGCGAGGGTCAACCGGAAGCCCGCTACCTTGGCGGGCGAAGGCGACCTTCTCCCCCGCAAACTGAAGGAGATATACACCCGAGCCCGCCGTTTGTCTGAAAGACCGGGTAATGCGCTAACCCGTCGTACATCGTCGGACGATCAGCTTGAGCACGACCTTGCGACGCATTTCCACGGGCTATTCCAAAGGCGGACGCCCGAGGACCAAGCGATAGAGGCTATCAACTCTGTCGGGTCAATGACCCAGAAGGCCCGGATTGTCTGCTTTCCTCACCAAGTTATCAGGAGGGCATGGCAGCAGCAGTGTCAGGCCATCGGCATTGGTAGGCGAGCCTACACCGAGCCCCAATGTCACGATCACCAGGCGGCACGCCCCAAACTAACCCCGTGACGCGGCCGCCAAGACAGACCTGCAAGCAGGCCTGCGTTAGGAATCGCAGTTACTGTATTGCGGGCAGAGAAAGTGGTCCGGCGCTGTCACCCGACACGACATCGCACCCCTATTAGCCAAGCAACTTAAAACCGGAAATTGGGCGCCAACCACCAGCCCCGAGGCGTCCTCTCATGGCCCAGGCAATAGTCGCATTTTTCCGTCCGCCCCCCAGTGGCGCGGCTGCGGACGACCCCCCCCCTGTTTGCAGCCCAGCAGACCCGGCGGACAGGCTCGCTGACCACATAGGCGGGGAACCAGAGGACCGGACCCGAACCCAAAAGCGCCCCGCGGCCTGAGCCCCATCCCGGCGCAGGTCGAGCAGGTCGACCCCAAACCGGGCCCCCCCCCCTCCCCCCGTCGCCTCCCGCTTCGGCCCGAAGGGGCTACAATATTCGCAATGCAGCCCCGTCGTCGGAGAAGGGCTGAGGCAAGGTCTACCTGCTTCGGGTCCTGCTGGGGCGGACCGACAGGGTGGGGTCCCATAACCCAGCAAACCCCATCGGAAGGGCACGGCGGACCGGTATCGATTTGCACGGGTAGTCTTATCAAGATGCCCGTGCACCCCCGTTATAGATTGGTCCGCTCATGCAGAACCGCTCGGCACTTTAATATAAAAGTGAAGGTCCAAACTACTTAGGTCGCGACGCTGCTGACCTCGGTATCCATCGGTTGCAGGAGTAAGGGAGGGGGAAGAGACCTACCGTGGCGAGAACGTCCAGGGTCGTAACGTCACAAACTGTTAAACTTGCCACAAAGTCGAGACATGGGCCTGGACGCTTATCCACGCTCGACCTTGGCGTCGCGGGCTTCTTGCAAGGAATCGTCCGCATGTTATATTTGCTACGAACAGGCCCGGAAACCTTGAACCACCTACTCTGCGGCTCTTCGGCCCCCGCCAACCAAACCGCTTTCAGAAGCCAATTGGCGCCCAGCCCTCTCAAACATGGCACTGAAGGGAAAAGTGACAGAACGGCGCGGACACATGGTGAAGCTTCAGCCCTCAGCGCGCGGTTCGGCGTGTTCTGCACCGCAAAATAGCCCCGCCCAGACACAAAGAAATGTGCGTGCCCATGGCCCCCGGGCACAGGAAACCCGAAATGACACGCTCGCGCCCCCACGCCCGCCCCCAAGCGATAGATCGTCAACCTCACACCCGCTATCAACCGTCGCTGGCCATTGAAAGTCCTTGCCAAAGGGGGGAAAATGCTCGGTAGACTGCGGCGATTGCTTTGCAGTGCGCTGTGCAGTGTTGTCGTTCGACCTTTGATGACAGGTTTATATGTGTGGACTGTCTTGCGCTCTATGCCCCAAAAGGCGGGCAAGGTTGAAGGCATCTTGGAATGGTCAGGGCGCGCGCCAGCCTGGCCGCACACAGTTCGGAAGCGCTAATAGAATGCAGGGCTCACGGATGATGATCCCGCAGACCAAGCCCTCATTCTCGGTCACGATTCCAGTGCCATTTCGGAGGTTGGTGCCTACTTCACAAGGTCATGGCTCTCTCGCACTTGGGCAGTTATTTTGCTCACGCGCCAATAAGAATACGCCGAAATGCGGGCTATCCTGTTGGACACCGCGCGTTGGATGCTGGGCGCTCGCGCGCTCTCTCTCGCTCTCGCGCGCGGATGAAACATGCAGCAAAAAGCTTGTTTGCACCGACGGGGGAAATGCGCCGAAAGCGGGCGACATGCATGCCCAACCCCTATTCGCGCGAAATAAACGTCTTGTCGGCGACATCGCAAAGAACGGTCTGCAGGTTTTTCGAAGCGGACGTGGCCGCTAAATTGGCAGCCCATCTTGCAATCTCTTGGCGGTTTGGCACACCGGAAGCGGATTTCACGAAGGTCTGGGATCAAGCGCAACTGGGTTGAAACCGATTTCATTGGCGTTACGGCGATCATGACGTCTATGAATGCCCGGTGCGAACCTGCAAGGTTGCGCCTTGCTAATTCTAACGCTTGCTTGTCACGGCTTTGACATGTGGTAAGGGACTTTTCCGGACGGCGCTGACCGCATCCATCTGCACCCGGAGGCGACCAAAACTTGATACCATCACCGCGACTGCATTTGATCGCAGACCCTGCATGGACCTGTCTCGGATGTGGTTGAAACACTCTTGTCTTGGACGACTGTTCGTTTAGACGCATTGGCCGCGCGGATCGACATGCGCCGTGCTTTCTGGTACCCCTACCCTTTGGACGAGCCAGGAAACAATAAAGATACGATCTATCTGAGCGTCTAGTTGAAGCGCCACAGGGATGCGCTGTCTTCATTTTAATCTCAATCTTCCACGCGTTTTGGTCGACACGTTTAGACCCGACTCCAACAGGGTGTTCTTACCATCACGACGTGTGCTTCATTCAGACTTGACTTGAAGTCATTCCCAACGCCATTCAGCGGCGCGCAAACGCTCCCATGCACACAATCATTTCCTGGAATGCTTTGCAAAGATGGGGTCGCCGTTATGCCCTTCCGGCGTTCATGGGCTGGGACCACTATCAAGCCGCTGCCACGCAGCCTTTTTTGTCGGCGTGCTGGACCTTTTGGTTAATGGGAACATACAAGAAGCAATGGATGCACGCGCAGCTTTGGCTATGATGGTGTGTGTGTATATTGAAACCCTAAAGCGTTGCCTTGGAAGTCCGTGAAGATTTGACGGCGGCTGTGTGCTGGCCGTACAGGGAAATCCCCCGATCGCGGGAAGCCAGGCAATCTACAATCAACCCCGAAACAGGCTGCCTGTCTGGTGGGTAGTGACCTCAAGAAAAGACCGAGGGATTGGGCGTTGGGCGTTTTAAGTGTGTAGTTCTTGCAACTTTACGGGAGGGGTTCAGCGCCGCAAAAACATCGACGGTTTGCTGCGTCTGAACCCCTAAATTGCCCCCTTTTACGATGTTCTCGAAGGGCTCTCCGACAAGCATGGACGACTTGCAGGCCAGCTTTACCATCCCGTTTTTATTACGATTACATGGTAATCTCTAGTTAGGGTGCGCGCTCGGTGAAGGAAAAACCAAACAGGCGATACGGGAAATGATGGACGTGGGCAAAATTGTGTTGGTCATGGTCTTGGCGCCTCGCGAAATCCCCCAAAATTTCAGAAGTGCGATTGCGACGCGGACACCCCAAAGGGGGGGGGGCCGAAATCTTGGCTGTCGGCTATAGACGATTTTAGCCGGAACACGGGTTTTTCACGGAGCACGGGATTGACCGCATAACAAAGAGTGCCAAGTGCCAACTCGCGGTATGAATTTCTGACTCACTATTTTTGGCGGGAAAGAGCAGCTTTATATCGCGGCCCTTGAGGATATTTTCAGCGATCGAGACAAGACAGTCGCACTCCTGGAATTTTAGCGTAAGGGGATCCGGTTCGCGAAGTTGAAATGACACTGGTGGGAATTCACCTTCGATTACTTTAAAATAAACGCGATTCCGGCGCGCGCAAAAATGAGGCGCGCAATGGGAGGGAAAACGCTCTTGAACGGGAATTGTATATTTCGCGCGTTCACGGTGGGGGTTTTATGCGCGACATGTCGGAGTCCTCTATCGTAGCAATCCGGCAATCTGTAGGTTAGAACGTGGATATTCAAGCGGATGTGTTTCCAGTGAAAGCCTGATCCCGCCCTCAGCTTTTCATCTTAGTAACTTTGATCTGCCCTTTTCTAAGGCGCCACACCTGATAACAAATCGCTGCCACTCTTGGCATTGTTGTCGGCCAGAACCCTCCATGGACGACGCGGGCAAGGAAAGAACGTCTGCAACACGCCAAGGGACGTCATTCTGAGCTACCTTTCAGTGCATCCAGAATTATTATGCGCTGTTTGCCCTTCGGAATGAACGCCCAAACTGCCTCGGAAAGCGAAAGAAGCGTCAATTCCCCAAATAGGAACATTTGGAGTTGCTGTAATTCCACGCCAGCACCAGGGACCGCGCTTCTTTCTTGAGCGGAGCCATTTAATTCTAAAACTTTTTTACTTACATTTTTATTTATAGGCTTCCACCGCCTCTGCAGTTTGATATGACTGCATGAACATATTTAAATCATCCTGAACAAAGCACCGACCCCTCTCAAGAGGGCCGTCGCCATATCGCTATTGGCAGTTAGAATTTGCAGACGGCTGTCTGTTGTTTTCGGCACAGGGAAGATGATGCTGTTACAGCACTTCGCTTTACGTTCTTTGAAAAATTGGATGCAGGTGGACTTCGTGGGCACTTGTCGGCCCCGGTCAGGTCTCGCGGCAAGTCTACTATTCCTTGCGCCTTGTTTGGAGCGATCTGATACAGCCTATCATCCCGGCGTGTTAGTCCCTTGTTCGGGCCGGGCGAGAAGCATCAGCCAAAACAGTGCCGCCATCGGTTATTGGCTGTTCCCAGAACCCCACAATTGCTGCCGTGCTGGACGATCGAGCAGAATTGTGATGCTTGCGCTTTCAAGGGATCCGCTCGCCCCTTCAAGGCGACATTCGCAAGGAATTCGTAAAGGGGCTTATCGGGAACCCGCGTCCATCGGTTTTGCTTAAAATCTAGCAGGGCCTTCAGGATTTTGTCAATCACTTATCCTTGGCGAGTTGTCCTTCGGTTTGGGATTGTTTGCAGCGATCAAACCTTTGTCCGCGCACTTCATCCATGAGCCCGATTCTGTTGCTTGCTTGATGAATAAACCTCGGTGGCGCTGGACCGAATTTACACGCGCCGGAAGAGCTTTGGCAAAATTTCTTTTCAAGA
>Ga0163217_1047722_pt1 | contig 12462 bp, 13 predicted proteins | sample SynspAceP_FD_185933 | JGI IMG/M metagenome (GOLD analysis project Ga0163217, IMG submission 185933) | Saline lake microbial communities from Ace Lake in Antarctica - Synechococcus sp. Ace-P (PacBio error correction) | ecosystem: Environmental > Aquatic > Non-marine Saline and Alkaline > Saline ... | reverse complement strand
AAGTTCCTGTTATCCGCAACATCAAGGGATTGATGGAAGAAGCGTCCGGGTAAGCCCCAAAACCGCTGGGCAACGTTTCTTAATTCTGATCTGAGCCATTGAAGTGTGATCTCTTCTCATGGATGGGACGGTTAGCGTAGAGGAATTGCGATGGGCACCCACTTTGCGAACAGGTATTTTTCCGCGACCGCAAAGATGAATACGGAGGGCGGGGGAACGACTGAAGGTATGAAACCCCCGGCGAATTTAAGGGCAGCGGGCGAGGTGCCGACGCGACTTGAAAGCAGAAGGCAGGCAAGGTTTCCGGCTTCTGGGATCGTCCCAGGCCACGAGCGGCTGCGAAAACCTCGGTTCCACGAAATTTCCCACGAAAGCAAAGATTGTCCGGATGACGGCCGAGCCCTGATGCGCATCCAGTGGCAGACACACTGCCTTGGAGTGTAAAGGCGATGGTGGTGAAGGCGTGCAGGCCCAGCGGTTCCTGCCGGCCTTTTTCCCAGCTCTATCGGATTGCGCCGAAAACAGTAAAGGTGATCAGCACGGCAAAGGGAATTGCCAGCGTCTAGTACCAGCCGCCAAATCCCCAGCAACGGGTGTCATCCTATCCGGTGCGGCATGACAAGGACGGCCAACAAGGCAGGGCAAGAGCGGCAGGGAAAAGGCGCGAGTCAGCAGGATCAGTGGACGCGAAAACCAGTTCCTTGCCGCGAAAAGCGAACCTCACACAACGCGTAGCCGGGGCCGCGGTGCGCCAAAGGCTCGATGGACAGCACCATGGTTAGTCAGGCGACGATGGACCGAGTTTTTCAGCGCGGTCAGCATCCGGGCGAAGTTCGCGAAAAAACGTCAGTGACCCATGTCGAATTCAGGGCATGAACGATTTGGGAAAGGCATGTGACGGTTCCGGCGACGACAGGGTGTTTGATCAGCAAAAAGTAGATCGGCACCAGCCACCCCAGGCGCACAGGAACACAATGGCCGGGGCGGAACAAAAAAGCGGCCAGATTTACGGACGTTCGCATGGGCGACGTCCAGGGGTTGACACGCGTCATATCGTTGCTCCTTCGGACGCGCAGCAGACGCAGGGATGATCAAAAGTGAACCCGATGGGAAACTCGCGAGGATGATCAAGAGCGATCGCCGCGGCCGCACCGCTGTTCAGCAGGTCAAATTGAATAGGCATTAGGTTCGGCCATCAGCACGGGAAACAAGTGATCCGCCAAGGGCGGATGACGACGGCGAAAAACCTCGAAGGCAAGGATGACGCGCAGAACAAGGGCTGTTTTGCCAGCTGCACAGGGCGCAGTCAGGGCAGCGGGTGATCTTCAGGAACACGCTTCCATTGGGGATGCGGCACCGAACACCTCTGCCGCCTGCGTAATACTCCTTCGGATCAGGCCCATACCCGCAACAAGGAATCACCAACAATGATCGCGTCGCACGCCAGATTTCGGCCAGCGCGGGCAGATTATAAATGACCAAGGATGCTCGATAGAGTCAGGCAGGCTGATCGGGTTCTGTCGATTTCCGGCCCATGCCCGACATCATGGAATTGCAGGAAACACTGACTGCTCAAAGAATCGCAAGGCAATGATACCGGCGGCCAAGGTCGGAAATTCCAGCGGATGTCCCCAGACATTACAGAAACCAAGATCGCGGCCCTTTTCCATACTTTCTGACCACGTGGCCTGGCAGGACAGCGGCAAGCTGGATCGGCACGACGATCGCGGCCAGTAGCAGGCGTGTTTTTAAGCGAGATCGGGAATTTCCAAAAAATAACCCACCACCCTCGCGGGAAGTTCGCCAGCGTGAAACCATTCGCCCTGCGCTGAGACGCCAAGCTTGCGACTGACCCACAAAGGGATAGATAAAGAACACGCACAAAACAGCGTGACGGGGGCAGGAATTAGCAAAATAAGGAAGGGTGCGGGCGTTTCATGGGATCGGCTCCTTGCGGATGGTCATCCGTCATTTCCCGGGACGGTGTCCGGGCCATTCCCGCTGGCCCTGCACGGTGGATCGTCAGGTGGAGGAGGACGATTATTTCGACGGGGCACAGCGGCCTTCTGGACGGCGCATCAGGGGCCCAGCAGACAGCGCCGGTTTCCTGCATCAATTGCTGTCCAGCACTTTGGGCCTGGGTCGGTCCAGCACAGCGCGGATGTTTTGGGCGCCCAGGAATGATCCGCTCAAAGCTGTCGACATAGACGGCGGTTTAAAATCATCCGCCCTTGTCGGCCCAGACCTAGCGGCAGCAGGGGGAACCGGGGTTTGGCCTGTCAGGCAGCGCCGCTTCATCTTGGCAATCGTCGTCGCTCCAGCTGGCGCGCACGGATGGTGGGGCGGATTCGTCAGCAGCGGCCACGTCGACCACGGCAAGTAGTTTCGTCGCCCGCCTAGACCGTTTGGCGATCTGGGGCGTTTCCGGCTTAATCAATAGGCAACCAACATCTTCGGGCTTCTGGCCATGTCATAGGTCCGCTTTGCGGTCACGGGGACTCGCAAGACCTGCGACAACAGGCATGAAACCACGGCCCGGTCGGCCTGCAGGTGCCGGAAAGGCGGACGAAAAGTCAATCCGGACGGCTCGTTTAAAAACGCTGCACCGGCCAGACGCGATGTGTTGGTTCCAAAGCGATCCAGACGTCTTCGAGACAGCAGTTGTTCCTGCCATGAACGAAAGAGTTTCGTCGAGCCTCGGCAGGTTCAGCGTGTGGGGATCCAAAGGGCGCGAGGAACGCTTCCACCACTGCCCACCGCACAGCGGGCACCCGACGGTCCGGATTTTAACGTCGCGCCTACCCACGGCCGCGGGGTTGTAGGCACGGGGTACAAGGGGTAGCCTCTGGAAGAAACACGTGCTCAAAAACCATCCGGGCGCCAGCAGGAAAGCCGAACTTCTTGTCGACCGGTCGCTCATTCCACAGCGGCCGACCATGCGATCGTTGGGTCATTAGGTTCAAAGCGCGGCGATGTCAGCGCCTTTTCGTGGTGCAGGATATTCTCAATGCCTTTTGTTAGCGGCCCATACGATGGAGACGACCATGCATCCACGGCAGATAGTGCTGCTCGATTCCCGTGCCAGGCTGCCAGTTCCAGGAAAGTCGGCGTTCACAGTCACCCGGCCCGCCCTGATCCAAGCCGCGACAGATCCGCCCAGCATTGGCGCATTCCATCGCCAGCCCAACGCCGCCGTGGCAGGATCGCCCAGACCGCCCAACGTGCCGGTCACCACCTTGTCAATTTTCACGCGTTCAGACCGCACGTCTAGGAACGCGACCGCTTATTCGTTGGCCTATGATAGTCGGGCCACCTCACCGCGTTGCTATAAAGCCGGACAGGGACCTGATCGCGCATTGCCTGCGTTTCTCGATCGGTTGGCCTGCGTGACCAGAACAGCACTCGGCCTGCCGCGGCACCGGTGGTCAGCGCGACGGCCAGCCTTTGCACCCAATAAGTACGTTTTGCAGAAACTTCACTTTTATTCTGCTCTCCCTCCGCTTGGGTCTCTTGGCACCCCGCTGCCCACACGGACATCTTAGACGACCAACCTTTCTGTCCCGAAGGTTCTTTGCCGCAGCTTGGTTTCCCGAATGGATCCCCATGGCCCCCTTGCCTGCCAGGAGCATCACGCCGCTGGAGGTTATTAATGGCTCTATAACGAAGTATTAATCAACTCGTCAGCATCATTTCACCTCGATAGCCACTGTGCAAACCGCCTCTTTGGCCGTTATCTCTACGTTTGTGAATGCCAAAATCAGGTTTAACGATGCAACCCCAGCGACGCCCGCAATCCACTCCGGAAAAGCCGAACCTCAAACTGGGTTGCAGAAGCGGCAGCTCTCGCTGCGACGGTCAGTTCAGAGTTGAATGCGCAACGCGGGCGCATTCGGAAAAGACCCGCGAAACGGATTTGTTGAAAAGCAGCCGAGAGCCGCTGAAATACGTCCAGACGGGCGTTTGCCGCCGCCATGCGATCCGGCCAAAATTACCACCCTGAATCGACGCATTGGCTCATCCACCAGATCGCCAACCCTTTTAACCGCAGAATCGGTTCATCAGCGGCGTCAGCGGACCTGCTGGAAACCGAAGGGCTTCTTGTCTCCGTCCCGAATTCCGCGATACGACCGGCGAAAGAGGCGCGCTCAAATCTTGAAGCCGTCATTCGCACTGGCGCTCGGGCGGTCTGCTGTGGGTCCCTTGCCGTGGGCGCGCGCAATCGGTTCGGTTGAATTGCTCAAAAAATCCCACCAGATGCCCACAGTCACCTTTCTGGCGCCGCGCGCCAGCAGATTGCACTTGCGGATCATGTGGGGCATTGGAAAACGCCGCCGCGACGGCGACGGCGACCCCGCTATCTTGGCCGACCTTGGCCACCGTTCCAATATTCGCGGTTTTTCGGCGCACGGCGCGGGACAGCGTCCATCTGCAAACACGGATTGAAGGCTACGAAAAGCGTCATGGCCGAACGCGGCCTATGAGCACCCCGCTTTATCTGGCCCTGCGCCGATAACAAATTGGCGGGACTCGAGTGCGAACTTGGCCCTGCGGCAAGGGGCCCCATCCAGAGGGTCAACAAGCGCTGGTCAATGCAACGGGCGACATGGTCGCCATTCGGAGCCTGCCTTGCGCTTGCACCCGCCTCTGCGCCATGACGCCGGGGCGCGACATGTCGATATTCATAGGTTTCGATTCTGGGGACATTGCACGACGCAGCCGCTCCACGCCCGCCGCTGTCCACGATGGCGGTGTCGGCCGCATTAACTGTGGCGGCCGGTTGGCGACGCGGTGCTACTGGACCGGATCAAAACCACCCCACATGCCCACTGTTACCGTCACCGTGCCCGCCACACGATCACGCGCGGCACGACAGGTGGCACCGATTTTAGCAGGTCAGTCATGTTTCAACCGGCCGCGCACCATCATTCACAGGACCCGCTGCCTTGGTTGAAAATATCACCCGCGGCAGAAGGCACTTTTGAAACTTGCCGGGGCATCCCAACCAAGATAATACGTATCCTGATCGCGATGCAACGCAGGCGCGCCACACCTTTTCGGGCTGGCCTCGCGAATCTTGCGCCTTCTGCCTCTGATTTTTTTCTCTGAGGCCAAATCATTCAATCCGCTCGGTAGTCGTTCGATTGCGGTCCACCAGCCCGACCGCCGAACTCTGAAATCAGTTCAGCCAGCTCATGCTTCGCTTTAGGGGGTTCGGACCGGACATCCCGGAAATACCACGTTTCTGCCCGCGCGCCTCTAAATCTTTTCGCGCCCTTGGCTGACACAGCCGCAGGTGCATTAAATCCCATAATAATATAATTATTTCCTTGTCGGCGTCCTGCGCCCCAGCATGGTTGCGCCTTTTGGCGTGCGACACATGTGATGCGGACTGATGTGATGATCGCTTACTGTTTTGAGCCCAACATCACATAAGCAACTTTGCGGATTTATTCTACAGTTGCGGTGCGTGGACTCGCTGCGGATCCCATCGGCTAGTTGTGTTGATTATTGAAAACACATTCCCAAGAATCCACCGATGGGACGCGCTATTCAGGAATTCCTGAAAAAAACGGCGGCCAAACGTCACGTCGGGAAAACCAAACCTTTGCCAAAGCGACGTTGGGCCCTGAGCAACAATGCGGAACAACAAGTTACCAAAGAAAGAAAAGGCCGCGCGCGATAGAAGTAACGGCGTCCAAGCGTTACCATAATCTTTCGCAAGCCCAAAGCGTTGTATGCCTTTTAGGACCGCCGCCGGGCGGTTCTTAAAGCCATTCCCTCAAGGTGCCACACGCTAACAAACACTAGCTCACCCGGCATCCAACCCAATTAAAACGCTGCGCCGTGCCCCCCCATAAATTCGCAGCGCGGTCAGCATCGCTCAAAGCGCGAAAAGCTCATCAGACACCGACCGGCCAAGCGGATTCATTTAGCCCCCGGGCAAGGTTCAGAACTCGGCCAATGATTCACTGCCCCACCATTCACCCGCTCTGGCGCCCAATAACGCGCCCGTCCAGAAACGGACATCAACGACGGGACGCAATACGTCCGCCGCCAGCCGGGGGACCAGCCTCGTTTCAAGGGCCGGACACCTTGCACATCGATCTGCCGGCAACTTCGGCCAAGCTGTGCGCGCATGCCGCTACCGCCAATCGTCACCCGCATCAGCGCCCCGGCGATGGCACGGGCTTGGCGCAATGATCAATCACGATCTTTAAGGACGGCACCTGCGTCGCGCTGACCTCTGGCCAGGCACATCCCCAGGCATGGCGCGGACCGTCCGTTGACAAGCGCCATCCAGCCGCAGGCCCCGCTGTGCCAGCTTGTCGCAGATTCGGCGATCAACCGGCAGGGCTCGGTCGATCCATCGCGGGCTGTCCCGCTTGATTGTCTTTAGCAACATAGGCCGAAACCCCTTGAACGCAGGCGGTGCGCAGCAGGCGTATCAAAGGTCCTGCGCGGGCCGCGGGATCGCCAGAGTCGACCCGCTCCACACACGCCCCTAATCCAGCCATGATCCTGCGCCAGCGGACAGCAAAATAAATCCAGTCTCTGCCACCGTCGCTTGCGGCCTGCACGCGACGACAGCTTCGGCGATGCCATGGCGCTTGCAATACGGGTATTTGCAAAATCGACAGGCAGTATACTCGCGCGGAATTCGCCGTGGCAACGTTTTCGTCCGTTCATCCGTCAGAATCGCCCTTCGGCATCTGCCCAGAAAAATGCTTGATGTGGCGTCCGATCGGGTTCGGGCTGTGCCACTCTCTCCTTTCGCATCGGTCGCTTATATAAATAGTTTGTATAATTAAACAAAACAGCGCAATAAAACACGTTCGTCCCGCCAATATGTTCGCGACAGAGCACTTATGATGCCAGCTTTACCCCATTTCCTATCTATTTGGCACCAGTCGGTTTGCTGCAGGCCACGTTGACCATTGTTCGTGTGCCGATGCCATCGCGGCAGGCGCAATTCACGGCAAAAAGACGGACCGCAATCACGCGCCTTTCGCGGCAGATTGCGCAGTTCATCCTGTCGCATACGGGCGACGCAGGCTTGCCCCTTCTTCCCGCTGCAGCGCTGGATTTCTGTGATCCGGGTTAAAGCGTTGTGTACTATTGGCCCTGCAACTCGTTTCAGCAACGATCTGCTTAGATGTCGCCAAATGCCGCAATGCCGCCGCCTGCGCGCCGCCCGACACCCGCTACGCAGCGAGCGTCGATATAGGCCAAGATGTCTCTTGGATCCATCCGCATGTGCGGAGTGCGGTTTCATCTGCCTTATTCCACTGAAAATTGAATAGTGAAACACCAGAGAGATGACCTTTGGAACTCTTTGGACAAAAGCGGGCGTCACCACACTGTTTGATCCCCGCCTCGTGAAAGGTTCGTCAAGACAGAAAAAGGTCGTGAATTAGTCCCGATCGATCCGATCTTTAGCAGCCGCCAGATTGCGTCCTGTTCCAACACGTCAAGCCGGGCCCCAAATCGGATGATCAGGCGCAAAAGGGCCACCAGATGGCTGAACCGAGTTTTAGTTCCAGGCCACGTGTGGGCGAAAGTCCGACAACTCTAACGCGTATTTTCCTTGGTAAAAGCCGCTGCAGCACCCAGGCCACCGCGCGGCCGCCGCACGACGATCCCGCACCGCGACAAAGACGACAGGAATTCCTGCAAGGTATTGCGGTTGCGGACACCCAAACTCCTTGGCAGTTGCCGCCACGTTCAACGCATCCGTTCCGGCGGACACGTCCATGGCGCAGCACCCAAATTCAAGGGAGATCGCCCCTCCAGCTTCTTCTATCGTCAGCAAGGTCGCTGTTTTTCCAGACGATTCCGCCCGCACGCTGTGCGCCGCTGGATTCGCCTTTCGCAGGGCCATCAAGCGCGATCAGCCCGATGTCGTCCAAAAGCGTCGCATAGGTGCACGCTGCGGGTATCACGGTGCCGGCAACTAACGCCAAGATCAGGGCCGCAAGCACGTTTTTCCAGACTGCAGCGTGCCGCCAATTTCTCCGTTTTATCCATATCGTTTAGCAGCTGTTATGCGCTTCGATGAAACGCTCGTCGCCAGAGTGTTGTTAGTTGCGTGCCACTAGGTCAGTTGGCCTTTCCGATCTGCGCCACACCACTTGTCTCTATAGCCGCTGTTTCAAAAGAATTAAAAACATTTGACCGGCGTCACTTCCGTGCCTCATATGTTTATTATTTATAAAAAAGCAATTAATCGCCTGCGGAGGAGACGGACCAAAATGTCAGATGTGCAGGCCTCGCGCGCACGGCCGCCTTCCGCCTTGCGGCGCGCGACTGCCACAAGCTGTCAGCCGTGGGCGACGCTGGTTTTGTGTCGTTGGCGTTTTTCGTTCACCGCCCTGCGTTCTTTTCAGCTCAAACAACAGGCCTGACCGTTTTGGCTGCAAACCGCCGTTTGATCGGGACTGCTGGCAATTGGCATGTGACGATGGTTCATCCACTCACGGCGGCATCGACACTTAGCGTGGCGGGTTCCGTGCTGGCCTGTCGGGGGTTGTGACCGGGCTGAGCGATCAAGGCGGGGATGCCCGTGATACCCGGGCAGGGCATGGGGCTTTTGTGACGGGTGCGGCCTTGCGCGCGATCAATGGGCCTTGATCATCACCAAGAATGCGGATCACGCCCTTTGTGGCGACCCTTGCATGTGATTGATCGCCCGCGGCCTTGCGCGCTTGCAACTGACAAGGCGCCGGCCCCGATCAGCCGTCTGGGCGACAGCTTTGGGCAGTTGGGGGAACGTGCTCGTTCTTTCGCGTTGTTGAAATGCAGGCACACGTGCTTTCCCAAGGTGATCTTTCCCTTGGCATCCCCTCTACCCTGCGTTTGCTTTGCTGTTCGGTCTGTCGCACTTCTTGGGGGCCTACAGCTGTCGCGCCGCCAAATCGGGCTGGCAGTATTCTGTCCGTCGGATCTCACACGAAGATGGCCCGCCCGCCTGTCCGCGTCAACGTCCACCCGCACAAAGGTCTGGGCCTTACCACCGACATTCAGTTGCGCTGGCCGGTTCTGGCAGGCATGGTCTTTGACGTCCCGCCTTTGTACCGTCCAGCCGAACCGAGGGCGTCATGTACGAACTTTGACGGCCATCGCAGCGCCGTCATTGGCGCGCGTCAATTGATGGGCGGGTCGGCAAGCATTCTTTGCAGCATGATCGGCGCATTCATCATCGGTGTGTGCTGCGCAACGGGCTGAACATGGCCGGGCACCAGCGTTTCCAAACAAATTAATCATCGGCGATTCGTTGGTTGTTCGGGAGCGTCTATATCGACCAGATCCGCAACCGCAACTTGAACGCCCGACATTCAGCTTCATTCAGGGAGGAACCATGAAGAACATCGTCACCGCAGCACTCACACGGGTTCATCGGGGGGCTACCGCATCCAAGCCGCGACCGCCGGTGGGAAATCGCCGTTATCGTAAGACGACCAAATTCCAAACTTTGGCAAAATGTCAGCAAAGGGCCCACGCGGCCCATCAGACAGTGGCGAAAAAGCGCCGCAATTACCGTCATAATGCTTTAACGGCCCGGCTCTGAATCTTTGCCGTCGCCGATCAAGGTCTCGCTGGAAAAACGCCATTCAATCGGGCGGCGTGTCCGCATTCGTCTTGGCCCCCTGCCGACCAGAGGCATTTGGCCCCCGTCGTCAAAACGCGCCTTCGAGGCTGGACCCCCGTCGCAATCATCGGACGCATGGTTGGCTTGGGGCAACGAGGCCTATTACCAAAACCTTCTCTGTCCCACGGATAACTGTCGCCGCAGGGCGAGCTGGCCGGCGGCAAAAACCATGATCGGACGCCGCAGGCAGCACCGGCAAGGTCGCCGTGATTGATCCATATGTCGCGTCGAGTGATACGGGTCCGTAAATCGGCGGTCGGCTGTTTTCAAGCGAAACTACCTTCGCCCAAAAACTCTGACTTGATCGTCGGACTCGTATTCTTATTTCCGCCAGAGTCGCGAAATGCGACGGCGCTGAACCAAGACCCACGGGACATTCTGCCCGCGCAAACACGATCTGGTCGGCATCCTTTGGCGCGAACGAGCCCACAGCCGATCGGCATGGGCCGCCCGCCATCGAACAGCTGGGCCAAAGCGGGCCAAGCTGACGGGCGATTGGTTTTTGACGGCAATGCCGACCTGCAAGACATGGTGAAAAGCGGCCCACCTCGGCCCCATGCTGGGACCGCTGTTGCAAGGTCTCGTTCAAGATTGGGCGAACTTGGCGTGCAGGGCCGTCATGGGCGTTTTCTGGCCGGCGAGAACGATCGAGACCGGCTCATCGACACCGCGTCGTGATGGTGCACAAGGACAATGATCGACAGGGCCCAGTGGCGCAAAAACGTCGCTTTACTTAAAACCCTCCCGGGCCAGCGCGCAACCTTCCGCGTGGCCACTCTTTGCGCCAGTAGTCCCCCATGTTACGAACACCCCACCGCGGACCCCATTTGGTTGAAATGGTCCGCGCATTTTGCAAACGCTTCGGCGGCGGGCTGCACGCCCGTAAACCGACGTCAGCCTTGACTGTACCCGGGCGAAGGTGTTGGTGGGCGTTCGGGGCCATTAACGGGCGCGGGCAAATCCTTGCCTGGATGCCGCATTCGTATCGGGCGCGGATGACGGCCAGCGCAATGGGCAATTTACCGTAAGGACCGGCAAACCTGTGGACATTGAACTCTCCGCAGGGATGCCCGCAACTGCGGGATCGAGACCGATTTATCAAAAACCCTCGCCTTGGCCAATCCACCTCGATGCCGCGCCCAAATCTGTTTCTGTGGCTGATTGAGCTGTAAACCGCGCCTTTGGCAATCAGTTGTGAGCGAGACCTGGCCTCAGCTCGTCTATCGATTCGGCCCTATGCGCAACGAGGGCTTGTGCGCCAAACTGAACCGACATTTCACGAATAACTCCTGAAGGACCCGCGCTATCGCGCCTGTTCCGGCGAGCCAGCGGCAGTGTCATCGCGACTTGCCACGTTATCATGTAAATCTATTTTCAGGCGAAAGTGTTGATTCATGGACTCGAGCGCGACCTGACAGTCGCTTGCCCATCTGAAACCGCCATGGTCGCCGACCCTTACCTGCGGCCTTTAAGGCCGAAGGGAATCGGGCATATTAATCAGCCACGGACATGCACGACGTTCTTGTACCTGTGTTGACCGCGTGATGGTGATGAACAAAGGCGCCGCAACGTTGGCACCCTTTCGGAATCGACGACGTGAACAAAGGGGACGACATCCAAGCTTAATCATCAAAGGCACATTGCCCGATTGACTGGACCCCGCGAGGGCCGCAAATGACGGGACCCACTATGAAAGCCGGCGTCATCACACGGCCACCCGGCACGTTTCGACGGTGCAAAACGCGCCTCATTGCCCCCAGTCCGCGCCGGACGTTGGGTTCTGAATCGACATTTGCGCGGCCGGTATATGCGGCACAAGGCCCTATACACAATCTCTTGAAGGCCCAAACACCCTTTTCCTGAATTACCCGGCGTCGTCATCGGGACACAAGACTAGCGCCGCGTTGTTCCCAAGACGGGCAACGGCTGGACCAAGGCGATTCTGTCGTGTGAAAACCCCTATCTGTCCTGCTGGGGCAGCCTGCGCGGCATGCAAGCGGGGCAAGCCCGAAACTGGTCTGCTAATATTCAGGGCTTTGGCGTGCCCGCGACGCGCGGTCTGGGCACACGCTTGGCCCGTGCCATCCGCCAACCTTTACGCCCCGCTGACGGGGCTATCGCCGCAGCAGGCCGCTATGCGTCGATTTTGCTGGCCCATCGGCGCCGATGCTGTACAGGCGGTGCGGACACCCGCGCCGGCGGACGTGTGCTTGGTCACCGCGCAGGGCCCTATCGGCATGTGGCGCTGGCCACTTTTTTGCGCGGCTCGCGGGGGCGGACGGTCGCTTTGCGTAGACCTTAGCCCGGACCGACTGCGCATGGCGCAGGATCGCGTTCGCGCTTTGACACCGCCGCTTCGCCCCTCTGCTTGATGCGGCAATCGCTGCGACCAAGGCGAAGGTAGTACGTGACCCGTTTCCGGACAGCCCACCGGCCGATGGAACGTGCGGCCGCGCATGAATCCGCGCTTTGCCGCGCCTGTCGCCCATGGTCGCGTGTCTGTCACTACGCTTCACACACATTCCGATACGTGGGTATGTTGAGAACAACAAAGTGGAGCAGCTCACGTATCCGTGTGCCACTCAATTGGAGGTCTCCGCGCTTCCATAAAAAGGAATATGTGCGCCTGATTCGCATCGCAACGCGCTGCGGCGATGACTCGATTTGCGCGTACGCATGGCCGCGTTTCCGGCGCGGCGACATCGACGGCAGACGCCCTGTGTTCAGATCAACTGAGCCTTTGATTTTCAAGTTCGCAATTTTCTGGCCGCAGATCCGGGTCGAACCCTGATCCAACGGTCATCGTTCCAGATGGA
>Ga0163217_1031521_pt1 | contig 12462 bp, 17 predicted proteins | sample SynspAceP_FD_185933 | JGI IMG/M metagenome (GOLD analysis project Ga0163217, IMG submission 185933) | Saline lake microbial communities from Ace Lake in Antarctica - Synechococcus sp. Ace-P (PacBio error correction) | ecosystem: Environmental > Aquatic > Non-marine Saline and Alkaline > Saline ... | reverse complement strand
CGGCTGGCAAGCCGAAGGGGCGAGCGGAGGGCGCTGGCTGAGGCCGCTGACGAGCCAAGGCTCCTGTCAGTGGGCAAGCCCCCGCGTGGCAGCTCGCTGTGGCGGTGGCTGCTCCGGCGCAGCCGAGGATTGGCCAGCCGCCTGGAATCTTCTGCCAGCGTTCCTGCTTGCGGGCCGTGATAGCGTGGGCTTCGTCACCAGGCGAAACCAGGGCCGGGCCGGTGTGAACACACTGGCAATCCCGTGGCCTCCCCGCCGAGCGCGCGGCCATCCCCCTCCCGGCTGATGGACACAAACAAGGGGCCGGCTCGGTGCCGTCCAACTGAGTGGGCGGTTACAGCCTGCGGAAGGGCGCTTGCGGGGCCGACCGCGCGTAGAGAACCAGGGCGCCGCTGGGGATCGCTGAACCCCTTGCAGGCCGCGCTGGTTACCCGGCGGCAGGGCCTCCCCCCAGCAACGCCGGCAGGGCCCTTGCGGCGGGTGCCGTGCAGATCAGGATCCCGCGCAACCAGTATGGAACGGCCGGCCGCCGACGGACCCCTGGCCCCTGGAGCTAAGGCGCCGGAACTCTGCTCTGGCCGAGCCGGCTGACGCGGGTGACGGAGCCGCAGACTGCCGCCGCAGCAGTGAGCCCTTGCTCAGGGGGCGCTGGCTCGCCCTGGGCCTGCATCGAGCCCCTCTAGGTGCCACGACCCTGGGCTCCTGGGCAGGGCCAACCGTGGCCCGCCGTAGAGGCAGCGGGTGCGATCAGCCGGTTCCTGGGGAGTAGAGCGCAGCTGCAGATCAAGGAAGCGCGCAGCCGCTGGTGTTCCGCGCAGCCGCTCAGCTGCGCAGATCTGCCCCTCAGCTCCCACCAGCAGGGCCGCTGCCAGATTGCGGCAGCGACCGATCAGTGGCCCAGTCCCAGAGGTTGCGGGCGCAGCACCGGGATCGCGGCCGGCAATCCCCAGCTGGCCTGGATGCAGCGTCGCAGAGGTTCCAGAACGGGTCACTGCCGGGAAAGTGTTTGGCTGCCGCTCCTGCTGCCAACGCCAGGATTCGCGCCAGGGCCTGATCGGCGGCTCGCCATCGCCCAGATTCCACCACCGCAGCGGGATCGAGGGGTGTGGCGGCCGGCCCGGCAGACCCAGATGCCGGAACAGACGGTTATGAATGCGCCCGCTCCAGCAGCCACCTGATGGTCGCCCCAACAAGGTGTTAGGGCCCCGCGGAAGGTGCCGGCCGAGCGCCGCTCTGAGGTGGGCCCTCCAGCAGCTTCCACGCTCAGCCCTTGTGCGCGCCAGCAGGGCCGGCTGCCGTGAGGCCGGGCGATTTGCCAGCGCCGACCACGGCACATACGCAAGTGGGCTGCGGAGGTAATCGGCCTGGGCACGCGTGTCCTGCGTCAAAAGAGGCGGCATGCTGGCAGCCGGCATGAGGGCCTCCGATGTGGAACCACTGGCCCGAGCTGGGTGGGCGTCAGCTGGGACCAGTCTGGTTCGCTGCCAGCCGGTGTGCGGGCGGTTGCACTTCATCGGGCCTGGAGTCTGGAGCTGGGCGATGGCCGCGCCTTGTTTGTCCAACAACCAACAGGCGGCCCGATGTGCCGCTTTATTTGAGGCGGAAGCGAGTGGGGCTCAGCCTTGGCGCTGGGGCGGATGCCGAGCCATAGCTGCAAGGATCCCCGGCCCCGCTGTTTCTGCGCCTGGAGGGAAGCGGCCCGTGCAATCGAGTGGCCCGATCTGAGGTCCTCCGCTGAGCCTGGCACGGTTTGACCGTTTGGGAGCTGCCCTGGCGCGGTGTTGCACCGGCGCAGCAGCTCGCTGAAGCCCGGTGCCTTCGGCTGGGGAAACACGACAACTACATCGGCTCGGCCTGCAGATCAACGGCTTGGTGCCGACTTGGGCTGTTTTCACCGAACGCGGCTCCGCCCCCAGTTCGAGGCGGCGGCGGCCAGGCGCGGCCCTTGGCAGGAACGGCTGCAGCAGCCGATCCGAGACCTGCTCAGAGCGAATTGCCGGCTGCGCTCAACGGGCCCATGGGCCCTGCCGAGCTGAGTTCACGGCGACCCTCTGGGGCGGCAATTGCTTCGCTATTGGCCTCAGGGCGCGAGTGGCTCGCCCGGGGAGCTTCGGGCCTGGCGGCGCCTGGTCTTCGATCCCGCGTGTATTCGCCGGTGATCGGGAGGTGGATCTGGCCGATGGCGCGCTGTTTCGGAGGGTTCCCCGAGCCCTTCTTCAACGGCTATTGAGCCGAATGGCCCTTCGCCCCTGGCCACTGGCCAAACGCGCCACTCTTCTACAACCGTGTATCCACCTGCTCAACCCGCCAATCTTGGCGGTGGTAACTTGGAACAGGCGGGAGGCAGGTCTGGGAGCCTGAACAAACTGATCGCCGCCCGCGCCGACACCTCCGCCGACTGACCTGGAAGGGGAAGGTGAAGGTTGGCCGGACCTGGCAAGACCATGGTTGGCGGTCATTAGCTGGCGATCAGCCCAGATATTTCTGAGCGCAGGGTCTGAAGCTTGCTGAATCACGGCGGGAGCGTTTCTCGCTCGGTTGGTCAAGTTGTGCAGCTCCACTGGCGACCACCACCAAGCGAGCAGCTCCAAGCAAACAGGGCACCACTGCAACAGATTGATGGTGTCGACACACCTTGATCAGGACCTGGCGCATGAATCACCGCCAGCACATAATACGACGGCCTTGCCCACCGGCCGGCCTGGTCCAGTCGACCTGTCAAGGTTCTCGTTGACCTTTGCCAAGGATTTCGCTGTAGCCGCTCGGTGGAAAAGGGTGGTGGACGGTTTCCTGCCGCAGCGTCCGTGGATGAGGTTCGCGTTCATCGGTCGTTTCCGTTTGGGCCGTTTGCTCCTGTTGTCTCGCGTTGCTGGCTTCGCTCTATCAACAGAGAGGCAGTGGCATTGGGATTCCAAACCCATACCCCGCCGCTCATCGGCATGGGTCAGCCCTGGCGCGAGAGTTGTGTGTGCACATTGGTCGCGATCGGCTGACGAGCTCGAACGCGCGTTCTTCGGTGGCCAGAAGCCCACTGAAAGTTGCGCGCTCTGCTGCTGGGAAAACCTGCCTGCTGCTGGTTGTGATGGACCTGCCTGCCCGCCGGCCGTTTGCGGCATCGAAAGGCGGTCCTGGCCCTGCTTCTGAATGTCTGGGACCTGCTTCTGAGCGCCCAGGACCGCTTTGCGGGTTTGATCCAGAGAGCAGCTGCATGTTCACAGGAAATTGGGGACGCCGCACGGCGGCAGCTGATCGACGCCCACTCCCATCCGCTTGGAGAGGCGTTTGCCTTCCGATCTCGACGGTCCCTGGCTTTCCCGCCGGCCGCCTGATGTTTTGATCGCCTCCGCGCCTGCGCTGGAACGGCCCCGGCCGGGCCGAAGGCCAGAGGACGCAGCACGCAACGGACGAATCCGGGCTGGTGGCTGAGTGAGCCCAGCCGAGCCAGCTTCAGGGCTGGCTGAGCCCACCCCCTTCCACTGCCAGGGGATCGAAGGATTTGGGGTGAGAATAGGGGACATAGCCGCGACAGAGCGGTGGCGCATGGCCCGGGCCCTCTGCCCATTGCTTTTCCTCCGATACCATCGGCCGTTTTTTCAGCTCTGCCCCGATGAAGGTGGGCGCGCTTCTCCCGAATCTTGATTTCCTGCCGGAAGTGGGGCATTGGAGGGCCCAAGAAGCGGTTGAAGGCTGCCTCGGTTCTCTGTGTTCCGGCACCGGTGGGCTGGCTCAACCGCTGCTTGCTGTATCTGGCGGCCGGCCGGTCGGCGGCTCCGGGCATTCGTCGATTTCGATGTGGTCGACACCAGCAACTGCAACGCCAGCGGTGATTCACGGCACCAGCTTGGGTGGGCAACCAAGGTATTCCGAATCCGGGGCCGAAGCAACCGCATCGTCTGAGATCCAACCCCACTGCCAGGTGGATCTCTACGAAACCGGCCCTCACCAGCGACACACGCCTCGACGCATCATTGCCCCTACGACATCGTCTGCGACGGCACCGACAATTTCCCCACCCGCTATACTGGTCAACGACGCCTGGCGTGCTGCTGGGCAAGCCGAATTGATCTATGGCTCGATCTTATCTCGCTTCGAGGGGTTCAGGCCACGGTGTTCAACTACCAAGAGGGCCCAACTACCCGCGACCTGTTCCCGAACCTCCGCCGCGGGCATGGTGCCCTCCTGCGCCGGAAGGCGGGTGGTGGGGGTTTGCTGCCCGGCTCAATCGCATGCATTCCAGGCGACGGGAAACGGGTTTGAAAGCTCTCACCGGCAATCAGCACCACCTGAGTGGTCGTTTGACTGCTCTTTGATGCCCCTGAAGCATGGCCCTTTCGCGGAATTGAAGTTGAGGCCGAGTCCGGATTCGCGCCGGTGGATCGATCGCGCTGGTTCGACTATCAGTGAATTCTCTCCGGTATCGGGGCAGGCGGACCCGGCAATTGGAGGAGGCTGGGGCATATGGCACGGATTTCTGTCACCGACCTCAAGGACCTTGCTGGATGCCCAGGCCCGCCCAGATCTGCTGCTGGGTCGGATTGTCGCGCAACCCACCGGGAAAAGCCGATGATTGCGGTGATCCCCTGGCCGAGCTCCTTCTAGGAGTTTGGGCCAGCTTGTTTGATGCATGATCCCCCACTCGATCGCATTCGAGAGCGGTGAGGCGGTGGAGGAGCTTGCGCCAAGCTCGACCCGCAGTGCAAGCGGCTTTACATGCCCGACTGCAGGTTGGAGGCGCTCACAGCCAAGGCCTTGATCGCCCTTCAGCGTCATGCATCGAAGGGGTCAACGTGGCACGGCGGGAATTCAATGGCCTGGGAGCGGGAGGTTGGATGAGGCTGTGGCGCTTTACTGAAGCCAGCTTTTGGGCTGGCGGTCAACGCGGGGCGTGGACTTAGTAGTCGACTCCCGTTTGATGTTCATCCCCTCTCGGCGTAGTGTTGTTGGGGCAGACCCATCTCGAGTGGGATGCTGGGCCAGAATTCAAACGTAGGTCGGAGCATTCTTGCAACAGACCGGTGCATGATCACCTCCGGTTTCCCTGCTGGTTGCGCCAGCAGGTCTGGCACGATCGGCTCCACGGCAGTAGCTCGAGATTCCACAGTTGGACTTTGAGCTCATCAGAGGAAATGACTGTTATCTATTAACAGGACCGCTCGGACGATGGCCGCCCGGGCGATTTCCCAGGCGCGCTCTGCTATCGAACATAGTTCGATTGTTGCTGGCTGGCCGCGCCACGACGATCGCAGCGGCGGCCCGGAGCGCAGGTGATTCAACCAACATGGGGGAAACCTCAGCGCAGGGCGGCCAATGGCCCGCATCCTCGGTGTAGCCGCTCCCCCCTTTTAGCCACCTGCAGGATCCAGGACCGATTGGCTCTTGTTCCTGGCTTGATGACCCCCCGACCGATCAGGCCGTGGAGATGCCTGCCCAGGTACGCGTCTGGTGGATTTGCCTTTGCCGTCCCCTTGTAGATTCTCGATTACCCGAACAGAAGGCCTGAGATTCCGGCCTGGGGGACTGGTGGTGAGCCCGACCGGCATCTTCCGAATGCAGATTCAGCTGCTGGTTGTCAGTTGTTGGGGGCACCAGGCCCTGTCAACGCCATCACTTCCAGCCCGGCGGTCTTGGCGGGCCAGGAGTGGTGTCAACCACGTCAGCGCCGTTGTCGGAGCAGGCCGAAGTTCAGACGAAGGGTTTGAGTTCATCCGAGAAACCACCACGTGAATTACAGGGCGCTGGCAAATGGATCCCTTGGCGATTGGTCCCCAGCCCCGCTGGCTTCCTGTTTGTCGAAGCGGTTGGCCTCGTTGCGGTGAGGAAAATCACATCGGCCCGGTTGCGCAACCTCGATCAATCCAGGTGGGCGCGAATCCCCTGTGCCAGCCGCTTCCCGATCCCGCGGCGTTCTCCCCCTCATCCGTCTTCCGGTAAAGCCCGCCAGGCCCGAGGGCCCCTTCAACGAAGGTGCAGAGAAACGGGTGTTCCTGCTAGATCTAGAGATCGTGAACGACAGACAGTGAGGGGTGACTTTCTTTGCCTTCTGTCATAGAGGTTGCCAACTGAGTGAAGAGTTGTCTGTGTCGGGGAGTGGGATGAATGTTTGGGTGACTTGAAGTGTGTCATCACAAGTGTCTACGTTGGAGTCAAGAGGCTGGTGCCTGGAATTTGAGTCAAAAAGGAAGGCATAGTCTCTGTTGAATCTGGGCCGAGGAGCCTGGCGACAACCTCCAGGGACTGGGAGATGTCCTGGATCGGTTCCCGGTTACGGTGGTATTTGGACGGGGGTCGAAGGCTGGTGGAGAATGGGAGCAATTGGCGATAGGGTGGGTCACCGGTTTGGTTGGGTGGCAACAATCTGTGGAGGAGGGACAGGCCTGCTGGATGGTGGATCAGGAGGTCGAGGAGGAACTAGGAATGACCGCTTAGTTGAACAGGGAGAGATTGTACGTGAAGCGTTGGAGGTTGAGGTCTGTGAGGTGGTGGGGGCGGGACGGTGGTGATGGGTGATTCGATGATCCTGGATGACTGGCAAGGGAATGGCGGAGGGGCGTGGCGTTGTAGTGTCGAACTGCGGTATGAAGGGGCGGCGATGAGATCTGGCTAGGCTTCCTGGTGGGACTGGCAACTGTGGTGGGTTTCCTATGGAGAGGTACAGGTGCTAGGTCTGCGGGGTTCTCAGGGGCGAAGATTGGTTTGGAGAGGGTGCGCCGGAGATGGGGTGGAGAGGGGAAGGGATTGAAGTGTCGTCGATCAAGTCGGCTTGCTTGTTGCCGAAGGAGACGCGGGAAGACTTGTTTACAGCTTTCAGGAGCATTGGTTTTACGGCCTGAGGTGATCTGAGGGGTTTGCGGTGAGGGAAGTTGGAATCCCGGACCGTGACAAAAAAGAGACAAGATTTCGGGGCAAGGGGCTGGAACATGGTTGGTGCGTCCAGGCTGATGATGCAGGTCGTTTCCGGTCAGGTGAGAGATCCGGTCAGGCCGGAGTGGTCAGGGAGGGGGGTTGAGGAATAAACTCTTGATGTTTGTGTGGGGGTGAAAGTTGTGGAGAGCATGATGAGCTGGATCTTTGGGGATCGTGAATCGGCAGGTACTTAGAAAACAACCCTACCACACCTCACCGAAACACGCCAGAACCACCATGCTGGCGCATCCCTGTAAGCGCTGCGTATACATTCAAGGAAGGGTGTGAATGGAGAAGTCCGGTGGATTTCGGTCATAGCGTGCAGGCGGGTCAATCTTGGTTTCATGGGTGGGTGAATCAAGAATTCAGAAGGGTGGGAAGGTTCGTGCGTTTAAAAACGGAGTGACATCTCGAATGGACGCCTTCCACTGAGACCTCTCGTTCCTGTGAGCTTGTCTTGAATGTAGCGCGTCACACACAACCGTCCACGAGGCGAGGACTGCAGTGTTTTCAATTCCGCAAACTAGGCTGGAGGCCGCGCCTGAAAATCCGGAGGGCTGAGCAGTGCGACTGCTGGTCGGGCCCATTTATCGAACCGACCGGTAGCTCTGAGCGAATCGAACGTCAGCGGAAGCGTGAGACCCCAACGCGTCATGAATTGCAAAGCTCTAGCATATAGGTCGCGCTGTACTACTGGCTAACTGAGTGCGAATCTCATCGCGAGTGACGCCCCTGGCGCGCAATCTTGCGCGGAATCACGCGGGCTAGCATCTGCGCATCAAGACGTGGCGTCAGCTGTACGGAACTAGCGACCGTCATACACCTGACCGACCTGCGCTGCCCATTAATCGCTACGCAACACATATTCTTGCGAACACTGAGTCGAGGCAAATCTCGCGAGTGCAACATAATTCTGGCCCTGAGGCTGCATCGAGCAGTGAAGCTGGCAGGCGTGGTGCGCACTGACTGAGCATGGAAGACGCTCGCGAAACCGCAGGCCGTATGGTATGCACTTATGAATCATATGTGGGCCGAGTAATGCCCCGCGCTATCCACGCGCCTAGCGACCTGAAAACCGCATCTTCTGATACAGCATCTATCGTGATCGGCGTCGACAGTTCTGGTCACGGCACGAGGCCACACGGGCGCACCGGGCTAGGGCTTGCATAAGCGGTGGTCTGGCCGTCGCGGTGTCGCGACCGGTGCTGGGCGAGGCCGTCACCATCACCTGGACCGCGTCCTTCGGATACGGTCTAAGGTAATAAGCCGTGAGGCGCGTAAGTTAATGCGTGCAGGGCCGGGGTGGTCGGCCGAAGAGGTTCCATCGGCCAGAATAACGGAACGAGCCGCTGGTCCCTAGAGCGCTCCTGCCCTTGCGCGCCTTGAAGTGGAGCAGTGCGGGAAGAGCATCCGCATCCTGGCATCGAGGCCCTGGCTTAAGTCTTGTCGATAAGCGAACTGAAGATCCACCACGCAACTGTGCGGACACGCTGCTCAGAGGGCAAATGCGTCGGCCCTCTCGAATGCCGATGGGGGTCACACACGGGAGGTTCGTTCGGCTGGGGCGCGGACATGCGGCCGAACGGAGTTGTCGATCCGCCTGCGCGTGCAGACCGCACAACGCGTGTGTGCGAGCGCTGCACTCTGTGCGGATGAAGGAGTGATCTCGCATGCTCGCGTGGCCATTCAGCGCGGCACCTTCCACGGCAACTACAAGGGTGGAAATTTATGCACAAGGGCGAACTGGAAGCCTCCCAACTGAAGCCAACACCCGTTCGTATGGCGGTAGGCCGGCGCCAAGAGGCTGCCACATGAACGGCGCGGCGCTTGTAACCGGTGGCCGGCACGCGAGGGATGAACCGGCTTTTGCAAAAGGCGGGAGTCCAAGCCAACACCGCGAGGACCCTGCAAAACCGCGACGGTTTAGCCGCAACGTGGGTACGAGGTGCCGGCCGCCTGCTGGCCGCGCTTATCATACGCGCTAATGTGTACAGACAGGAGGCGCCCGCTAGCGCGCTCTTCTCAGAGGGTGTGAACAGCCATCGAAGGTTGGAGCGAGAGTTCGAGTCGAGAGCTTGCTGTGAGCCTGGAGAAATTTGAACAACGACCGGGAGTCCGGCGTAAGGCGCTGCGCCAGACACAGGGAATGACTACGCGTGTAAGGCGAGTGCCCGGCGCTCTAGTGCGCCTCATGACCAAGGACGGATTTCGACGAATGTGCAGAGAGTCAGGACGCCGCCCGACGACGCTTGCCGGGCTCGTTTGCGGCGATGTTCGCGAAGAGGTCGGGAATCTAGACAAAGAGCGGTTACTCTGCGACGCACACTCTCAATCCTTGAACGACAAGGAGAGATGGACGCAAAAAACTTGGGCGACGTCCAGAAAAGCCCGCGACCAGGCGTTACCAAAGTCCCTGCCGCTAAGGTGGGCGCGTAAACCGCCCTTAATGTCGTTGGGAAGCTGCCGAAGCCTGTCGTCTGACGTATATGGTTGACGAACGCCCCGACGTGAACTGCACCATAAGGGCCGCCTGGGAAGCCTGAATAATCATAGATACGCCGCGCTTGATGTTGTCTTACCAGTCTCAATCAGCCTGTGCGCGGGTATCAGCAAGTTCCGGGCCGGCTCAACTTTTCGAACACGACTTGCCGGGAGAATAATCGGACCTGCTGCAATTTCCATGCGGGGTCGTTGGGGCCTCGCTTGTGCGTGTGCGTCGAAGGCATCAGATTCGTGGGTCCGCTCACCGGGAGAGTATCTGGGCGAGGTGCGTTGATTTCTCAAGCTAGCGGCCAGACCCGTTTTCCGAACGCAAGTCTCTTTCGGGGCGATCTTCAGGGGTTCTAGCTGAGCGCATGAGGTCGCTTTCGCGTAGCTTGCGACGGAAGTGGTCGGGGTTGCTGGCCTGTGCTGAGTCGTCAGGACGGGATGCGGTCCTGGGGGGGAGCGTTACGGATCTGTCGGTGAGGATAAGTCACTTTTCATGAAGCGGCTTTCAAAGTGTCGTAGCGGGGTCATGCATGGTGATTGAAACTAGAGGTTCACCTTACTACCTCGTGTCGCGCTAAAGAAAGCCGGATCTGCACAAGGCGAGCCGATCTCTTCGGCCAGCGCCTGAAGGTTTGCGCGCGGGATGTAATCCGCCACCGGACCATATGCAAGATCAGATCCGCGCCGCTCTTTCGCCTTTCCCATATGGCGACGGTGCGAACGGAATCCATCGCGTGTCTGCTGGCGATCGGTCAGGGATCGCGCTGGTCCTAGTCCCTCAGCTCGCGGCACAGGCGTGCGACAGTCTTGCTGAACGTGGAAGATTAGCTCGCGCGCCGTGGAAGCTACAAGGCAGGCCTATGCTGCACAGATCTCGATAAGACGTCGCGTTGCCAGTGGCGCCAATCGCTGGTACCGGTACCCGCGGTTGGTGGAGTGCCGACCGGCACCGCCCGCTGACCATCCGCAAGAGAAATCGCTGCGGCGCCTCTCAGTTCAGAACTCGACGCGGGGTCGGTGCAGGACGAGAGCGGTGCTGTATGGGATCGGATGAAAGCGAGCGGTGGTGACCAGAGCGTCGATAGGGTATGAGGAAAGGGTTTCGGGCAGTGGCAGAAGGCGGGCTTTGCTTTCTATGCTCATGCCTCTGGTGTGGGGGCACAAGGTGTCAGACACATCGGCGGGCGAGGTGCGTTGCCGACATATTCGCGCATAGCCACCACGCGAAGTCCGGCGCGGAGCAATTGCGCTATGAGAGATACAACGCGTTTGGGTCGGCCTCGGTACTGCAGCAAGACAGGGCTAACGGCCTTGCGTCCCTTTAGCTCTCCGAGAGCTATCCTTCGCCCGACGCCACTACGGGGGGCGAGAGTGGAGCTGAGCCGGAGGTTGTGAGAGGTCGCGCCGGTGGCTGTACCGGATGGCCAGGCAGGCTGAGTGCAGGCTGCATGCTGCGCGGAATTTTAACACACCGGCACTTAGCGGCACAAGCGGATATGATGCAGGCGAAGGCCTGCTCTCGTCTGTGTGGGCGACTGGGCCGTGCGGGTGTCATACGGGCCGGGTTTCTGTCTGCTGAGACACTGCGCGGTAGCGCACCGCTTTTCGGTGGGGATTCTAATCTTGCGCGCATTGTGTCTGTCAGTGTGTTCCTATCTTCAATCCTCGTAAGATCTTAGCGTTGCCGGCAATTAGGCACGGATTCGCAGGGCCCAGCTGTACAATGCGAGACTGATCGAGACGAACGAGGCCTGCGCCGCACGGAGTGTGTTCCCGCGTCGACCATATAGTATTCCCACCGCGGTGCGCGCCGCGCGCGTCCTCGCGGCACTTCCTTCAGTCCCGTCGATCGACTGGCCCATTGACACGAGTGGCTATCAGCGTCCCGCGCGCTAGAGTCCCGGCGACTCTCATCCGCCAGCAAGGCAACTTGAATGAAAAAGCCCCAGGGGGGAGGATGATGTGCGGTTGCGCAGTCCGACCGTAGAGGTCCTGACCAGGGCTGGATCGCCATCGAGCAGGCCCGGCCGATGGGGGGGGGGGGCCGTAGAGACTGCACCACCCGATCGCGGGTGAGGCGTGAACTCCGGCGCGGCGTATTTCGCTCCGCGAAAAAATCTGCTCGAACGCAACGCCGATGTTTCCGGCGGCCGAGGCGCTCAAACGTAGTTGATGGGCAGATTCCAGGCTCCACTTGAGAGCGTCATTCCCACCCTTGGAGAATCAACATTCCGGAAGAACGGCCAGCGCTGGTAGAGCAGCCGCTAGCAACTCCAGCTGCCCGGGTCCACTGTCGAGTTCCTTCCTGCAAGGGCCGCCCCCACCCCCAAACCAACTCGGCCAACAGAAAGCGGTCTGGGTCCAGCCGGAACACCAGGGGATTCGCCGCAGACTGGAAGAGATCTTGCCCCGCTCTTGGCGCGCGCCGGACGACTGGAAAATCTGCAGCCTTGCTTGATCTCCTCGATCGGGGTGACCTGCTGGAAAGAAGCGCACCCAATCCGAGCGGACGATGTTTGCGAGTGCAGACGTGGCTGGCGCCCAGCGGGCCATCAGGCTCGTTGCAGCCTGGGCGTGTCTTCGAGGCTGGTGCTCCAACCAGGCTTGTTCTGGAGCACGAGCGCTCTGGTCATGGTTTCGAGGTTGTAGAGCGCCAGCTCTGGCAAGGAGAATATCTTCTGACGCCTTAGCATCTCGCCCGCTCTTGATTCTTGATGCGCCCGTTCATGGTGCCGCTGGGCTGTGGCCAGGTCGCCTGATAGGCGCCCACCGCCACGCCCCACGTATCCACCGCGGCCATGGAGTCCGCAGTGCACGTTCGTTGCTGACAGGAGAGGCGCTGCAGGGAGATCTTGGGCTTTTGGATCTCCCCCAGTTGCTGGAGAGGAAGCCGGATCTTTGTGCGTTCGGTAGTAGCCAGCATCACTCCTGCAGGGGCTTGTTCGGCCTCGCGCTGGCTGCCAGCAGTTGGCGGTTAGAACGGGCTCGCGCGGAACAGCGATCCATTCACTTGCCGGGGCGCGCTGCAGATCTTCACCGTTGAACAGCGGGCACCACAACAATGGGGCT
>Ga0163217_1040332_pt1 | contig 12463 bp, 12 predicted proteins | sample SynspAceP_FD_185933 | JGI IMG/M metagenome (GOLD analysis project Ga0163217, IMG submission 185933) | Saline lake microbial communities from Ace Lake in Antarctica - Synechococcus sp. Ace-P (PacBio error correction) | ecosystem: Environmental > Aquatic > Non-marine Saline and Alkaline > Saline ... | reverse complement strand
CCAGCACCTCTTATTTACCGATCTGGAAGTGCAGGTAAATGTCATTGCATTGGGACATAGTACGTGTCAAGTATAGTAACTGCAAATCCGCGAGGAAGCAGGAAACTAAGGCAAGGTGCTCAAGAGGATCGATTGGTAGGCAATTCGTTAAAGGAGCTCAAACTTTAGCATGCGAGCAAATGCTAAATCGAAATGTGGCGCTGGTGCTTTGAGGGTGTTGGTCGTTACGCAGCTTGATCTTACAGGACCAGGCAGAACATTTGGTTCGGTATGTACTATGGCATGCCTGTACGCGACGTGTGGGAGCAACTGAAGAACCTAAACTCGGATGTATGGGGACTTTTTTCGCTACGGAGCAATATATCTCTGAGGAAAATCATCAAGATTGTTGCTGCCTAAGATGGATGAAGCTGGGAAAAAAATTGACTTTATAAAATATTTCCAGCAGTTTCATGGATTTTCAAACCCAAAAAGGCAATCCGAAAATGATTTGATGCTGAAAGCTGTTGCAGAAGCGTATGAAATTGCAATAAGCATCTGAGCAAGGAAAGTTCAAGTCTCAATCTAATGCATTTGCATAAAAACAAGAAGAGCTTCATTGAAATGATAGCTTCTTCTCTTATCTTTATCAAATAAGAAAACAATTACTTATATAAGCCATTGAACAGCATCTTAAATGTGCATGGGGACTGCGCTCGGAAAGTTAATCTCTGCGTTCCACAAGCATAGGGAATCTTACGCCTTTTTCCTATAGTTGCTTCAAGGGCTGTCACACATTTTTCAGATAAGACTGTCCCAAGCCAGCCGCTTTTTAGCGGCCTCTTCACCAAACCAAGGCAGATTGGCTTTTTACGCCTAGTTTTACTTGCATTTGGAGATAGGCGTAAAGGACAGAGGCTTCGCATTAAACATGATGTAAGCCTTTTCGTCCATTCCCGATGAATTGATAGGAACCTGTTGTCAAAAACGTACATTTCCAATACTGGATCCAGGAATGTTATACTCTCTCCGCTCAAATGCTTTTTGAGACACCCTTTATCAGTTTGCTCCACTAGCGCATCATTTACTGGCAATCTAGATGATAAGCTAAATTCTGATAGCGGAACAACCGGCTGAAGTACTTGGCCACCTTGCTCCAAGGAACTTTTCAACTGTGGCACCGATTCATTTCTTAGTGAAATAGCCATAACATATGTGATATTTTCTCATCAACTCTCCTTCTGGCTTTGTGAAGTGATTCTTCCGTATCTACCTTGCATAGGTCAGGATTCACGGTTCGATAAATAGAATGGACATCATATTTTTCAGACAAATTTCTTCATTGATCTCCCTTAGGGAAAACCAAGAATAGTCAAAATGGAACTGCTCGAGCATCCATTTTACCCATCCAGAAGGCATTGAACCACCGTAGTAATCGTAAAGTTGCAATTCTCGAAAGGCTTGATTCTCTTTTGCCATCTTTCGGCATTGGAAACCTACTGGCTCTGGGTAAACGCCATAATCGGAGGCTACTTTAGCCAAAATATCTTTCCCCCAGAAACATAAAAAGAACCAGCGGTAGTCCGGATCTTGGATAATGAAGCTGTTCGATAGACTTTCAACTTTAGGCCTTGAGCAGATCATTCACTTGCCATTAAAAGCTGTTGTTATTTCTCGAATCAAGTAAATGCTCTGAGCCAGATGCTAAGGTCTTAGCAGGTGGGCGTTTGAAGTTCCCCATAAGGATAATTGCTGGAAAACCGGTAAAGTCTTCATAGGATCCGATCGAATCTGTGACCCCATTGGAAAAGCAAGCGTCCAACCTGCCGCGTCATACGGTGATCGGAATCGGAAGGTCCTCCTGGATACAAGAAGTCATCTTTGGCATGTCTTGTGGCTCAAACATACTCGATTCCACGGTGGCCTGAAAGCTTGCGCTTGTTTTTCACTACGTAAGAATTCGCTGGATATTTTTTCCCTTTGACAGTGAATTCACTGGTAGCTGAGGAACTTGAATTCAGATTTTGATCAACGCATTAAGCGAATTTGATTGCAGTAGGAAAAATCTTGCGTTTGATCGCAGAAAAAGGATGTATCCACGAGGATCTTTCAAGGCTTGGGTCAGTATAAAACTGAATCATAAAACTGTTTTTTGGTATTCCGGATCTGTTACCGAAAAATTCCTTTCATCCTCGTCACTTGCTTCACTTTTCTTTTGAGAAGCCTTTATTAGGGCAATCCTCAATAGACTGCGCATTTTTTTGAGATACATAGTCCAGTTATCCTTATTCCACGCTCGATAGACCTTCTCCCCATCAGGATAGATATTTCGAAGAAAATTCATCTCCATTTCTTACTGCATGGTTTAATATCGCATAATTTCAAAGAAACTGAATAGTCTATTGAAGTTTTGAAATGCAAGGTCTAGGGCGTGATAAGGCATATGGATTTGCATTGTTAGGCAATCAATCATGTCGTGGAATAAGGGCACAGAAGAAGGGTGTCGGGACTACCGATTATTTCGGTCAGAGTCAGGATTCCAATATGTTGTGATATATGGCGTCGTCCGAAGTCGCTCCATTCCAACCATGTTGAGGGAATACAGATCCTCCCAATCTCGTGTATCCAGGTCGATCCTTCTTGTATTGGTAAACCTGTTGATCATAGCACGCACCCACAGCATCCAAAACTGGTAATAATTCGAAAGGGATTCAAAAACATGCATTAAAAGGATCTCGATAAGGAGGTTCCTGCCACCACAGTTCCTGCTGGCCCTGATTGATTGGTGATTAGAGATGCATTTGGGGAACCCATTCGAATGTATTGCTGACGAGGACATGTTTTCGGCCCGCTCAATATTATTTCATTGTAGAAGTCACGATTATTATCATGCCCACGTATTTTCTGATACAGGATAGGGCATATTTTTGATCCCTTTTTGTAGGGTTCAATTCTTTGCGCATGTACCAATCAAGACATCGATGTCCATTCACACTTCTGGATTCGCATTGTACCAAGAGAATGATCACCTCATCCAGAATCCTTCATGGTCTCCAGCATCTGTTCTTGACGCTAATTCATTAAAGCGTTTGGAATCAATTGATGAGGACCACCACTTCACTGGCATGCCAATCCTCCATCAATCCAGATTCCACGGGCTTTTCCCTGACCGATTAATAGCTCAGCCTCTTCCACTGCTCATTTCAAGCATGAGCTAATTTTGAGAGACGGTTTTATATTGTTTCAAGCTTGGGAAAATTAGCGGAAGCTGTCCACAATCAACATTGGTTGGTCACGACCATATTCGGTTCTATTCCGAACTTTAAAAGCTGAACTCTATCACTTGCATCGGCTACTTTTCTTTGAAATAAGCCTCAGTCTGAGAAAATATTAGCAAGCTCTATAGTCATCGCAAATATCGAATCCAAACATGAAGATTTAGGGCTAGGGATGTTGAAAGCTGACAAATTTGAAAAGCAAAATTCAGCAGCAGCAATTAACAGTGTTAAATCGTTTATACATAGGAAGACTGTATTTTTCGTGAAAAACAGTATTTACTCTAAAATTAACATGAAAAAAAGTGGCGCATCCAGGATGGAATGGTCTTTCTGGAGAAGAAATTACAGGATCGGGTATTTAGGGGCATAAAGTCTATTGAAGTCACATTCCGGAAAATCAAAATCAATCTTTACCTCTCTTCCAAAATAGATTTTACAGTATTGCTAAAGCAGGAAGAAACTTTTGATGTCTCCTTTCAGGATTTACCATCCTTAGCAGGAATTGTCTTACTTTTGCCTTTAAGCTAGCTGTTGCATTCTTTCAAAAAAACCACCCACCTTATGTCCGAGGTCAAAATCTTTGCAGGAAACAACAGTTCAAAAATTAGGGCGGAAAATCGCTAAAAGTTTACGGGAAAGAGATTAGGAGAGCTTACCCTTTCCAGCATTCAGTGACGGGAAGTTATCTCCAAGTTTTGTGAATCCATTCGAGGTTGTACCGTTTTATTTTCTAGTACAGAGCACCACTCCTCCAAGTGAACTATCTATTAGAACTTTTAGTCTGATGATCGATGCTGGCAAAGCGGGCGAAGCTGCATTACAACAGTTTGTGCATTTATCCTTATTTCGGGGTATGCACGTCAGGATCGGAAAGATCGGCCCCAGAGTTTTCCTTGCAGCTAAGCTAATTGCGAATATGATAACCTCTGCAGGAGCTGATCGAATTATGACTTGCGACCTTCATGCCTGGACAATCAAGGTTTTTTCGATAATACCTTTGGATTCATTTGAAAATGGATCAGCTATTTTTGTGCCCTTATTTGAATCACTGCGACTGGAAATATTGATTTTTTGCAGCTCCAGATTGTGGGAGGAGTGCCAGAGCAAGGGCTTACGCCAAGCATTTTTGAAGTAGAAAATGGTAGTCTGTGACAAGCACAGAAAACGATGCTAATGAAATGCTTCAATGCAAGTCAATTGGGGATGGTTGGAGGGGAAAACGTGATTCTACGTAGATGGACCTGGTAGATACCGCAGGGACACTTTGTAACAGCAGGCAGAAATACTTACTGACAAAGAGGCAACTTCTGTAAGAAGCTATCGCAACGCACGCGAGTCCTCTCAGGCAAAGCCTATGAAAACATTGAAAACTCGAAGTTGGGTTGAATTGGTGATTACAGACACCATTTCAATGAAGCATCCTCTTCAAAATCAGTAGCATTGACTGTTGCCGAATTGTTTTGGAAAAGCAATTTCATTGCCGTAACTGGCGGAAAACACCTCAATTAGCTCACTATTTATTTTAAAGAGAAAACAATTTTAAAATACGATAATATGAAAAGCACTAGAGTTATAGGGTTTAAAAGAGGCAAATCTCGACATGTGTGCGGAGTCTTATGAGCTAAGAGAAGCTGGCAATGTTCCTTGCGTCGTTTACGGTCCAGGTCTTCCTGAGGCCAGATTCATTTTCTCTCTCCGATTATCTTGTTCAGCAAGCTTAATTTACACTTCCTGGGAAGTTCCACTTTTGAGTTGAACGTAGAAGGGAAAAATCATCAAAGCCAATTCTTGAAAAGGAGGCTCAATATCACCCAGTAAGTGAATGATTCCTTCATGCTGACTTTGTAGGCTTTATTCTGAAGAAAAAAGTGATCAAAATTTGAAATCCAGTTAAGGTTGGTGGCGTAAGCTCTCCAGTATCGCAAAAGGTGGTAAGTTGGAATGAAAACCAGAGAACTTAAGGTTAAAAGGCTGCAAAAGATCTTCTCATGAAGTGAATATTACTTCACTTTGAAATTTAGGGTAAATTCATTCAAAAGAAGATCTTTTCTGTTGAAGGATTGAAATCTTGACTAAGCCCGAACGTTTCTATTGTTGACTGTTGGTATTCCAAAAGCACTTAGAGAAAAAAGGTTTGGTGAAGAGGATTGATCTTTTCTTCTCAAACTATTCAAAATCCTGCCCGATTAAGGGCAGGATTTTTATTTTCACTTTTGGTATTTACTGAATCGTAATGAAATACTTAATTGCGTTTTGGTCTAGTAATTATAAGGTCCAGAGTATGAGCTTAACGCGCCATAACATCGGATTCCTGACGGTAGTAATCCATTAAGCAATCCTGCCACTTGGGCCAGTGATCGACTGGCTTTCAAAAATCTGAATTCAAACATTTAAAGGCGAAACTATTCACCTGATCAAGCCGACCACTTACAGAATCTGAGTGGGAAAGCAGTAACCATTTGGATGAAACTACTTCAAAATCCCGAGGGGGAAACATCTTGATTTTGGTAGATGATGTTGGCGATTCCATTTGAAAAAAATTAAGAATGAACCGGAAAGGAAGATGCAGCAGGGGCATAATGGATTAAAGAATATTGAGGAGTACTTGTGAGGGACAGAATTATCCAAGACTACGGATGGGAATGGGGGATTGATTTCACAAAAAGGCCGTCAAGTTGATTCGTTTTAGGCGAATTTAACAAAATGAAGAATTTGCCGTATTAGCAACCATGATTGGATAAGCAATCGATTATGGTTCTTTGCATTTGTACCGTTGGAATTGACCGAAACTATGAATCAGTTAACGATTAGAAAAAGCTTTATTTTGGAATTTCGATAAAGTCCCCATTAATTTGCAGGCAAATCAGGAACTGCATTTTTATAAAGAAAGAGGCGAGAGATTGGCTCTAGGGACCCTCTGGCAACCATCGGCTACAAATCGAAAGGTGCCAAATCCTAACCCAATCGGGGAATAATAGATTGGCTTCATTAAAAAACCCATTTTTATTTTTTCTTTTGTTTTCTTTGGGCTGGAATTATAAGTCTTTCCATGAGGAAAATTTAATTCTCCTAGCCCCTATGGAGTAAGCCACTTCGAAACAAATTTCTATTTCGGATTCACCTTCCAAATCAAACCAAAAGGAGCACAGTTCTCCTTTTGTATCTAACCTCAAGTTTTACTTTTTTGTGATTTCAGCAGAGCAGGCTTCGTGCAACTTTTGCAGAGGAAAATTAGAAGGGAATTATCTAACTGCGCTACTGCAAATCCCAACTCAAGTGATCTAATCCGAGAAAACTGTGTGCAGAAGAGCACAGAAGACCGGGATCGCTACTGCTTCAGGGATGGCTGCAATGTTTGCAAGCATTGCAGCATTACTTTACAGCAGGGTGATCACATTCTCGCAGCCCGCTCCTTATTTGTTTCACCATCAACTTCTTACTGTGTATTTCCAAAATGGGCGGGCACTCTTCTACCTAGGGTGATATCGCCAGACTACCTGAATTGGGAAAAATTAAAGTTACAAGCCCAACACTAAAAGCTCTTTATTCGAAACTCCCTCAACCCAGGTTTTAGAGATTATCATTTGGAATGGGCTGGGTAAATTTGACAAGTTACATGGATTAATTTAGTGGTTGATACTGCTTTGCTACCCCTTACTCCAAGCAGCCAGCCAAATGGGGCGCGGATATCGTCACGACATAGCGCGACGAAATATTATTTGATGGACAAGGGAGAGTCTTAGGAGGTTGATCCTCGGAAAAGCAGATTTAATGAAGCAAAGTTCAATTTCTTTACCAGGCATTTACAGGGCCAGCAATTTCACCAATCAATTGCATGTGATTCTCTCGAAAAAGTATGGAGACGTTAGCTGTACGAATGGACGCCACTGTTCAAATGCATTAAAAATTGCGGACGGAATTCGAAAGGGGAATTCATCGATTTTAACGTTAGTAAAATACCCTTTTCTTGAAATCTTCATCCTCAATACGATCTTGACCGTTAGCAAATGAGTCAGGGAGCGGGGATAGTCACTTTGGACTTAACAGGGGATGAAAGAGCACATCGTTATAGGACGCGCTTAAAATGATTCTCCGTTTACAGCCCAATCTAGGGGACAGTAGAAGTATCGTTAACAACATCAGCATCAACCACGCACAGCAAACTTACGGAAGAAGAAGACAGGCAAGTAGAATCACCAACGGCTTGATTCGGGCTTTACAGTGGCTAGAAACATAAGGAAGACATTATTAACGACATAATTCTCAAGCGCTTGGAAGCTCTAGGTGAAATCCTTCACTAACTTGGGATCTTTAGGCAAAATGAGAGAATATGTGGGTTAAAATCTTGAGATGTAAGAAAAAATAAATTTTGAGCAAAAGATAACAGGTCCAAGTCAGAAGGGCTTGAACCCTTTATTTCTTTACTAATTACTTTGCTTTTCGTATGAAAACCTTTTTTGGTGAGTTTATCGAGCCATTGTGCAACTTAGGTTCTTAATTTACAAGTAGTGTGTTTAAGTTCGGAAAAAGCCCGGATGACATCACTTAAGTGATCTGAACCGATAAGTTTGCCCATCTTTAACACTGGGAAATTATTCGATTTTAAGCTTCTAAAAATTTCTGCGCTGGCATCAAAAAGTGATAATTTCAAGGCGACGAGCGTAATGTACATTCTGAGGTCATATGTCACTTACTTTCCTGGGAACTTTTTGTGTTTGAATATTTTCCTTTGATAATTTCTCTAAAGGCAATCTACTCGGAATAATCCCTACCAACATTCCTGAAACTGTCCAACGACGGACTCCGGAAATCTTCTTTTTGGTCAGTATTTCCCATTACTTGTTCGATCGTATCATCAGGATTAAAATGTTTCCAAGCGCTGGACATGTGATCCTGTACTAAAATTTTGCTGAACTGGAGTCTTTCTTTGGTTCTACCACTCGTACTCCTTGAAAACTTCACCATATCAAAAATAGTTTTATTACGCGAAGAATAATTTACTGAAAAAATGACTAGATAGCAACATAAGAAATTCTATTTTTTAGTCTTTTTTTTCGTCCTTAAAAACAAGGGTAAAAAATATTATTTATTCTATTTATTCAGAATTTTATTTTTTCAAGTTTTTTTAAGATAATAAAGGGTTCCAGTTATTTTGTGGCTTTTTACAGATTCATTAAATTCAACAAAACTTCCACCACCACATCTGAATCTCCATCTAAAATCGAGATCTCCTTTGGTAATGGTAAGCCAATTTTGGAGTCAATTCCTCTTTGCCAGAACAAGGGACTAAAAATCACCATCCGATTCTTGTCGGAATAAATCAAATCCTGTCTCGGCCTTTTTGTTTGGGATCAGGGAAAAAAGCTTAGCAAAAGAGGATCCAAATCCCATCTCCATCAAAATCATTACCTCAAGTCCACTGGCACCATACATTGGGTAAAAACCACTTCTCAAAGTTATTTTCGCCGTTCATTAAGAGATCCTAAACTCCATTGATAATTTTTTCAAGATCTGAGGATGATCCGCATTATCTCCATGACCCAAAATTAATATCGGTTAAATCCATCGCCGTTTCATGTCCTCTAATCTAAAGTTTCACTCGATCCAAATGCCGGATGAAATTCAAAGAAGAATCTTCTCCCGAAATCACCTTTCCATCATTGATGAAGGCTCGAATACTTTCCCGCGATGTGTTCATTTTGAACTTATCAATGTTTATCGGCTCCTGATCCAAATCTCTGGAAATAGGTTTCTTCTAAGCTCCTGGAAGCTTGATAAAATTTTTTCTGGTTTGAGAATCCGAGTTTTAATGAAAGTTTACCCAAAATGATTTGCCAAATGGGAAATCACTATTCAGATCGATTACTCATTCAATCTATTTCAAGAAATTGTACGGACGCATTCAGCTATCAAGATAGTTTGGGCATTACCATTCACCTCCCCTTAGATATTACTTTTGTGATCGATCCAATTGGATCATTGAAGGATCCATCCAATCCCATGGTCCATAATTCAAATTCAGAATCAGAGTTCCAGAGAATTTCAAACCGGTGCAATTGAAAGTAGCAATAGAATCCATTCGTGAAAACCATTTCGGATCCAAGACAAAAACAGTCGAAAGCGCTTGCAAGCCAAAGCTGTCCTGTCTCTGGATGAAATTCGGATCATAGTTGGCAAGATTCGGATAGACAAAATCCATATTTTTTTATTTTCCGGCTGATCAAGTCGAAGCCTGGGATACCCAGTTTTTAGGAAGTTTTTAGCTAACTGAGGAAGTGGTGATTAGGAGCATTTTCCCTGATAGTATTGTAATATCTTTGCCAATCGTCTCGCTGAATCAATTGTACTTTTAGCGTAAAATTCCCTTTGGCACGCCAACAATCTTCCGTAAATCAACTCCAAAATCCTGCTTCCAAATACAAGCCAAGGCGCTTCCTCATATCTGGAAGTACATTTTCACCCATGTTTTTTTGATCCAAATATTGGGATCTGGTTTCAGATGGGCAACTCCCCACAATAGGGCATTTGCCGCTGTTTCCCCATCTAAGTTTTCAATCCGGTAGTGGCAAGTTTTCTTCTTAGCGTTGGTGGGGTTGTTTTACGCTCCGAGATTGGATTACAAGCAGCCAAAAATTACTCCGAGAAAGAAACAAACTCTGAAAATTGGGAATTTCATAATCTACACTCTAAAAACTGATTGACTATTTCATGATCGATTCCAGATGATGGCTAAATTGCTAGACAGGCTCGGATGAAAATGATAACCCGATTTGAATAAATTGGTTTTTTGAGAGAATGGAGTTCTACAGGATGCATGAATCTCTTTTCAGAAATTCCATTTTGATTTAGAACCTTCACATGCCAGGTTTGGTGCCTCCTCCGGGGCAATGAATACTGATTCGATCTTTCGCATATTTCCCATCAATTCAACAGTATAGGAATTCCCTCGCTTACCGAATTCTTACCTCCAGTTGTCAGAATGCCGTTGGAAAACTTACGCTAATGATTCGTATCAATGCACGATCAAATTCGCATGATGCATCCAAATGCACGATTGAAAGTACAAGGTTTCCCTCCTGCCGAATCGCATTAGTGATTCACAGGCATCCACATTCACGACACCTTGTATCCAAACTCCAAAACAAATCCATCTGCCACCTACTCTCCAAGAATCTCAATGTCGCGCTTCATGACCACTCAGTTCCTTTTGAGAATAGGCAAAAATCTCCTCCCCTGGGTCGGATCATCACAAAAATAGGAAGGTCGAGTTCAGATTTGAGAATTTTAAGCATTCCGGCACTTTGGTGTTTCTCCACCTTCGGAAAAATGTAGAACAGAGTTCCAAGGAGACGCGTCTACCCCAAAGGAGCCTGCTTTGCATAGCCGACTTCAAACCTAAAATACTGGCGATGTCTAATAGAATTTTACTCATGGTTTGAAGTGAGGAATTTGAATCAATCAATACATTTTCTTCACTGTAGCTTTTGCAAAGTTAAAATCCGGGTGAACTGCCAAAGCTTCCAGTCAAGCCTTCCTTATTTATAGGCTAACAAACCCCGGCTTGAAATCGTCGATATTTTTATTTTTGAAATCATCTTTCTTACTGCCTCTTCGGCAAGCTTCTTGGGAGTATCTTCTTGGGACGCATCAATTCCACGATCGAAAAAGCTCCCACAAATCTTGATTAATTAGTCTCTCCCAATTCTGTAGCTGTGGCAGCCCCAACTTCATTTATCCACAAATAATCCTGCTCCAAAGAATCGGGCTATCCCTTACTCTTCCGTGCATTTATAAGCAAGACCCTGGGGTACAGCTTTCCTGCCTTAGCCATTCGCATCGATCCCAATTCATGCCAATGGTATCGTGATTTTCAATATTAAATCGGCTTTTGTATTGGGCTTAGTCTCCTTTTCCATTTGGATTATTAATGGCAGCCTTTGGGACTCAGCACTTCTTCCTCAAGCGGAAATCCTTCTGCCAATTAGCAAATTGCCTGGCTCCTTCCCCGCGAGCATGACGTGGGAGCTGTTATTTTCCATTACCCTTCGTGCTAGCTTATTGGATGGTTGATTTGTCTAAACGAATGACGACAGACCCACAATTCCCGTCTCCTGTCATAATCGACGCATCTAAGTCGTGAACCCTGTGCCCTATCCGCAGGACCTTGGAGACCAACAGATAAGTTATTCAAGATCAAGGTTCTGTATCTCTAACTCCAGCTCTCCACAGCATCCAAAATCTCCACAGTATTGAGTTGGGCTATCGCAGCTGCATTAGCTGGTAGACCATGATCCAAGTAGAAAGTATCAGGGCAATTCCCGGATTAAGGGTGCCGATTTTTGCTCTTTGGAGTGCAAGAAGCGGGACTATGGCAGGAATTATTAAACAGATTCCCCACAGGGATTGGTTTGAAAAATTTTCTTCTTTGGACATAAGGACGTATTTAGAATCTCGGTTAAATTATTTAAAAAAGGGCTGAAATTGGCCATTTTTTCTTTCAAATACATTCTAAAAAATAAGCGATGAAGCCATACCTTATTAAAGAGTCAATCAAATTGGAAAGATTCTCCAATCCCACCGTTCGAATTAGCAGTTTTACCCTGGGGAGAACAGAGGCTCATTAATTATCATTCTGCCTATTGGGTACCGATGGTCTAGTTGAGGCTGATTCTGCAGTTGCAGAATTGGCAGGAAAAAAAAGCTTGGGATAAGGGTGCAAATGTAACGATCATGCCTTACGATACTTGGCGTAAATACGGGTCATCTGAATATTTTATTTTAGGACATCAATTCTCAACAAGTACTCGCCTACGTTACTTCAAGATATTTTGACCAATTGCTGAATCGCCAAGGGATCGAAGAAGTTGTTGATCATCAATAGCCATGGGGGCAATGATTTCAAGACGGATGCTTGCGAGAATTGGGGTTGAGTTTCCGGAAATGATGCTTTTCCACGTGTAATGGTTTCAGGCCTTTGGGACAAATCAGCCTATTTTCGAAGAAAGTGGAGGATCATGCCGATATGAAATGGAAACTGCTTTGATTCATGCATCTCATCCAGAACTTGTCCTACCCTTACGAAGAAGCAGGAATGGGCACCGAAAAAAAATATCTAAAATCAAAGGAATTCGAGAGAAGTGGGCGTTGGGCAGAGCGCAGAATGGTCAGAAGTCAAGTGAAGGACACTGGGGATAGGGCAATCCAAA
>Ga0163217_1016185_pt1 | contig 12463 bp, 5 predicted proteins | sample SynspAceP_FD_185933 | JGI IMG/M metagenome (GOLD analysis project Ga0163217, IMG submission 185933) | Saline lake microbial communities from Ace Lake in Antarctica - Synechococcus sp. Ace-P (PacBio error correction) | ecosystem: Environmental > Aquatic > Non-marine Saline and Alkaline > Saline ... | reverse complement strand
GGCTAATCTAATATTACCGTTTCGTTATCTATTGATGCCGACTTATTCTGTCTTCCATAAACTCAATCGCGTAGGCTGATTTGGAGCGACCATGACAAATGCAAAAAAGCCAGCAGTTTCTTTTTCTTCGCTGTACCTTGGAGTTGATCCCAAATATCCACCCAAGTGTCAGGCAAAACAGGGGAATGAAAGAGAGAGAAACTTACACTGTTAACGCAAAATGAAAGATTAGATAATTGCAAGCTTTGCACTTTTCTTATTATTTAAAGGAGCATTATCAGCAATTAGCCCTGTGAATTCAACTTAAAAGTATTAATCATGAACCAATTAGCAATGAATGAAATCAAAGATTCTTCCGAAAACAAGGTGTTTTAATTCCAAGGGGTAAAACTATTATTTGCGGTGTGACAGCTCATTTCTACATAAATCAAACAGGAAAGTTAATATTGGATATTTCAATCGGCAGGTTATCCACAGTATGCTAATTGTACAAAGTATCGTTGTAAACATCGCACTGATTTTTAACGTTTGCAAATGACAGCGCGGGCTAAGCAATGATTTAGCGGATACGCATCGCTTGCAAATGAAAATAAAATATCAAAGCTTGCAGCCAAACAACTATCAGAATACATTGCCAACAAAACGCGATGTTTTGATTGCCGCCTTGATTCTGATGGTAACCGACTTTCAGAACAAGTGTGGCAAGCTGTTACAGGATATTCCTTCGGAGTAACGGCAATTATTTGGATATTGCAATTAGCGATAGGTAACAAAAGCTGTCGAGCTGTTGCCGCCGCGAATGGTAAAAATCCACCCTATTTCATCCTTGTACTCGAGTCATCGGAAAAAATGGTAAACTAACAGATATTGCCGGTTGGCTTGGAACGTTAAAGCTTATCTTACTTCGCACTTGAATCAAAAGCGAGTAATTGAACAAAAGGACGACATTGAAAACTTCTCACTAAGAAATTATTGGTTTTAGGTCAATTGGGTGCTTCATTATGCTAATGAGTCTACCGTGGGCCCGCTTTCGGGGTATTTGCACTAGTTGAAGTTCGGGCAACTTTAGCTGCATATTTCTTACTACCGTAGTCTATTTTACTCGTCAATGGCTGACTTATCCCAGAAATTGGATTAAGTTCTGTGCGTTGGAGCAATCAAACACTGCTATTCCTTTTTGCTCTTGTTTTCCATATACTAGCTGATTTAGATGCAGATTAAACCGCGATATTGAACGCAACGGCGCCGATGGTTTTGGGGCAGTCATCGCTTATTTCTACTTGCAAGGTCGCATTGGTGTGCACTCGGTTTATTGGCACTTTCCTCGGCTTTTAGGCGTTGTGGTTATTAGTCAGATACTCACTCTGCTAGCCCCGGTCACTTTGCTTACCTGGTCTTAACTGCATAGCCGCAACATGCCCTGTTATGCGCCTTGCCGCCTGCCTTTATGAAGGAAACATTTTAGGATGTGTAAAAGCCTTTCGCTATAGCAGCAGGAAGTCAGGTGTTCGCCCTCAAAAGGGGCTTTATTACTATTTCCTTCGCTTTTTTATACCTGGCCTTTAAGTATACCCGATGTCAACGCTACTTGGAGTGGGTGAGCTTATGGTCCTACGCTTATTCGTCTGCATCAGGAAGTATAGGCTCCTTTACATTATTGCGTGTTACTTTTTGACCTTTATTGCGAAAGTTAGGCGCTCAACAAAAGCCATGAACGGTGGTAGTACCGATAATCTCAATGGCTACTTAGTTCCAATGGTTTATTTTGGATTTTGTGGGCATGTTGTCGGCCGTGATATCCAGGGTCTTGGTGACCCTACAAAATAGGGTTGCCTTCGCAACGTTATGCCATGGATGGCCCCGGTAGTTGTTTTATTGAGGCGTTGGGCAAGCATTGAATTACTATCCGGTATATTTATGACGAGTGCAACTACATGGATTTCCGCCCAGAGCGCGCAAAAGCACAGTTAACGTCTCAGATTTGTCTAAAAACACGAGATTTTTATCCATAAAGAGTGGCTGTATTTATGGCAGATTAGTCTAACGCCGGCTTACGTTTAGCCAGTAAAAAGCCTTGTAGAGACTCTAAAACTGTCTATCTTTCGCTTAGTTTACTCAATACTTGCAGGCATTGCAATTTTATGTACATTATCTACGATGTTTTGTGTCAACATTCTGTGCGATGGAATAGTGGTCCATAAGCTATGTTCATGACGCATACTCTCCAGATAAACTACGCAGCTCGCCTTTTATTTGTATATTTGTAGTTTTTGGCCTGTTTGTAATTAAATAAGCCACTGAACTTTCATTTAACCTCTTGCCTTTAAGCCTCCGCTTGTCACCGTAGTTAAAATTTTGGCGAGTCGACCTCCAGCAGACATTCAGAGAATTTTGGCCGTACCACCCACTTTAGCACAGGTTAAGTTTATCGTAGTTAGGGCCGTTGATTAAACAAGTCATTAAGTATATATATTAGATAGGCAGTTGGATGCGGTGCTGGATGTAGAGTGCTGGAATCTCATTATAGGTATTTTAATTATTTTCATGAAGACTGCATTCTGAATAAGGTTAAAAAACATGATCATGTTTGCTGTCTCATGCTATAAATATAATTTAGTATACCTGTTCTAATATAATGTAAATAAAATTAACGACTAAGCACCGCTAAATTGCCGAGATCAGTAAGTACCCGTGGCATTCAATTTTCAATCTAGGCTTTTGATTCATTTGTATGGTGGAACGCCATAACACGAGTCGATCCAGTTAAATAAAAATTCGAGGATTGTAGAAGGGCCTATCTTATAATATCTTGTAAATCCGATTAATAGCTGTTGATCAATTTTAGGCATTGTTAATTATTCTCAACTAAGGCATCCTGTGGCCAAATATGTGAGCTATTCTGAGTCAACTGCCCTATAGATAGATTCTACCCTTGCAACAAGCAGTAAATAATTGTGTTGGCATATGATAACTAAGTTAAGCCTTCTAGCTGCCATTCTAACTAAACTCGGGTTATGGTGTCTAACACTCGCCATACATGTATCAATAAAAACAATATCTCACCTGCTTCTAGGCTACTCCAGCATAACAGAATCAAAATAGTGAAGGTTCATGGATATCAGAGTATAAACGCTCATACGCATGTTACGTCAGCTCGACAATAAGTCGATATAACTATCGACATTTGATGTGCTATGGATGGAGATAGAGCTACTGGTTGCGCAACTACACATCATCGCATAAAGGCAGAAAGTCTCGCACATTGTTAGATTGTGTCGCACTCTCTCGTTGCATGCATAGTATATCTCGTGCGGGGCTGATAAATTCAATTCAGAGATGTATATTGACTGCTCATTCTATCGCCGCCAGCCGTGCTATAGGCTCCGGAGTTGCGTCACAGATGATCCTCAAGAGCACACGCATCGTCAGTTATGACTCAGGCGATGTGATTGGATATTGACGAAGATTTATTTCTCAAGGTTGTGTGTGTGACATGCTCGTACAGTTTGGTCACGACACTGCAAGTGCGTCTACTTATGCGCTATATGCAGGGCTAGGCTCAAATTATATTCGGGTTGAGCCGTCATCGAGAATAAGCTTAATTGAAGTTGTGTTGTGTGGCCGATCTATCAGTGCGCCGCTGAGTGACATTATTGACTTCCGATTGATATTGTTCTATAAGGTCATATACGCCACTGTATTTATTAATTATCGCGCTACTGTGGTTCTCATACATGTTGTGAAGTTCCTCTATAAAGAAGCTGCGTGCTTGTTCCCAAAATACCCTTTGATTTTTTGCTTGCTGATTGTGTAGAAGCGGCGGTTAAGAGCGGTCAAATTGGTCGACCAGTGACCATTCAGCTGCAGACAAATCAGAAGCGTAGTCATTAAGATAACTCGTCTTAATCAGCTCTAGTTCGCGTATCTAAAACTGGTGACATTACTTTATGACTCAGGTCAGTGTGTTCAGTTGTCACGTAAGTTAGACAGGACAACTCTCAGTCACTCAGATGCTAGCGCAGTTTGGGTAAAGATATAAGAGTATATCGCTGGATATCACCGAGCTACCGCATATTACTTCAAGTACAGGCTCGTTGGCGAGAAAACGTGCTTGATGATGCGCGGCTATTGATTCTACGAGACTGCGATTAATCTTTGGAAGCTAGAATCTGTCGGAGAAGTGTTATGCAGGCCTGATGACAGTTAATATAATAGCGAGGCTATTCGCGACCATAGTACAATTCGATAGTGGCACCATCGCCGATAGCGCAATTCAACTCTTTAAGCAAGACAGAAGATCATCAAGCATAGCATGAGTTGACCAAAGATAGAACAGTAGAAAGAGAGAGTGGTCCGACGAATTAAAATTTAGTTAGATGTAGTGTAGATATTGGTAGTGCCAGTCTCAAGCCTCCCTGTGTTTATCTCAGCAGGTTGTTATGTTAGCGAGCCCGGCATTTTTCCATTATAGGACTGCAAAACTTCAGGATCGTACGGACCCAATCCATCGTGAACATAAAGTTTGAGACAAAGCCGATTATGGTGACTTAACGATATTTAGACCAAGCCTTTGCCGATACAAAGGGAGCAATTTCTCTTATAGAGCCTGATCTCAGGAACAAGTCCACGGTAGAATTAGCCTTGAGACCTTGTTTACTAGATATAGAATATAGGAAATCCTACTGCTATTGCATTGGAGCACCGACGTTGATTTCATCACTGTCATGACGAGCAGGATCTAAGGGAGATGAGAACAAGATTATATGATTGAGTGCGTCAGATATAAGGCAGCTTGGCAGAGAGTGGCTACTATAGTGCTCGAAAGTCGCCTCTGGTCTGTGCGAGAGTATTTGTGACTCCCAAATATTTGATTAGCTCCAGATTCCAAAGCACGCCGCATGTTCATGGCATGATCTTTATCCGCCTCGACTTAGCAATATTCTCGATTATACAAACACCTCGACTAGTGACACTTGGTGAATCAGAGATCAGGTCAAATCGTCTAGTCTCATAGTGGCCCACTGAGGTCCCACCAGACCCTGCGTAATATATACATCTGTTCACTTGTACTTAGAAAAAGCAACTGAGCCTGTCCCGATGCAGCCAAGTGGAACTTGGAAATTGTGGTCGTTGGTCGCTCTTTACAAATGTTTCGATAGATTATATTAATTAGTGAGTTCATTGCTTTGAAGTAAGTATCTATGAAAAAGCGTTTATTGTTTTTGTATATTTGCATTCGATAATTTTGCGCCTCGCAGGCGTACAAAAGTATGCTGGGCACCACCACGAGCGATACCCCTGGTAGTCATCATTGTTTCCCCGCCACGCCTACACTGGGGGAATACAAGGAGTCACTGAGTAAGTGCGTATGGTGAGAATGCACTCGCATGTGACACGAGCACCACCTCACCTCGAGCGAGCATAGCAATAATCCACACTCGAGAAGAGTCGTGCTCTCTAGCAATGCACAAGTTATATGTGATATCTTAGTCAAAATTCAGAAGTCGATCTTTACGATCAAGTCTCCTAGACTCACACGAAGCCCTTATCCGTATTTACACCGCCTGTCTGTATGGTAGCAGCACGTGTTAAGAAACTTGTTGAGCTTTCAATCTACTCCAATCGTCTCCGACGTACCAATAGCGAGTATTCAAAATCAAGTTTTCGTAATGCGATAAGCTCGTATACGATTAGAACGAGTATGCTGAGCACGAACCAATTGTGGACAAAAACTTACCTAGTTCGTCAGACATTACCCATCGTGCTTGGAATCCCTCGCTGTTTCAGTGTATTCTTGCAAGCGGAACGCAGCGATGCCCTTCGTTTCCTATCAATCGGAATGTGGAACTATATAGCGACAAAATGCGAAAATAGTGTTTCTAAGATAACTGTCACCCCATTTACTTGAAGTCAATGCATTAGTAGGACTCTGAGCACATAAGGCTTCAGCATAATTTGTACCTTTCTGTTGCTACGTTTATCTAAACCTGACATATGTTACTCGCTAGCAGCATAGTTTGTGAGTATTTTGATTCCACAAAAGGCAGATTAGTTTTAGAGAGAACTGCAGGGCATACACATACACCCACTGGCCGGTCACGAACCGAGAGTGCGTGTTCACCATATATTGACTCTCTAAGATCAGATTCGATCCATCACCGATGCATGACTCAACGATATGGGGATAATGGTGACCGAAGCAGATCGTCTTAAAACCAGTGTTTTATCGAGTACCCCACCGTTATCTGACATAAGCATTTGATCTTTGCCGCAATAACTATTCTCTTCAGTACACTCTTTTATCTCCTCATTGCACTCGCGAGAGTAAGGTAAAAGGTGTTATGAATAAAAATATGCCTGATGAATTTAAACAATTAAAACGTTCGCAAAGGTGTCGATAAAAAAGGCCGTTCTGGCCTGAATGTTGCCAAAACGATTAATCGTCTCTGATTAATCCCTTTGTTACCGGTGAGTAGGGCCAAAGCCGGCCGCCAGTCATCAGCAGAGCAAGAAGAATACGTAAACCTTAAGGCAGAGGTTAAAAGCCTAACAGTAGGTGTGACGCATCACAAAGGAGCCGTATGCAGATTTAAGTTGGAGTTGTAGAGACGAGAGAAGGTTCTTAGTCAGCATAGACTCAATACCTATGTTAAAATCTTTGACACGCCATTGAAGATGGCACCAGTGCAGTCGAGCATGATATAATTAGGTATCTAAGTAGATCTAGTGCTCATGTATTGAGTGGAGAAAGATCCGAGATTGCGCTATGTGTGTTTCAGTAGCCAAATATGCGGTAATGTTCGTGACCAATATCGTCGTGAATATGTCTCGGCCACAACATCCCGCGCTCGTGTCCACTCCGCATTGCTATCTCGCAGCCTCTACCAGCGCGTCATCTGCGTGTATTGTCTTGCTCGCAATGCACTACTACCCTCTCGCGGTGCTGCACAATGCTATGCATAAGTCTGTGTACTAGGACTCAGTCTGTGCTGTAGCCTTATAGGGACGCTACATACACTCTCTTCTAGATTCATTCTGTGAATATGTCGTCATACATGATGCGAGCACCGCTCTATTGACGCAGCACATCAACTCTCGCTTTCGCGAGTACTCTAATACGGAGACTCTAGTCTGCTATATCCAATATCGTAGTTCGTGCTGAGCTCAGATAGTCTTTCTGATGATATACTAGACGTCTAGAGTTTAATACAAGCAACGCCAAGTGAGAGTGAATGACAACCAAGCATACAAGGTTTGTATGCAGTTCTTCTGCGAATCAAGTTTCTATTGTGTAGCATCTCTAATAATTTCTCTCATAGTGTGCTTATCTATGTTATGTCGAGCATACTTATACCAGTCAGATGTCGTAGCTATTAACTGTTACGGTACGCGACGCGTTGTAGTCTTGCTATGGTGTGGTCTTCACTCACCTTGCCTCTGCAAAGTGTTATAATTCAGCGTCTGTTGAATGCTTACTGTAGCTGTGCGTTCTAAAGTTATGAGCATGCCTATTTAGAGTAATCTAACTAGTAACTGCATTCGCATTGTCCTTGAGTGTAAGCTCATCGGTGAATGTGCATTACTATTCTTCTGTGCATAGGTCAAGAGCATATCCACGTACTTGTTTAATATATATCCAGAGTCACCGCATAATTCATATAACTGTAGCTTTACTGTTCGCTGTGTTATTCACTTTAGTGCTTACCGATCAGCCCAGCATGATGTAGATTCTACTTTGTCGGTAAGCCCCCAAATTTCGTTTTATAGCTTTGCCTTCGTGCTCAGCGGCCTGTAAGTGGAATGCGTCTTCGTATTCTGTTTACTGGTTGCTTCCTGTGAGCAGCCAGTTCAGGCAGGTTCCAGCTGCTGCCCAAATTTCAAGGTGTATTTGAGTTTAAACCTTGTGAGCATTAATGCTGCCGTTTTTTGTTGGTGCTATATTTCACTTATTTGCGGTTCCAACCCATGACAGCCAAGATTTCGCTTAGTTTAGAGCTAGATAATGCCTTAGAGAGCTAAACAGGAGCTCATGCGCTTGCTAGAGACAAAGTCCATTGCATGAATTCAACCGGCAACGTTTGTTAATTCAACGAGGAAAGATACTTAAAAATCATGCCGGTATTCTTAATACAGTCCGCGGAACGCGAGCCGGCTGATATCGAGGAGTATTGATCGTCACTGATGAAGTTGGCGGAATACTCCTCGCAGCGCCGGGCTCAATACTGCAGCAAAATTACTTAACTTGTGCGCAAACTTAGTATTTCTTTCGAGGACTATTCTTCAGCAACAAAGAACGTGAAGTGCCGATTATATCGCAGCAATTAGAGCACTGGCCTTGGGCGCAGCATATTGTTGCGATTCAGCACCCATTCCTATCTTGAGAATGGTTTTGAAGGCTTGGTCAAGCAGCGATTAGCGTGTGATCGCCTTGTTGATTCAAGTGTCATTAATGCGATTCAAAATGGTGGGTCAAATAGCCGTTATCGTTCTGGATGCCAAGGACTTCTATCATTTATAGCTCCCCAAAGCTGGGTTTTACAAAAACTTGTCCATTTCAAAAACAAACAAGATGAAGTGGTAAAGTAACATTTCTTGCTGTTAAAATGATAGTTTTGACAAGGACTACCTATACCGCTCACTTTAAGCCCGACAGGATGGATAAATATAATACGCTGACAGAGCCGTGCGGAATTTTCAAGATACCAATATTGTATTTCATATTCATGGTCATGATTTTAGTTCCAAAGTATTATATTAATCCACCATATTGTCGAGAGGCTTGGGCGTCGAATATTGGTTCGAACCCTTGCACAATCTTGAATTCTTGTATTAAAGGCATAAGCCCCGATAAGCTTATTGCAGAGGCTAAAGTAGCCAAGAAAATTCCTTGCTAACCGAGAGTGTTATTAATACTCAGAAGCTTGCAATGGACTTTCAACACGAACTAAAAATTCAGGTTTGAAGAAAAAAACAAAAGAACTGCTCAAAACTTTAAAATGCCGAGCTTTTTAGTGTTTTCAAGGAAAGACTCATTTAACAGGTTTATTTAATCGCGTTGCTTTTGATTACCTCGCACAAGAAAGCATATATGTATTCCCGGCGTAACAAAAAAGCATTTACGTTAACGATCATCGACATCGAATTATTTTAAGAAATATGATACATATGGTCACAATGCCGGTGAATCAATGCCTTGTCACTATGCAGATCTTATGGGCTCGTATGTGTCGCCGTGACCACTGATATTGTGGCCAGATACGGTGGAGAAGAATTTGCGTTATTTTTTGCAGTGATAAACCCGAACAACATATTGAACACATAACAGCTATCGCGAAAGCAATAGCTGAGGAGGTGATAAATTACGATGAATTGTCTCATCCAATTAAACGGTTAGCTGCGTGCGGTCAGGTTGAAAATGATTTTCTTAAAGGAGATGATTGAGCTGATTCTTTAGCAGATGAAGAATTGTACTACCAGCAAGAATCAAAGGTTCTAATCAGGTAAACACAATAAGCATCTAAAGCGAGCGGGTATGTTTTGCCACAAACAGCTTCAATACTGTTCTGTAACCCAACTTTCATAATCCAAACACTGCTTTACTTTCACTTTAGTGAGCTTCTTAAAACCGGGCCTATTCGATAAGCGTGCTTTTGCATCAACCATACTTGAACGTTCATCGGAGAATAAAAAGACACGGCATCGTAAGGACATTACTTTTTAACATTGGGTGGATGCGATGGACGCGTCCTAATACGCCGTTTATTATAATAAATTAATCCTTACAACCAAATGCTTAAAGCTATTTTTTATGTTTATTTGTAGCCTATTGTAACAAGCGTGAGAGTGTTCTGAAACTGCCTTTACGTTAGCAATAAAACGTGTCTTGGGCTGGGTTACGGTGAGGCAATGTACGCTTGTTGACGCTTAAAAATTACCATGAGGTTAATCAATACTGCTTTGTTAAACCAGTGATAAGGTAAGCAAGCTTGAATATTCTAATATAAGATTAATTCGAACAAAGCGACAGATTGACGAGTGCGTTTTGACATTGTGTGTCTTAATGGTCTATATAAAACTGATAGAGATTTATAGCTGACGAATAAGCAAAAATCCTCTAAGTTATTTACATGACAAGGAAAATCAAAGTGACCCTCAGTCCACAGCAAAATTAGAATTGATGCCAAGTTGATGGTCGAACAGGGCTACACCATATAAGCAAATAGAGGATATTGTTCTGGGTGCGTAAATCGGCAGTGTCGCGTTGGAAAGTCCAATACCAGGCTGAAATGGCAGGTAAGACGCCAAAATTCGAAAGCATTTAAACTGAAGAACCAACGAAAAATCCAACTGCTGAGACTCAATTAAGCAGGCGATGAGGATAATGAAATCCTAAAAAAGGCTGCAGGCTTTCTTTCATTCGAGACAACAAAATTAAGATGATCAACGAAGTTAAAGAAAGCCAATCTGGATTTATAAAATGAACTTGGAGTTAGTGGATATTCGATATCAGTTGCAGTAGCTTGTATTACAAACCGATACCGCAAAGCGCTGAAAGCGGCACGTCATGCAAGCAATTGGAACAAATTTCTCTGATTCAGATGCAACGTATCGGTAAACGCCAGAATACGGGTGAATTATTGGGATTTTGGAGCATTCAGATTGGGGTTTACGCCATTGCTACAGCGATGAAAAAGTTAGGGTTAAACGCCATTAAGCCAAAGAAAAATGCATATTACCCTGACACGGGCGATGAGCTCAAGTTACGCGCCGAATTTCTACTGAAAACGTCGTTTAATCCCATTACACATAACACGCCATTGGGTCGGCGATATCACTATATTAAAATCGCATCAGGGCTGGAGTTATTTAGCGTGGCGTATTGGATTTTAGGCACAAAAGAATTCGTGGGTTATGCTTTTTATCAAACAAGCCTAATGCAGAGTTAGCTAATGCTGCACTAAATAACGCCATTACAGCGCCAGAGGGCCTAATACGCATGCAATTAAGTTTCACTCCGACCAAGGCTGTCAGTACTCAGCCAACGTTTCAGGAAAAGACTCAAGCACGTAGGCATTAAAGCAAGCATGCACGCTCGCTCCCAGGAAATTGTTGGGATAATTGCAGTGTGGAACGATTTTTAGGAAGTTTAAAGACTGAAAGTTAAACCATCTGGTAATTATTAATCATGCGTTCTGTGGTTCAGTGTGGTTGAGCAATATAGTCCAGTTTCATAATTACAACGCAGCATTCGGCAATAAGCTATATAACCGCCACATCAGAAATATAATGAAATTAAAAAAAGCGACTTAAAACTCTACAGAAAAACTTGGACCATTACAGTCTTCCAAGTGCCAATACCCGTCATGGTTAATCTTTTAGGTCGAAGTGGTAAGAGAACAAAATGGAACCCACTGAGGACACAGAGTTCACAGAGGGAAAATCAGTTAAAAAGACAGTTATTATTGCGAGTAAAGAGCTAGAGATGACTTGCTCTAATGTGGCCTCAAATTGCAGTCATCAAACTTTCGAAAAACAAACCTAAGTTTGTTCCCTAGCAGCATTTCAGCTATGGCTTAAACATGCTAGATGCCAAACATGTTTTCCACTGAAGGTCACCTCCTTGGATTACAGCCTAACATTAGCCTATATAAGCAGCAGCTTTAATTTTCCCGCAATACCGTGACTGCATTTGCGTTGTTTCATTGATACACGGGTTCGACCTTTACGCTACAAATACTCAACCAAGCAGGATTACACCTTCCTGTTGCGAGTGTTGATTCACCAAAGCCGATGGTGAAAACCGTTCATTTGGAGGCATTTACAGATGGCAGAGGGTAAATAGAATTCTCGATGATGTCTGAGAGTTTTCTGCTATCTCTCAGCGGACTGATTTTTTAGCTTTTGAAGACAGTGTTGATTTACGGTTTTTTTTAAACATAACGAGCGTATTCTTTTTATGGGTTGGTTTATTATTTAATCAACATTGTAGGGTGTCAAGTTTAAATATTTGAAATTATCGGCATATTCGGAATCCCCATTGCGTGCTTGCTGTTGGTTCTATGCTCCCTTATTAGTGGGTTTGTACCTAGAAAAATGAGTCAAGAAAAGATGGTTAATTGAGTTTCTTTGCAGTGAACGAAATTACTCAAAAGGACACGCAGAAACCCTGGGGACATTTGCTATCACACTCAGAGGTGGGGTTGGTTTGTTTTGCGACATCAGAGTCGATAACGCGAGAGAATTGGAAACCAATATTCCGATGTATTCAGCACTGCCAGGAGTTCAGGGCTTTGGCTATGCACAGAAAATTGCCTCGCCAGAATTGCTTGCTCAGCATGAAAAAGGCGTTCAAGCGCAAGGTTTCCTGAGTATAAAGTGATCCGCTGGCGTAAAGAAGAAATATAACCTCAATTATCTTATCTCGAACCTTTAGTGACAGAAAAATTTTAAACGCCTTTGGCAC
>Ga0163217_1041161_pt1 | contig 12464 bp, 13 predicted proteins | sample SynspAceP_FD_185933 | JGI IMG/M metagenome (GOLD analysis project Ga0163217, IMG submission 185933) | Saline lake microbial communities from Ace Lake in Antarctica - Synechococcus sp. Ace-P (PacBio error correction) | ecosystem: Environmental > Aquatic > Non-marine Saline and Alkaline > Saline ... | reverse complement strand
ATTCGGGTCACCAATCGGCCGTGGTTCAGGCGGGCTTGCCGGCGGTTGACGCTGCGTGGAGCGCAGACACGGCTTATTACAACACCTATTCCAAGTGGTGGTGACGGGATCCGCCAAGGTCATCACCAGGCTTTTCGATTACCGATAACCACCACGGCAATGCCGGCACTCCAGGGGGATCAGATATCATCACTGTTGTTGTCTCCGGACGCGTGGTCGGAGGCCCGCAGGCCAAGACAGGCGACCGTTCAATCTGCCGCTTCGCGTTGTTGCGCTTGATGGCGAGGGACTGTTCTTATTCGGAGGCTGCAAAAACAACCGTCGCCATCGTGCGGGCGGCCTGCTGAGCAAGTTTATCTACACCAACACCAGTGTGCACGTCCCGGCAAGCGCATCCCCCCACCACAAACAAAACCGGCCAAGAATATAATGCCGGGCTTTGATCCGGGGCCGTACACAACGCCCGATTTGACATTCCGCACATACTTCGATGTTGAAGGGCCGAAAGTCGGCTCAGAGCAAATCGACCAGCCGGAAAGCGCTTTAAGACTGTCGCAGGCAGGTAACCATCCGGCTGATCACGGTTTCTGCTCCCGCTTCGGTCAGGCTTTCGCATGAACCGGATAGCTGTGTGAGCGCCGGGGTGAAACCGACGAACACGCATGCCTGCAGCAGCATGCCGCGGATGAATGCCGTGCCACCGAATCCTCGATTCACCAGTACATTGGCCGGTTTCGCATCCAAATTAGCTTGGCGGCCATTTACAGAAAAAACATCCGGTTGCCGGCTTGGTCCGGCCTTCGCCAACTTCCTTGGCCGAATAGACATGTTGGCCAAACAGGACCGGTCGAGGCCCGGTGCGCGAGAGCATGGCTTTTCAACCGGGTGCGCGGGATGAATTCGCAGCAAATGCAGCGCGGCGGGAAGGCGCAAGTTGCCTCAGCGCGCCAGTCGGATGGCCCGTACATCTGCGCCAAGTTTTTTATCCAGCAGTGCCTCCGGGGGCATCAAGCAGGTAGCTGAAAAAGGAATCGGCTTCGCGCTTCAACCTGAACAGGATGTCCTTCCAGCAGTCCGCAAAAGCGCTCGGCCAGTTCCCTCGGACGCTTTGTGATTGGGAAAATCCGCGTCGGTCAGAAGTTGACTCTTACCTTCGCCCCGCGATGATTGCGCTGTCGACAATACGCCGTCGCAGTTAAAAATAATGAGGTTCGAAACAGCCATGGAAGTGTCTGTCGTGGGAGGCGGAAGGATGGAAAGCATTCACCGGACCTAACAGCAAGCCTTGATGCAGGCAAAGGTAGAGGATGGGCCTCGGTAGTCGCGGCGAGGGGAAATGAGCCGCGTAGATCAACGACGCTGCCAGGATTCCATGGTTCCGGCAACGGGTCATTAGAAGTCATTTCCGGGTTCAAAAAGACGTGCTTTTTATCTGCCGATCTGATTGATATGGAACTCTGGTTGGCAGCATTCACCAGATTTTACCCTGTTCGGTTAACCATGATGCCAGTTGTTGCGTTTTGTAATGTGAGTATCAAATGCCGATCTGTTTCGCTTTCCGGAATTTCCGCAAGTCAACGACACGCGTCAATCCTGGCCGGACACCATCATCAAGGGTGATTTGTTGCAGCACTGAGCGCTTCCCTCTAACTCACGTCGACGTTATCTTCGCCGACCCAACCCTATAGATCTCCAGCTCGGAGGCGATCTTGCCCGCCCGGATCAGTTCGGTGTCAATGCGGTCAACGATCATTGGGACCAGTTCGACAGTTTTTGCCGCCGTATGACGCCTTCACCCGCGCCTGGCTTGATGGGCCTGCCGCCGGGTGCTCAAGCCCAACGGACCATCTGGGGTTGATCGGCTCCTATCACAAACCATTTCGCGTCGGCACGCAGCTGCAGCGACATCGGTTTCTTGGCCTGCTCAACGATGTCGTCTGGCGCAAGACAATCCGATGCCAAATTTCCGCGCCGTCGCTTCCAGACGCCCCATGAGACAGTATCTGGGCCTCGCGTGACCAGAACGCCAAGAGCTACAACCTTCAAACTACGAAGCCATTGAAGGCATCCAACGACGATGTGAGATGCGCTCCACTGGGCTGTTCCCGATCTGCACCGGTGGTGAACCGCCTCAAGGGTTCGGGATGGCAAAAAAGTACACCCCGACCCAGAAGCCCGGAAGCGGCTTCTGGCCCGGTGTTGTGGCCTCGCCAAGGCCGGGTGATGTTGGGCTCGATCCCGTTCTCGGCTCCGGCACACCGGTGCTGTGCCCGTTCGTCTTGGCCGTCAAATTTTGTCGGCATCGAGCGGCGAGCAGGACATATCGATGCGGCCCGCGCCCGGATCGATTGCGGTCGAACCGCTCGGCAAGAATGAACTGACCGTCTTACCGGCAAGCGCGCCAGCCGCGGGTGGCCTTCAACTTGCTGATCGAGGCGGTCACATCAAACCCGGCGATGTGCTCACGGATGCCAAGGCAAGCACAGGCGATCGTGCGCGCCGACGGGCACGCTGGTTCTCCAACGGCCAAGGGCAGCTCATCCACAAGGTCGGAGCGGTGGTTGCAGGGCTTTGAGCCTGCAACGGCTGGACCTTCTGGCACGTCGGAGACCGAGAACGGTCTCAAGCTGATCCGATGATTTTCCGGCGCCGCCATCCGTCTGGAAATGGCGCACGCGGCTAGAAAAGCCGGACCCAGAATCCGGCGCGTCACGTACCTTCAAGTCACCCGCCGGACATGCAGCGCCCGGGATGTGAAACACATTCCGGGCGCTCGCAATTTGTAAGTCGTGGAAGATGTGCGAACCTTTGATCAACCTTGCCGTCAGATCACACCGAGCTGTTTAGATCCTCGCGCAGTTTTTTCGGCACCAGTGAAATGCACGGCCTGCCAGCCGGCAGCAAATTGCGCCTTCGAATTCTTTCTCGCTGTTCATCGATAAAACAGCACGCTCCCGGGTTCCAGGTCGAAAGCTCTCCGAAGAGGTGTATCGGTAGATTCCCGGTCCGGTTTGATCATCCCGATCTCGCGGGACCAGGGGTACACCGCCGCGTGGACCTTCAGGAACGGAAACTTCTCCTGCGCTTCCTTGAAGGTAGTCCGGCGGCCAAAATTAAGTCAGCATGGTCACGTCGCGACCCTGCTGCGATCAGATCGGCAATGATGGTCGACGCTGTGTCATAGGCATGGCTAGACCTTTCGTGCCAGCTGAGGCGGAATGCGCGGATCAGTCAGGCCTTGTCGGGGATTGTTCAATGAGCAACGGCCTTCGCATACGGCGCCAGCTGCGCCCCCGGTCCTGCTCCAAGATTCCATCCATGGGTGCAGACATTTTCAAAAGAATGCATTGCGTTCGGCTTCATCCGGGATCAGGCCGGCTGAATGGAATATTACGGATTCGTAATGGATTCAACACCTTTGCGAATATCGAACACGTGTGGCGGACTGGTTGGCCCACGGGCTGGTTTGGTCTCGCTCAATGTCTTTGCTTTTCTAAACAGTTCAGGAAGGCGGCACTCAGCCCGCGCTTCTCATTTACGGTTGGCAACGCTTGTCGCCCGGCAGCGATTTCGCATCACTCCACCAACCTTCATGATCGGGGGGTTGAGACAACGCATGGAAAAACCTCGAGCGCAATTCAAAAATGTGTAAAACACATGCGTAATCACGCCTTGCTGCGCCAGTTCGGCTCAAAAGGTGCGGCACCAGTCCCGGTCTTCACCATCTGCGCGAAACGGTTCCAGTTGGTGGTCGGAACGCCGTCCATGCCGCCGAGAGCCCCTTGGTCCGGTCGCTTTTGACCAGGAGCACGGCTCCATCGCTGCGTTCGGCCATGAAAGCAGCGCCGAGGACGAACCGGTTTTTTCTTTTCCGCAGCTTCACCGGGAATTGCTCCTGAGTGCCGGCCCGGCGAAGCCTGGCAATATTCGGTGAGTGGACACAAGCGCACAGGCGGGCGCTGGGTGTGCACATGTCGCCTCCAAGATCAATCAGGGGCCTGGGCGAATCCCCAGGCCTGTCGACGGGCGTTTCGCCTCAGGCCCACGACAGCACTGGGAATTCAGACTTTGGCGAGGGCAGGGAGTGGCATCTCGAAAAAGCCGTGTGAACACCCGCTCGATATTGCCATCGACAACAGCGCCGGCTGGTCAAACGCGATCCGCAATCCCGCAGCGGTGTAGGGGCCGACGCCGTGGCAGGTCAGTAAATTCTTGTTCGGTGTCGGGAAACGCCGTCCATGCTCCGGCAGCGACCAGATTCGCGCAGCGTTTGAGATTGCGGGCGCGGAATAGTATCCCCAGACCGGCCCCACGCCTTCACACGTCTTCCGTATCAGCCGATGCAGGTCTTCAACGGTGCGGGCCCACGCGTGCTGCAAAGGCCGGCAAAATAGGGTTTGACCGCCTGCACGTTGTGGTTGAAGCATGATTTCCGAACAGCCAGACCCGGTAGGGATCGGCGACTACCCCGTGCGCCGCTCAGCCGGGGCTCACCCGCCAGGGCAGGCGCGCGATGGCGTTCTCGTACCAGGCAAGCAGCGGTCGCGATACCGGGCACGGTCTTGGAGGCCTTAACAGAATGACATTGAACTCGTTGCGTGGTTGCTGAAGACGGGAATTCGAGCGCTCGTGGAAACGCAATCGAGATCATGTCGTGCCGTCACACGGAGCAAATCCGCGGTAGTGGTTCCCGCCATTAATGGCCTCACTATCGATTTGGCAAAGTACATCCATCTGCACTCCACCAGAAGCCTCCACTGGTGGCAGCTATGTCCGCATTCAGCCCGGAAGCAGGTGTCGCGGCGCCATGGGCAGATCTGGAAGCGGCAGACTGATCCCGCCGGGGGGACGCATGTCAAGCGTTTGTTGTAACGCGGAGGACTAGATTCGGCCCCGGCCAGCGCAGGAGCCAGATCAGCAGGCCAATCACCGGCAGCAACACAATTGACCAGGATCCACAGCAGCTTCGCCGGTCGAGCCGCCGCCCTTGATGATCTGCAGGATCGCCAGATGTCGAGACCAAAATAATGATGCCCAGAATTCGCTGTATTTCAAAAAACCCATGTCAATGATCTCCAAAAATGTTCGCGGCCGAAATGATGCGTCCTTATCCAAACGGCTTTGCCCGGCAATGGTTCCATCAAAAGCCGATGCACGACGCCCCGTTTTGAACTTTTGCCCCCACTGGGGTCGGCAAAAGCACGGCGCTTTCCCTAATCGCCATTTCACGCTATTCCGGTTTATCAGACAGGTTCTGGCCAGGCGATGCCTGGCTGACATATGAGCAGAGGCAGAGCTGTGGCCAAGCCCCAAAGCCATACGCAAGACAATGCAAAATTGCCGAAATCGCCAAATGGCCTGATCGATCCGATCTGGCCAAAGCGCGCCGGCATCAATACGGCTGTTGCTTGCGTGCTGGGATGAATTGCAGGCGAGCAGTTTGCCGGCGTGTTCGAGGCCCGAACGCCATCCGCTTGGCCGCGTCAGTACGGGACCCGATGAGACCGGTGGGCGGTCACACCGGGCCTGCTGACCATCCGCCTGCGAGGGCGCTGTGCCTTGTTCCTGATTGCATCAGGAAGCCGAGCTGATTCTCCCGCTCAACAGTTGTTCTTCGTTTCCGCGCGATCTCCAGATCCGCAAATTGTCCAGAAGGCAATCATATCCCGGAGCGCAAACCAAAGGCCGGCCTCTTGATGCAAGGAAAAAGAGCCGCCTTGCAGGAATGCTGGCCGGGTTGAAGATCCGCGGCTGCGTGGAAGGCTGGAAACGGTTGGGGACCGGCGTTATAAGCCGCAGGCCAAAGCACAAGGAATGATCCGGATTTCCTTCTCTAACGGGCAATGATCACGTGTCAGTGATCATGTTGCTCTTGTTTGACCACATTCGCGTTTATAGGAAATGTTGAAAAACGAATGGCGTTTGCTTAAATGCACGACGCCGGTGCGCGCGCAAGGCTTTTGAACCGGTTTTTGAGTGCGGTGATATCGATATTTCAGAAAATGGGTGATTTGGCATGTTCCGTTTGACGTCCCGACTGACCGCCACCGCCAGCCGTAACGCTGCTCGCAACTTACCTTGACGGCCTGCTCGGATCGTCTGACCAAACACCCAGGCCTCCGATTCTTCCGCGCCGGGTTTCACCGAGATGGCTGCTGCGCAGGTTTCGTCCGAGATCACCGGATTCACCGAAACAGCGGGTTGAGGCTCCGAAGGCCGACGGTGACGTCGATATGGCCAAGGTGCTGGAGCCCGGCTCGCTCAAAAGGATATGAGTATTGGGCGACGAGAAACGCTTCCGCGTCACTATCGTCGAATACATGCGATGACGTGCCCGCATTGTGCTTCTTTCACGAAGAGAATTTTCAAGGCCGCTTCAGGAAAAATTACATCGATACCGGCCCAAGGTTCGCTCATTCTGCGCGAGTTTCCGTTTTGATCCACGCGCCGCTGCGCAATCATGTTGGCCCGTTGTGCGCCGGAACCAGTTCTTCCCGATCGGTCGATGTGCTGTTCCAGCAACAACGGACTTGGGCCACAGCGCCTGGATGCGCGCGAAGGCACTGCTGCAAATCGGCCCGTTTGGCGGGTTTTTACACAGGACTCCTTTGAGGGCTTGCTTGACGAACCAGAAGCTTCTGGAACGATGGAATGCTGTAAGAACCAAGGCCGCTAACGAATTTGGGGTGGCAATCCACGCCAACCTTCATCATCAACGGCAAGCGGTATCCGGGGGAATATGTCGATTGAAATCCTGTCGGCGATCATTCGACCCGCTGCCTTTTAAGCGGGGACCACCACATCCTACTCCCCTGCGATTCGTTTCGCGGTGGATAGATTGTTGTTTGTTGCTCCCTTGGTATGATGTCGATGGAATGCGCGTGACCGGGAGCTCCGGTCATGGAAAATTCACCAAGCTGCGCGGTTCTGGCTCAAGGTCTTTGTCGAACCGACCGAATTTGTTGATTCGAGGCCGCGCCTGACCGGAGTTGGTCGGGCCCCATGGCTGCGGGCAAGTCCAATCTTGTCGAAGCCATGCGCTGGGTGATGGGCCGAGAACTCCTACCAAGAAACATGCGTGCCTCGGCTATGTACGAGTGATTTTTTCGGGCTCCGGCAACCGACCGGCCCGCAACACAGCTGAAGTCGGTCTCTATTTTCTCGACAATTCCGAAAACCGCACCGCGGCCTGCTGCTTCAACATTCGACGAAATCCAGGTCAACCCGCCGAATCGAGCGGAATCCGGCTCGTCTACCGCCATTCAACCGGCAAGGAAGCCGGCCAAGGAGTTGCAAAAACTGCTCTTCGGCTGACGCCTCCACCGGTGCCGTTCGCCTTCAATGGTGGGCAGGGCCGTATCGGCGAGTTGATACAGGGCCAAGCCCCAGCACGACGGCAATTCTCGAAGAGGCGGCAAGGCATTTCCGGGGCTGCATTCACGTCGTCATGAGCCGAACTCAGGCTTCGCGCCTGCCGAAAAACCAAAACTTGAGCGTCTGATGGGACGTCACTTCCGAGTTGAAGCGCAGGTCGAAAGCCTCAAGCGGCCAGGCGCGGCAGGCCCCAACCGCTTCAAAGATCCTCTCGCGAAGTGCGCCAGGCCGAAAGCACGCCTGCTGCATCTCAGATTGGTCGATTGCCCAAGGGCCAGGGAAGGCGAAGCTGAAAGGCGCGCTTCCGTCAGGCTTAATCCCCGTTGTTGCCGAAACTGGCGCAGGCACAGATGGAAGCGCCAAGAACCAGGCGTTGCCGCGCACCAAGCTGCCGGAATTGCGCGATGCCGAGGCCGCTTGCGGCGGCTGCGTTGCAGCGTCTGCAGATTGCCCGCACCCAGATCGACGAGGAAAGCTGACGCATCGCCCCGCCCGCCGCGAGGAAACTCGATCCGCCGCATGGGCCCAGCTCAAGGCCCGAACATCGAACGCGAGGAACGCCTTGATCGGCGGACAATGCAGGTCATCATGCAGCGGCTGTCGGAGGAAGAGGCGAACTCAAGCGGCGCCTCAGGCCAGCGGCGAACGATAGGCGGTCTTAAAAGCAGCCTTCGAAGCAGCGCAGGCCAAACTCGTCTCGAAAAGCGGGAAACCTCGCTCGGGGTTGTCACCGCGAGCGCCGCCGAAGCCGCCCGCCCCGAACGCACCCAGCTGGACCGGGTCATCCGCGAGGCGCTAACGGCCAAGGCCCGGCTTGAGCTCAGGATTGGCCAACCAGATTGGCTGATTCTCGCCGGCATTGCCGAAGCGGGTTGCCCGGGCTTCCCGATCCACGGCAACAAAGCGCCCGCGACAGCCGAGATCGCCGAAAAAGGCGCTCGTCGATTGCCGAAAAGTCGCTCGCCGAGATTGAGGCAACGCTTGAGACGGCGCGGGAAGCCGAAAACCGCCGCAACGCCAGGCCTGTGACCGAGGCAAAAACCCGGCTCAATGCTATTGAAACCGAAGCCAAGACGATCGCCCGCATCTCAATGCAGGGCAGGGCTCGGACCGTTTCCGCCGGGGTCGAGCAGATCAAGGCGTCGATCGCGAGCTACGAGACGCACTTGGCGCCCACTCGGGCGATGATCTGGACTGGCCGCCTTGATCCCGCGCCCCGCACATTGGGCGAGATGCAGATCAGCGGCTCACGATGCTGCTCTGCCTGAAGGCGTAAACCCGCTATCAACCCATGTGCGGGCCACCCGATTGAACTTGCCCGCCGTCTGCCCATATCGGGCTGGTAGCCGATCCGAGCATGGCAAGGCGCTGCATGGATCGCTCAAGCCGGGGCAACGGCCGTTGGTCACGCGTGATGGTTGCAGTTTCCGCTGATGGTTATGTGGCCTCGGCGATGCCCCACTTCCCGCAGCATTGAGGCTCGAGCAGTAAGAAACCGTCTGGCGGAACTCAATGGACGAAGTCGTTTGAGGCCACCAAGGCGTTTGGCCAGTGGAAGAAGCGTGACCCAAGCTGGCTGCGGTCTCGGCCCGGGTCAACGAGAGCCGCGCGCGCGCGATCTCATCCGTGGACGGCCGCAAGAATGTCAGTCGCCGCCCGCGATGAACTGGGCGAGCGCAGAGCGCGCTTCGGGCGAATTGTCCAGCCGCCGGGCGGTGCTCACTGAATCCCGCGCGCAAGTGGTCGTGCGCAATGAACGAAAACGGTCGAAAAGCGCTGGAAACAGGCTCAACAATTCGCTTCAAGGCTTGTCGGATCTGGCCGGGCTTGATGCCGCACTGACCCAGGTTCAAAGCCCAGTGGCGGACCGATCGCGGTGGGCTTGCGAGGCCCGCGCCGTCCATGAAGGGGCTTGAACGGTGAGGAATGCCGCGCGCAGCCCGCAGGCTGAGGACATCGCCACCGAGCGTGCCAGCCTGGCTTGATTCGCGCTGCCAAATGCCGAAAAAGCCATCTCGCCCGCATTGCCACACCCGCTCGCAGGAAGCCGCTGGCGAAGTTGCCGGCATCGCCGAGGCCGGACGAAAATTGCCGCGCGTCGCAGCAATGATGCACCAGCTCTCGGGAAGCCGAAAAAGGCGCCGTCAGGACGCTGCCGACAGCCTTTGGTGGGCGCTCGCCGAAACCAAATCACCGCGAAGCGAACAAGATTGCCACTGAAGCAATGGTGCGCGTCGAAGGTCGCGAGGGCCGCGGGCCGTGGCGAAGAACGGCTGATGGCAGCCCGAGAACGTCGCGAGGAAGGCGAGGCCCGCATTCGCGAGGCACTCAATTGCCGAACCGCATGAGCCATGCGGCATTTCCGGATTGGCCGCTGATGCCGCCGCGCCGGATCCGGCGCAGGTCGAGCGCAATCTTGAGGCGTCCTCAAGATCGAGCGGGGAACGTCTGGGCCGCCGGGGTCAATCTGCGCGCCGGAGGGAAGAGAACAGGAACCGAGCTATCGGATCGGCTCAAAACGATCATCACCGAGCGCGAAGACATTCATCGACGCGATCAAGAAACTGCGTGCCGGCATCCAGAAGCTCAACAAGGAAGGCCGCGACCGCCTTGCTCGTTGCCTTTCGGACATCTCAATGCCAGTTCCCAGCGTCTGTTCACTTCACCTCTTTGGCGGGCACCGCGAAACTGCAGGCTTATTGAATCGAATGATCCGCTCGAAGCCGGCCTTGAAATCCTCGCCCCGTCCGCCCGGCAGGAAACCGCAGAACCATGACGCTGCTCTCGGCGGCGAAAACAGGCGCTCACTGCCATGGCGCTGATCTTCGCGTGTTCCTGACCCAACCCGGCGCCTTATCTGCGTGCTTGCGAGGTCGATGCGCCCGCTCGACGATCACAATGTCGCAGCGGCACTGCCAATTGATGGACCGAAAATGGCAGCCTCCAACCGAGACTCGCTTCGTCATCATCACTCACAACCCGATCACCATGGCCCGCATTGAACCCGGCCTGTTCGGCGTCACCCATGGCCGGAGCAGGCGTCAGCCAGCTGTTCCGTTGACTTGCAGCACAAGCCGAGGAATTGCGCGAAGCGGTTTGAGGCTGAAGGTCGCACGTATCAGTGTGGAGGCAGCCGCTACCAATCGGATTGACGCGTGTGCGTTATTGCCGCCTTTGATCTACGGCGAAGGGGAGTTGGCTCGGTGTCTGCGCGACACAGGAGTGCTGTCCCCGCGCCCAAAGCTTGCGTCGAATTCATTATCGCCGCATAGCTGCTTATGGCCCGTTGAGCGGTCACTGGAATGCTGTCAGGTGCCGACAGATTACAACGCCGAAATCAGTGCCGGAGAAACCCGGTTCCTGGGTTTCCTCATCCAGATAAAGGGTGCATCGGTAGGCTGAGAACGCACCCCCAGCATTATCGTGTGACCGCAGTTCGCACCGGCGATGGCCATGGTTGGTTATAGGCGTTCTTGGTGCGGCAGGGGCTTGGCCCGTAAAGACCCGCGCTCGGCACGCCTTTCTGCTTCATGCTTGCTGAATAGCCCACGATCCGAACCTGCGGCAGTTTGGAACTGTGTATTTGGCCCACACAGATTGCAGCCCGTCGGGCACTTTGGGTGTCGCCAGCATAGGTCGCTCAGCAGTGATGTGTAACGGCCGCGATCCGGTGCGTTGCTTCGATCTCGTCGTCAAAGATCTTGAGCTTCTCGAGCAGGATCGCAAGCTTGCATGGTTGGTCGATCCGGCCGTCACCAATGCGCACATTGTCATACTGCGTTTGGCACCCTTTGCGTGGAACAGGATCGAGCGCAGCGTCTCGGCGAGCTCTGGCATCATCATGTGAAAACCGCGCCCGCCGTCGCCATAGGCGCCCCAGCGGTTTGGCTGGAAAAGAAAGTGGTGCGCCGTCGCCATCGCCAGCGTACCCACCCGGCGGTTGTGGAGCGCGCCGCCATTTAGGCCTGCGCGCCGTCGCCCCAACACCCACAAATTCTTCGCGGGCGGCCAATTCTTCGATACGGCATTCATAATCGGCCGGAATTGCCGAAAAATCGACCGGAATTCAACACCAACCGGTTCGTGTCCAGCTTCGCGGGCATTGGGCGCATAGCTATCTCAAGGAGCCGGGTCCAGTGTTGAACGTACGGCGTTCAACATCGGACAAACCAAGATATGCCACCAAGCCAGGCAAACCACTTCGCGCCGTGGCGGACGAGGTAAATGACGGGCAGGAAGATTTGCCTGTCCCGCGCCGCACGTTTTTGGCCATCAGCACCATCGGCCAGTGCGTCTACCCGAGGAGCAGGCAAACCGTATGCTGGGCTCCGCTATGAGCGACAATTGTGCTTCCAGCTTCGGGCAACCTCGGGGCCCATTTAATATACTTTGCCCGTGATCAAGCACCGCGAGCGATGGGCGACATCGACGCGATCCGCGGGATGCCGTCTGCTGCCGCGGGCTAGATCAACAAAACGGGACAGGTTCGGGGTCGCGGATGAACATGGGCGTGCTGGTGGTCCCCGGGCTCAATCATGTGCTGGTTTCCCGCCGCAGAAGCCCAAAAAAGACGACCGGATTTGATCATCCTGTTAAAGCGCCGCGCCATCCGGGGTCTATATGTTAGTTCGTTTAATCGGCGTGGGGAATATTGTTCGGTTCGTAAACAATCACTTTGCGTTGCCTTGTGGTTGATGCGCCGTGGACAGCTGCGCTTCCGCCGACGGGGGGCATGCGATTTCATGCTTGCGGAGCCTGCGAGGGCTGGCGCATTTTAAAACCGGGTACACCAGTTCCGGCGGCGGTGATTCCTTGGTCCGGTTGGCGGATTTGCGCCTCGCGGAACGGGGACAGTTGCAGGTAATCCCGCGAATGTTCGTCGGGGAGACTTTTTTTCAATCCGATATAGGCGGAATTGTGGGCGGCCAAGGGCGGGGTTTTGGGACCTTTTTCAAACCCGGCCCCCGGCACCGCATTAAGCCATGGCGGCCATTGGGGCCGGCAGGTTCCATTTTCCTTTTTTTCGGGGGGGCCCCCCGGGCCGCGGGGGGGAACCGCGGGGGGAAAAATCCCCTTCTTTTTTCCTTTTT
>Ga0163217_1027331_pt1 | contig 12464 bp, 19 predicted proteins | sample SynspAceP_FD_185933 | JGI IMG/M metagenome (GOLD analysis project Ga0163217, IMG submission 185933) | Saline lake microbial communities from Ace Lake in Antarctica - Synechococcus sp. Ace-P (PacBio error correction) | ecosystem: Environmental > Aquatic > Non-marine Saline and Alkaline > Saline ... | reverse complement strand
TTTCTCCAGCGCCGGCACTAGGCTCGCCGTAAACGGACTCCGCGCTGAACCACCAGGCCAACAATGTAGCGCTGCGATTCAATGCGGTGGGTGTACCTTCAAGTCTGCAAGAAGGGCTGCGTCGGATCCGATCAACGGGAAATCACCCGCCCCACGGGACCGCACGGGAAACGCTGCCCCAAACCCCAACTGAACCAGAATATCGCAACGCGGTATCGGCGGTATCGCGACAAAGCGCAACTCAGACATCATTGTTACCGCACACTGGCAATAGCGCGCAGGCCGTTTACGATTGCCTTGCACCGCAGGCTGTGGGAGCTGTCAGTAAAATCAACGGCACGCGCATTGAACGGCAATGGACCTTCGACCACCTGGACCCATACAGCCGAGTGGCATCAGCACGGTTGCCGAGAAACAACATCGCGCTCGCCCTTGTTGATCAGCACCGTTGGGTATAGGGGTTGGGTAACGCCGACATGCTCGGGCCACCAGTACGCGCTCATCGACCAGCGACGAGAGTGAGACAGCTGCGCAGGCGGCAACAATCTTGTTCGGTGAGAGTCGCAGAGCTTTTGCAACTTGCGCTCGTGTTAAGCAGTGGCCTCGGCGCGCAGGACGCTCGTTTTCGGCCAATAGATCGCAACGGTGGAACTGCTGATAGCGATATCCCAAGTCTCACCGGCACATCATGCGGCGTTAATAAAATTGACGTAAGATCAGACTCATGTATGAGCGCAGCGGCTGGAACGAGCCACGCGCGCATCGGCGACCATCAGCGGCAATAGCAGCACTGATAGAACAATAACCCTAACGCCCAGGATAGGGGCCTTTGAGAAAAGCGGGTTGATGGCAAGTCTCGCAGCGAAGACATCAGGCTGTCCAGCAACCCAGATCGAGGCGGCCCGTGACGCGGGCCCTTGCCTGGGTCGGATTCACTCCGTTGAGAGCAATCCATGTTGTTTGCTGATCATCAGCGTCACGCCCTTACCGCCCGCGCGGCCACAAGGTCGCGGTTCTTCGGCGACAATCACCGGCAGGCCGGTTTCTGCGTCAGCAGCTGTCCAGATCGCGCAGCAAGCACCGGCCGCGTCAGAATCAGACCGCGCTGGCATATCCGAAGCCAGTTCGGAGGAGGATGCTCCAGCGCGCTTTTACTGCAACTGCACATAGTCGCAAGCGATTCCTGCAGCGCTTCAAGCACTTCATTGGAGTTCAGTGAAGGCGCGTGGCACGCCCTCGGCCAGGTTGCGAGCCGCGACGTCGACTTCCAGAACTTCGCCACCGGGGAAAGCCACACCGATTTCCGCTATGATCGCTCGGCGGTGGACTGCCAATCAGGCTGCCATAGTTACGGCCGCAGTAGTGACAATGCTTCGTTCGAAGCGATTCACCGCCAACCGGACCGACTCGCATAGACAGGCCGTTCAGCGAGACAGCCGATTTCAGTGTACACACGATATCCAAGACCGATGAAGGCCGCGCGCTCGGCGACACGCAGACCCGCACCAATTCGCACGAAGCCATTGGGCTCTTCATTCAGAATTAATACTTCCGCGCACCGGCGGCAGGGCTGACTCGCGAATAGCGCGACGTTCTACTCGAATGAATTTGCACTGCACACAGATAAGCACACGTGGGCTGGGCTGGATAAAGCTGTTTTGTGCACCGGTTGATTAAAGTACTGCAACTATTTTTCGCAGAACGATGAGTCGGCGAATAAACCACATACCTTCATCGGGCCGGATTGCTGAATATTGCCCGGGTGCGACCAGCATGCGCTTGCGTCGGTACTACGGCGAAAAATTTTCTTGTTGCATGAGTGCGAATGGCACAAACGGATGGCTCTTCAGAAACAATTGCGCAGGTCGCGGAATAGATAAGTTGTGTTGGCTGTGCCCAGATCGATGGACCAAATCACTGGGAGACATGACACGAATTTTTCTGAACATGCGGTAAGTACACCTGCATACGCGTGGTAAATCGTAGAGAACACTGATAAAACTACCTGTCTTGAATTACGCGCCTCAACCAGGCTGTTGAGGCGATATGACGCTGGCCACTCTAATACTGCAAGGTAACTGACCGTACTTCCGGAAGTGTCGGAACTCTAACAACGGCGGGTTTTTGGGTCAAGCGCGTCTGTGGTTAATCGCCCTTTTGGTCTTGATTTCCGCGACAAATAATCAACTTATGTCAAACACATCGGGTACATTCAGGCGCATTGCCCCCCGCTTCACGGAGAACAGCACATGGCATTTAGACCGGCAAATGAGGTTGGAAAAGATCCGCCACCTTGGCCAGAATAGCTCTGAATGAAGAGGATATTCCCGCACACGGCGGAGCTCTCGGGCATTTCTCTGAACCTGATCGAAAAATGCCAGGGACAGTGAACATCAGGTATACGCGCCTGGCCCATCCCTTGGAACCACCCGGTCTGCGCCCAGTGATCAGGTGACGAAACCAATCACGGAGCCTATCAGGCATCGCCCCAGCGACTGACGAGCCTGTACTGGTGCCCAAGTTGGTTGTAACGTATGCATAAGCTATCGCATTAAAGTTGTTATCCAAGCGCTGCACTCGCCAAGGGAACGAGAAGACTTCCCCAATGACATTGAAGAAAACCCTGCCGAACTGTCACAGCCCTGCACACAAAGTCGGTCTTCCAGCGTCGAGCCTGACGAACATTACATCAAACGCACGAGCGGTTTGATGGCACGTAAAGCTCATTACCGTAGCGCCGGCTGCCCGTGAGCCATGCCGCGTGCGATCAGCGCTGGCCGATTAGGCAGCGCCACTGCGGTTGACCGGTATCCCCCTGCGCACAAGGATCTGTTCTGCACCCAAGGCTGACGCACAGCTGAGCTCGAAGATGCTCGACAATTTAATTGGCCTATGAGTCCACCTCACAGCCAACTTTAATCAGGTGTGCGTGACCCTAGGCAAGACCAACCTGGAAGAGTCGCGATGGGCTCGTCGACCGAATCCAAGCTTTTATGCTCCACGGCAACTTGGAGAACGAAAGCGCGTCCCCGGCGGTTATCCGGGCGGTCGCCGCTGCGGTGGCGGCGCCTGTGCGCTGCAAGCACGGGACCGGCACGGCGGCTCGTCCGTCAGCGCTGGATTAACGCGCAACTGACCGGCATTCAACCACTATGGCCGCGTGTTCTCGCATGGCATGATTGCCTACGCCTCCAGTCTGGATCGGGCGGACCGGATGGCACCGCACCGCCGAAAGGATGCGCGTTGATTGCTAAAAATGATGGCGGATTGATGCGAAGACTCGACCAGCGTCGACCAGCAGTCGCGGAGTACAGCGCCAGCTGGAAGATCGCTCAAGGGAACTGAGATTGGGCAGCCCAAGGGAATTACTTTGCTGGCGCATGGATGCGCAACGGCCGACGCCATTTGATGCAAAGCGTCAAGCAATTCGCAAGGCCTGGGCGCCAGTCAGGAAATACAGCTGCCGAATGCGGGTTGGCGATACAAAACCTATTACGTTTATCGCGCCAGCTGAGGTTCCCCAACCTGTCACGTTTTGACGGCGTGCGCTTGGATACCGCTGCGATTTGACCGGCGGACCTGACGATCTGAAAGCGCGTCGCGCGGTGAAGCTTTGGCGCCGAGGTCAAGCGCGCATCATTTGGTCGGCGCCTACGCGATGTCGCGTTTTTAATACGATGCCTATTACTGCAGGGCAGAAAGTCCGGGCGCTGATCAGAACAGTTATCGCCGGCTACGAGCAGGTTGATGTGATCCTCTGCCCACTCACCGACCGGCATTCAGGGATTGGTGAAAGTATTGATGACCCGGTCCAGCCTGTACTGCGAATCTATACAATTACTGCCAAACCTCGCCGGAATCTTACCTGCATCGCACTGCCTGCCGGCTTTTGCCAACGCGCTGCCCTGGCATGCAGATTGCTTCGGCCCATATTCATGAGGCGCGCCTGTTGAATATCGAACGCACCAGTATCAGCAGGTTACCGAACGGCACAGCCGCACCGGCGGCTACTGAGAGATGAGAACAGATTATTGCAAATGGGAAATCGTTAATCGGGCTGGAAAATCCATGCCCAACTGACACCGCTTCGAAAATCTTTCGTAGACGCCATCGCTTTGGTGTCCGAATCCCAACTACCAGGCAGCCTGATCAGACCGGGGATTGCCCGGACCCTGCGGTTTTTGCTGAACGCCCAGGCGGATGCGCAATGCGGTCAATTTCGGCCTGGCGATCAATGCCGAGATTGGCATGACAACGGACTGTTCGCGCAAGATTACTTCTACACTGACCTGCCCAAGGGCTACCAAGTCACCGATGGACTGCGATTGTCGGAAGGCTTTCTCGACATCACCTGGACGACGGCAGCATCAAGGCGGGTGGGTAACCCGGGGCATTTGGAGAGGATGCCGGCAAGAGTCCTGCCACGAAGACTTCAGGCATGAGCTGGTACGACTGAACCCCGTGCGCGGAAAGCGTGTGCGAGATTGTCTCGAGGCCCGACTGGTAGGCCAGGAAGCGTGGCCTACGCCAAAAGTGCTCGTTTTGGTGCGTTATTTGAGCATCTGCGACGCAACATGGCCGAAGGCTCGTGCGTTGCATTTGCAACTTAGTTTTCGCAAAGGGCCAGGCCGAGTTTGGCACCCCTGCGATTCAGAACGTCAACTCGTTCCTTTATTTCGAGAAAGCATCAATTACGAAGTGCAGCCGTCAGATCGAATGTCGAAGCGGTGCAAGGTGTCCAGGAAACCCGCCTTGTATTATTCTAACAAAGGACGAGACGCGCTCAATGCGCAGAGGAAGAGGCTACGGACACCGCTACTTACCTGATCCCGACTGCTGCCAGTGATCACGAGTGCCGGCTTTGTTGAAGAGTAGGGCCGAGCTGCGGGACTGCGCGCAAAGCGTGAGCGCTTTGAAAGCCGTTTTCGGTCTGGCGCCTTACCCGATTCCAGTTGCTGGTCGGCCCAGCGCCGAACTCGCGACTACTTCGAAGCGGTGCAGCGAAATCCTGTGGCGATGCCAAGTGGCGGCGATGGGTGTGGGCGACACTGTCCAGCTGCTGAAACAAATCGGATTGGATACGGATCAGTCGCGGCAGCGCTGACAATCGGCCGGCTGAATTGCAGCATAATGGCACACATTTCCGGAAGTAGCCCAGATGTCTTTGAGGCCATGGCCGCCGGCGAAGGGCAGCGCGATCCAGATTATCGAAGCAAGGCTCTGAAACAGGGTACCGAACGGCGCAATGAAAGCTATGCTTGTGAGAGTGCTGGCGGCCAATACGAACGGTAGAGGCAATATTCGCGCAGTGATGGAACAAACGCAAGCAAGATGTTGGCTTTCTTTTGTTGGCAGGCATGAAAGGTTAAGGCCCCAATCCGCAGCAAGTGAAGAGCTGCTACGCCAGAAGTTGCAGCTGAAACTGTGCGCAACGGCTGTGTCTATTGACCGTTCGTTGGCCGTTGCCTTGTTCGGAGATTTCATGCACTGGGATGCCTTACAGGTACCCTTAATGCTTTCGTCATCAGGTGGCGAATGGCCGATATCAGCGATGCCGCCGAGACATCGAGGAGCGATCTGGCAGGAAAACGGCGTGCGTCCTTTTATGCGGCACGTGCATGGCAGGCATACCGACCAACGTGTGAGCCTACGACAGACCGAGCTCGGCCAGGAACCCCAGGCTCGCTTCAGCACCGGTATGCGTGACAACATTTATAACGCGAGATACCGTGGTGCGCATCAATGATCGCGGCCTTTCACGGCAATAGCGTAATTGAGCTTCCGCGCCAGGCTGCAATGAGCTGGATATGGTCCGCCGCGGCGTCGCGGTAGAGTCTCTCTTGATATGGATTGCAGACTCATGAGATAAACTGAAGGAGATTGACATGGGTTAGGCACCTGTGGCAACTGAGAGTTCTAATACTGATCCGGGCATATCACTAGAAGGCTCCACTATTCTATACTAATGCTGGCCATCGGCAAATTCGATCCCTTACGCACCTCCTACCACGGCACAAGCTCGAAAGCCCTGGATCCTCACTCTGCCCAAACAGATAAAAGACGGACCATGTCTGACACCTCGAAACTGGAAAACACCGAAAAGAAAACGTCTCGAACAACACCCATCCTGTCCGGTTTGCCTGCGAGTGATTCAATCACGTGCTGGCTGGTGATCGGCCACGTCAGCAACCGGAACTGGCGGGCGAAGCTGATTCGCAGCAGCACGCTTGTTACATCACCACACGTTCGTGGTTCTACATGCTGGCGTGGCGAATTGTTCCTGATTTTTTCATTGTGGTGTGCCTCCAGCAAAATGGGGCAGCATCAACTGGGCAGGACCACTCCGAGCGCATACAGTTCCGGCTGGTTTTGCGTGCTGTTCTCAGCCGGCTACGGTATTGCGTTGCTGTTTTTTTTTGGGTGTGGCCGAACGGTATGCACTTACGGCCGCGCCCCGTGGCGCCCGATGAAACGTTGATTGCCGCCAAGCAGCGATGCGATGCGTTCTTCATTTGGAGGCTTCAATATCGGGGCGATTTCGGCTGGTCGGCCTCGTTCTGGCCTATTTTTCCTTTCGCACGGCCTTGCCATTATTCAATGCGATTCTGCATTTATCCGTGATTGGCGATCGAATTTATGGCCGAAGTCTGGCCACACGTGGATGTTTCGCGATCTCGGACCCTGTTCCCGTATCGATACACCTGGCTGTCGGTTTCACAGAATCAACGCTGGATTGAACTATTTATGGCGAGCATCCCGGTCAAATATACGGGGCAAATTCATTGACCATTGCCGTCATTAGCCGCTCTGGCGTTGAGTTTACTGTGGTTGCGGTTGGACAAAGGCGTGAAGGAATTAGCGATTTGAACATGGTACTGCGGTAGCACTGATGAACCCTTCGTTTCGCCGTCGGGGCCATCCATATGATTCTGGGAAACCTTTTTGCAGGAATACGGCAAGCTTATTTCAACAGATTGGTTGAGGTACTTTCAACCTGCAGGCCTATAGGCCGGCAGCGGAATGGATCAGGAACTGGGACGGTTCATTCTTTCGGCTGGTACTATCGTCTGGGCACCTTTTGTCGGTCTATTATTGCAAGATCAGCCTGCGGGCCGCACATTCGCCAGTTTCGTATGGGACGTTGATGCTGGTTGAGACATTTTACCTTCCTGTGGTTCTTTCGATCTTTGGTGATTACCGCACTGCACCTATGATCGATGAACGAGGGTTATACCGCGTGATCACCGAGTTGCAGAACGACACAGCCATGCGCTGTTCAAAAAACTCGTTGAGCGCCTTGCCGCTGACGATTCGATTGATCTCCTTCATTCACGGTGATTCTGATAATCACCTTCTTTGTTCAGTCCTCGACTCCGTTCGCTGGTCATTCGACTCGTCGCATCCGGTCGGCGCGATGAACGCCGCCTGGCAAGCGCGCGTTCTGGCCATTCTCGAAGGGGGGTAGACGTCGGTACTGCTGTTGGCTGCAGGTCTCAGTGCATTGGCAAAACCAAGACCAATCGCCATTGCAGCTACGTTATCGATCATTCATGATATCGCACGCCTACGGCTAATGTGGCGAGGCACTGGTCATTGAAGCCATCGCGATCCAGAGCCTGTGCATCCATGCAGACCAGCGGACAGCACGTGGTTAACCCCGACACCGGTGGAAAAAGCCCTCGCGGATCGTCACTCTACGAACAAGACGCAGGTGGGGGCTTTATCAATGGGTGTCGTGGAAGCATTGCGCGGCTGCAGAAAATGGTGGAAGGCTTGAGCGCTGAGGTGAGGCTGACACGAGCATGGCGGGGTCATATCGAAATCGTCAAGGGAAGGAGAATTGACTTTATCTACGGAATCGCATGCCGAGTTTTAGCCCGCCCGCTTTCCTTTCGCAGATTGAGCCGCCCAACCGCGTGAGAGTCTATTACGCCAGTAAGTATTCCTGCGTCGCGGGTGGGCAGGACTATTGATGTGTATGGCTACGATCAGAGGAATTTGGATCGGTGATATTCTCGACCACTTCGAGAAATACCTGCACTGTCCTGCACGATATCCCCGGGCAGTGCCTGGCCGTGGAATATGGCGAGATGACGAGATGCTGCCACGACAAGTACCGGGGACAAACCTCCGCACTGGAAATGGAAAGCCCGATTTCAGCTTGCACCGATACGGGCTTTTTTTAATCCTGCCTTCCTTGCTGGCTTATGTGCTGTTAATATACGCGACCGATTCAGGATCCGGGAACACCGTGTCAACGCAATTCACTAGTTCACTTCGGTTTGACCAACGGGTAATTGGTCCCTGTTTGGTGCGTTAGCAAGCGAGGGATTGGCGGACGCGGCGGTAACGGGCCCTAGGTCTGCGTTCATCTCGCGCTTCGCTGCGAAGTGGCGACGATAATCCGGCTTCAGTGAATGGTAGTGACGTGGGCTGATTAACGCAGTTCTGCCAGGCTGACGGTCAGTGCGATTGGATTGGGGTGCCTTCCACCACAACAATAAAGCCAGTTTGACGCGTGATGCTCACCTGCTGCTTTGATATAGAGGCAGCGACTGGTCGTTGAAATGGTTCAAGGTTACTCGAGGGGGTACATACCCCCGCGAGTGCCAGCACTGATGACGGATTGTTCCTGAACGATCACCACCACCGGCTGAGATATTGGCTACCGGATCAGCGGGACCTGCACATGGGGCTGCACATGAGTGTTGCGGGCTGTGCGCCAACCAAACAGAACCAGCCGGCTGCCAAGCATTGGCCCCCCCGCCAATGGGGGGGGGGCCCAAAAATTTTTTGGGGGGCCCCCCAGACGATTTAAGCTATTTCAACTATTCTGAAAAAATGTCAATTAACTACGAAACAGCAGACGATATGGAGATTGGACCGCTCAGGCATTACGCTGGTTCAGCCATGGTGTGACCGCTGACCATCACATTTCCGTTCATATTGCGGCGGGCATACTGGGCCTTAATGGGAGAACAGCATTGCTTCTATCACGATTTTTAGACGTAATCGCATCGCCAACCCTTATTTTGCCAAATCCCGACGTCTTCAGGAATGAACTGCCTGGATTAGTGGCACTTGGACTGCCTCACGGAGAGGGCGCGGGTTTCAGTTGTGACGAACTCAATCACATTGGCGTTGGGTCGGCCATCTGCCTGCGATGCGCGGGCGGCTATTCCTTTGCACGGCGCAGAACTGTAGTGCAGACAACGCTGGGTCAGTCGTATTAGCCCAGCGAACTGAGTACTCGACATAGCCTCCGCCTGCGGCTGGCCGTCTGATGCCTGTGCAAAAGTTTGGCCCTGTGGTCAGGCGCATAATCAAAACCGTTTCGGATTTGAAATATCCAGAAACGCTCAAAAATTCCTGCACGCGAATCACGGTAGCAACGGGTCAGAATATGCTGCTCACGACTCACCCGATTAGGCCGGCTGCAAAAAGCGCTTTACCTGCTCCATCGTCATCGTGCTCGCAATCACCTTGTTTTGTTTTACGCCCCCTTACCCCCTCTTCTGCAATGCAAAAGATGCGCTTTACCGCGGCACACCGTCACTAGTCGCCCGCCAATGAATCCGCCAATGGTGCCGTTGCCATAGAAGCGGCGCCTGAAGAATGCCGCTTAGGTCCAGCCAGGATAATAGGTCAGATGGCCAGCGGTACTCATGTAGAGGTTGGCTCGGCTATCGAGGTTGGCCGGGAGCCCTGCTGCCAGGTTCGCAAGGCGATGCGGCTATGCCCGGGCTGCCGAGCGAATCTGGCGCCCTAGAAAACCAAACCCTGTATGACTGAGGTGTCGGCAAGGCGGCAGGATGGGACGATACTCCGTGGCAATTCAGGCGTTATTGATCCCTCGAAAAAGCATATGATCAGGCTTGTTCCGTCGCGCTGCAGAGAGGTCATCGGCAGTTGTATTGATCGTGGGCAGACGAGAATTTAGCATGGTGCATACTCGCCAGCTGAGGAGTTATGCTAATAGAAGTCTTGGGAGCTTCGAATCATTTCCCTAAAGTAGACAAAGATTTGTTTTGCTTCCTGTCCAACTGTCAATCCGGGACACCAATGCGGACCCTTTGCTGTTCAAGCGACCGTGTTTCAGCGCTTTGCGCCCACCGAAAGCCTTTCGTGAAGGCTACAGCCTGGCGACGCTGCGCGGTGAACTTGCTGGCCGGCATACCGGTTGGAATCATTTGCATATCCCGTGGCATGCCGTGGGCAATAGCGTGGGCCGTGGCGCCGCAGATGGGCTGATCCCGCATCGTTGGGCGGGTTTATAGTATCGCATCTGGCCGGCGGTTCGCGCTTTCATTTATCGTCCGGACTGCCGCCTGGTGGTGATCCTTGCTGCGATTCAATAGGCTTACGGAATCGGCGGGCTGTCTCGGTTGACGCATGTCGGCATTTATTTTTGCGACATTGCTGGCAGCGAATGGGCAGGCCGCTGATTCAGTTTCGTACCTACCGGTGGTCATGGGTTTACCGCCGGATTGGAATTCGTTATTCGCCACACTTCAAATCACGGATTTCTTCGTCTACAGAAGTCGGTCAGCATGAGAGTTAATCTCGACCAATAGCCGTGGCCTCGGCGTCCCAGCATTCAGTTAAGGCGATCCCTGGTTGGGCTAGCGACCGCTGTTGATTCTGATTTGATGCCGTTACCTACACGGCGGTCCCGTGCACTGGTGGCCCTTTGGCGGGCAGCCTGTAGCGCGCTGCTGACTAATTTTTCGGCCTGAGGGTCAGCACGCTGGGGGTTCGCGTTATTCAGGCTATGAACAGGAAGCCATTACCCACGCGCATTCCCCTTCGCGCCATGGCTGTGCCCTGGACTGCCGAGCGCTGATGGTTGTATCCCTGCAGGTCGATTCCCCAATCGTGCGGGGAGTTTGATGCCGTTCGCCATGGCTGTTCCAGATGCTGGGGGTTCATCAAATCATTGCTGTGTTGCACTGGTGGCGACGGGATATGGCCCCAATACCCCGCACATGACCGGAAATGCGAACATTGATGGGCCAGGGCGGGAAATATGTCTTGTGCGTTCTTCGGTGGTATTACCCGAGCCGGCCCATTGGCCGACCGATACCAGTGTGCCGCTCAGGGGCGCACGCCATGGCCAGCGTCTTTCACGCGTGGTCATACTTTGCCCCGGTAGTTCTGTGGCAGATTTGTTCGACTACTGCGAGTGGCTTCATCGCGCCGAGCTGTGATCGTGCTGGAACATGAGCGAAGGTGCCCACGTCTGGCACATGCTGGCGCATGGACCGCGCCAGACGTTGCGTACTGGTGATCTGCTGGTGTTGCCGGGCTGTTTCGACATGGTTCTGGCGGTCGGAGTTGTCTGATGTTGGCTTCAGTGTGTTATCAAGCGCATGCAGACTGAGCCGGGCCGCCAGATCCCCGCCAGCTACGCGCCGATGCGCGACAGGAAGCCTTGTACCATATCAACGTGCCCGCGGTTCTTTGCCCGCTGCTGACAGGCGCTGGCCGCAATAGCCGTATGGACGAATCACCACTTCTGCCTTATATGCAGGCCGTCGGCTGGGTATGGAGTCTGGAGATGTGGAAAGGCCCTGAATGATTTGGCCCGGGCGATTCGGGGTGTTACTGATCGGTACGGCTTCCTGTGGTGAAGATTGAAAGTGGGTTTAGGGCACTGCAGGGTCGCGAATTGTGCCAGGCCCGGACCGGGCCGCGATATTTTAGCAGTTGGCCACCGACCCCGGCGTACCAGGAGCAGATAGTGAAGCGCTAGTAGTGAGAAGGGCGTGGGTATGGAAGAATGCCATTGCGTTTGGCATAGCTTGTAGTCATAGGCCCCAGAAGAATAGCCGTCTACCACGCCAGCGTAAAGTGCGGCTCTTTTGTAGGTTTCATCATTGTGTTTGTGAAGCACCGGGTCAGATGGGGAGGAGCTGACGGCAATAACCCCCAATCGGAAGCAGGGTATGGCGTGTAGAGAATATCTGTTCAAACCGATCAACACCGTGCGCGCTACCCAGGTGAAATGCTGCCGCCGCCAGCTTTTCAGAAAATCCCCGAGATAGCTTGTTGCCGGTTTTAGCCGCCGGGGCATGCATGTACCATATCCATCCCAGGAAAAATCAGAGGGTGAACCAGCCTTGCCGTGCCCCCAATCACCCCAGGCCGCGTTCATAGACGCTGTTAACACAATCGGATTTGGCATTACGCCAGGGCTGTATTGAAATCTCCCCGGGCCATCGGTTCCATTGGCGCCTTGGTATCTCGTTGAGCAGTGAAAAAAAGACAATCGGGAGGGAGTCCGCATGATTTTTCAATGATTTGGGATCCAAGGAATGGACGAATGGCCCAGTTTACCTTTCCCCCCGGTGGGTTCGGAATGGCAGTGAGGCTTTGCGCAAAAAAAAAAATAAAACTTTGAATCCTTGCTGTTCCAAACGGCAAAAAGCAAAAAGCCCCCGGAATCTTTTCACGGGTTTTTTTAA
>Ga0163217_1037180_pt1 | contig 12465 bp, 15 predicted proteins | sample SynspAceP_FD_185933 | JGI IMG/M metagenome (GOLD analysis project Ga0163217, IMG submission 185933) | Saline lake microbial communities from Ace Lake in Antarctica - Synechococcus sp. Ace-P (PacBio error correction) | ecosystem: Environmental > Aquatic > Non-marine Saline and Alkaline > Saline ... | reverse complement strand
TTCCAGCTCAGCTGTTTGGCAGATCAAAATCCTGACCCTTGCGCAAGCCGCGATAGAAGCCGTACTAAGACCAAAGGCCACGCACGTCGTTGTTTTAATACGTTCATATTTTCCTCCCAGAAAAATCCTGCCGCGCAAAACGATTTCGCGTCTGCGGCAAGGGTTAGCGGCCCGTTTTCTCTGTGAAACGTGGTTCCGCCCTGTTGGAAAGGATAAGTTGCGCAGCTTTCGTCATCGGTCAACAAAAACCGCGGGAAAGGCGCTGCTGCGGGCGTTGTCAATCTGGGGTAGAGAAAAGATGCGCGGACCTCGGGAACCCCCGCCTATGCGCCGCCTCTGATCAACTGCCGCCAAAGTGCCCGCATTCAAGCGGAATCCCGTTTGCGCGTCGCTCTGCCGTGCTGCGGCCGTTTCAGGGTTCCCCCGGGAAAACTGCACGGGGCCGATGTATCAGGTGCCGCCGGCGACGGCCTTACCCAATCGGTTATAAGCTGGTCCACATCCACGCCAAAGCTCTCTTGCCAGGACCAAACGACATTCGATCGATCAGGATCGCCATCATGTCATTCACGGATCCGTCCGGCACTTCGCGGGTCGGCGCATAGCCCCGCCCCCGCTGAACGATCCACCAAAATTCCCCCAGCAAGGCCAAGCCAAACCCCTTGTGCTTGTCCAAACGCCGTTCAGCGCCCCGCCTGCACCATCAACACCACCGACGGATCGCGCGTTCGCGACACCCTGCGCGATCGATCAACGCCCCCTCGGGTGCCGGCTCCCGCCTCAGCTGCGAACAACGTGGCCTTTGCCCATGGCAATCGTGCTGGTCGCCATATCCAGCACAAACATCGGGTGCTTTTCGGTCGCAGGTATCGCGGTACAATAGAGGAATGGTGACAAAACGCTGCATCACTACCGGCCAAACCGGCGCGACAACGAGGGCCGCGAGGAGCTGAACATTCGCGTACAGAATGCAGATTAAAGCCGCCTCTGCCGCCCAGGGTGCCCCCAATCCCCCAGCCGACCAAGATGAAACTGTGCGCAAGACAGCACCGGCAAGTGGCTGCTTTGCGGCGCGGTTCAATCGCAAGGCCATCGCCTGCTCTTGCGATTTGGATATGACAAAGCCCCGATGGCCGTCCACCAGCAGGAATAGGCCCTTTGTCTGCCAGTTCAATGTCAGCAAAGGTTCTAGCTGCCCTGCAAAGGATGCCATCACATTACCGCAGGATCATCCGACACCGTGGCTTGTCATGCCCCGCTAAATGCGCCAACCAAGCGTTCGCGGAACCTTTTCGGCCCTGTCTTGTATCTTTAACCTGCATGCGCCAGAATTGCCGTCGCAAATTTTCTTAAAACTGATCTGCATCAACCGCCATCAAAAAATTCCTCCCTTTATACGTCAGCCGCGCCGCTTCTCCAAAGCGCGTACCCGGGACACTGACCTGCAACCCTCGCGCAAAGACGATGAACTGCAAGCTTTGCTATATCGGAATACTTAGTTTGCGTTGCGGGGGGCGGATACAGAGGGGGGCCGCTGCGCTGAATTGGCAACTGCCTGAGGGGCTCGTGTATGTGGACTAAGAACACCGCCGCGGGTTATGTCTTTTGCGCACGGACCCGCTATAAAAAACCTCAGCTGTATAACGGAAGCAGTCAGTGTCCACTCGTCAGCCGTCAAAGATACCTTAAAAAATCTAAAAGATCATCGCGCATTCCTCGCGGGGCCAACCCAAAGGAGACCGTCGCCTGCAAAGACCCAGATTTGAGCCGCAGTCGAAACGCTGCGCCCTTAAAGCGGAGCGTTAAACATCGCTGCCTTTGGGTCAGCTCCGCCGCGATGCCATTTGTTCACTGGATTTCCCCGCCCGAGCCGACTTTTAGCGGGTTAGGTTCTTCAGCACATTCGGCGGAAACAGGGAAGTATAGCGGCCGAATCACGGCAAAGGTTGACGGTGCCGTCTTCGGCTTTGGGCTTTTCGACCATGCCTTTGACCTTGACCTTGACCGCGACCTTGACCTTGACCCTTACCCAAGGCCCCGTCAGATTGACCGTCGTCAATGTCCAATTCCCGTAGAAGAGGGACTTTTCAGCGGTTCACTTTCCAATTTTCGCTGCGCAAACATGTTGCCGCCGGTTTCATTGTAGGGCTATCGATCATCTGTTGCAGGCAGAACTTGTCAGCTGCGATCACATCATAAGGCAGCATCACGCAAAAAAGGATCGTGGGCCATCAGACGACTTGGGCGCACCATACGGCGTGCCCAGACCAAGCTGCTTTACCCATGCTCCCTTTTCCGGGATGTGCCGCAACGGCAGCAACGCCATGCGTGTTGCAATATCCGGGAATAGCTCAAAGGAATTCAGGCGCGCGCATCTTCCGGCACGGCTTTTCAAAAGCTTCGGGCCCCGTGAACAGGCTTTCCGTCGCGGTGCTGTGGAAAGATGATTTCTGTTGATCGAACAGTATGTGAAAATACTCCACACTATCGGCGTCTTCGAACACTTCGATCCCCGCAGTCCAAACTAGTTTGACGAGCGCTACTAGAATTTTCCTGCACATTGAAACATTCCTCGCGATCACTGACGAACAAGGATTCTATGCTGCCGCGAAACGGACCAGATCTTTTCATCGGCGTGCCATTTCAAGCGCCCCCTGGGAAATCTGATAGGTTCAGCTTTGGACGTTGCAGCGAGCTCTTGCGGGACCAACGCTACTCCCGATCCACGCACAGGCTGCATTTCCCCCGATCCATTGTCAGCAACCTGAGCCACCAAACCGCTAGGTCTTCGAATTTTACCGGACCTTCGACGTTATGATCCGTACCCGCTGCAAACAGATAATTTCAATTCCCGCTTAAAGGTAAGACGTTTCGCCAGTGTCGAAGTTTACAGTGCCCTTCCAGCGCGCCGCTGTCTGCTGTATCTTCGGTTTTGCATTGATTGTGGGAGCTGCCCGCGATCCAGAAACGTAAGGTCGATGCGCGTCTTGATCGGTCGATCATGCAGGGCCCGTCCCGCCGATGAAAACATCGCCCTGAGCATGCAGCGGCCAGACTGCACAACGATGTAATCGTCCCTGAACCACCCCCTAAAATATCTGCGCCGCTCCCATCGATTGATATCATCCGTCAATCTCCCGCCATCAATTTGATCGATGCCTGCACCGCCGTAAATTTCATCTGCGCCGGTACCACCGGACAAGCGTTCATCACCGTCCCCGCCATTTTCAAGCATATCCGTCGCCCACCGCCGCGGACAGCTGCGTCGGTACCGCCTGCCCCCAAAGCTTGTTCGCATTCGGAGTTCCCCTATAAGGGGACGTTGTTTCGCGTCATTCCCTTCGGATGTTTTCAAAGTTGTATAGCTTCGGTTGGAAATCGTTGCCCCAACGCGTGGTATCCGCTGCGGACCCGTCGTCTGTCAGCGGCAACACCTAGTCCAAATGAGGAAACTACGCTGGCGTCTAGCGCAATGTATCGCTACCGTTCGCCCCATCGATGTGCTCTACCCGTTCCTTTTTTAGCCGAATAGAAATACCCGACTTTCAGCGACATCATCACACCTTCTAAATATACAGTATCACTTCGCTGTCTGTGCCATCTGCCAGCCAAGTATCGTTCCGTCACCGCCATAAACAGTGTCACTGACCAATGTTTCCACCCGACGAGACCATCATCACCACGCCGCCAAAAATCGCGTCCTCGCAGCGCCGCCCGATATAGTGTCATCGCCAGCTTCTCCGAGCAGTTATCGTGCCCCGGTGCCGCCATGATGATGCATCGCGCTTACCCGGCCGAATTGGTGCGTTGCCACGATAGCCGCTCAAATTGTATCATCACCTGCTTGAGAGCCGCATTCACAAGGAAAAACGCCGGCATCGTAATCAGTATTCGGTCACCATCCGTCATCTTCGTAGTTCGCCGGGGACCTTCATAGACATCCATATTGTCATCGGCCGCTGTGTACCATCGACGATGCCGGGGGTTGCTTGCGATAGATCAAAACGACGCGGATCGTATTCTATCATATGGTGGCGCAAGACCGGCTCGCTACGGGGAAGCCAACGGGCGCGTACAAATATAACCCCGTCGACGTTTGGAAAACAGCGGCTTCCGTGGACCCAAGCAGCGCAACCAGCACCCCACCCAAAGGCCTGAATCGTAAGACCGTTTAAAAGTAGCAATTACCGACAAAGTCGCGCCTCGGCGGAAACCGTCGATGGAGATCCGTTGGTGGCTTCAGCGGGTGCCAAGCATGCCGTTCATTCATCTGGGATACTTATATCCCCCCGGATACGTTTCCGAAGTTAGCAGAACTTTGTAACGTCGACGAGTGATTTAGATCTCCGCCATAGGAATATAGGTCACTAGTATATCAAGCGTTTTCAGATATCTTTTCTTATCCTCAAATTAATTCAGGGGTAGGCGTATATTTCCGCTTCTAGCGATACGCCGGAGTGCCTCGCCAAGGTTATTCCACCCCACTCAGATATGTGAATATGGCAGTATGTTTTGTTATTAGGCTTCCAACTACACCCATTGGATGCCCAATTTGGAGTAGAAACGCCCTAAGCGCCTCGAAATTAAAGGGAAAAAGAAGAAAAGTTATTGCATACCATACCCGTTCAACCCTACTGGGCCCATGCGCGGCATTCTTTGTGCACTGAAATAGTTTAGAGTTAACTTTTGCACTCAATTGACGTAATTATAAGTATTGTCGGGTTCATTTTATCTGTTCTTGCAAAAAGTCATGCAGATAAGGGGAAAAACCGATAAATTCCGAATTGCGATACTAAGCGCCCATAATTCGATAGTGAGACCCCGTGGAAGATATGGAAGCGGCTTAAGCTTTACAGTGGAATTCACTGGATTCATATCACAACCCGGTAAATTCTCATCGCGAATATGCATATCTCGCGCCAAAAGTAGCGGCCGACTACGCAGCGTTTTCAAAGCCAACAAATGGCGCGTTTGACAACCATCTGAGTGGCCTTACCTTCCACGCCAGCTGTCGAGACCGCGGCACTAAAAAGGTTCCATATCGACAGCACGCCCGAGTGCCTCCAGACCCAACCCGGCTTTTCGGGCTGTTGTGGTTTGGCCTGGTGTCGGCAACCACGAGCGTAAAGCCTGCACCAGTTAAACATCCTCGCGCGCACGTTTGAGGGTTGCTCCCCATTCCTTGGAACAGATCTGGCGCTTTTCTAAAGCTTCTGATGGCTCCGCTGATCGGGTTGCGTTGCTTCGATTTTGTAGTAGTAAGACCACTGCCGGATGTCGGCGCCAAGGGCTTTGTGCGGGCGGGTTGATTGTAGAATCCATCAGTTGCGGACACGGCGCGTGCCTGCGATCCGGCTGTCCCAAGGCGTGCCAGAGAGACGCACTCGTATTCAGGGTGCGCCCACAGGCGTTCCGATGAAGATTATTATTAGGTAGCCGACCCTTTCCGTCCATTTGAGATGCGGAAACCGGACCGGCGCAGCAATTCTTCTAGGCAAACTGACGTGAACTAGATCCTTGATCGCGGTTTCATGATGTCGGCGGGTCCGAAACGACTAGATCGCCTCGTTTCAGTGCTTCGACACAGAAATCGGCCTTTCCAAGCGTGTTCGAGATCCGCCAGCCGGGACAGAACCATCCGGGTATGCCAGTCCATTGCCTTCGGACATCGCTTCGCGATGCCCCTGACGGACAGTGGAATCGCACCAGATAAAGGAAACCGGCAACGCATCGGGCAGATAGGTGATGTCACGCGCAACCAGACTTTGGTTTGGTCTTCCACACGTAGCCCCGCAGCAGTAGGGGTAAATGTCAAATTCGCGGCGTAAAATGGACCAATCACGGCGTAAAAAGGGTCCACTGCGTTTGATGCTGTGTTGCGCTCTGTCTGGTTTTGGGGCCGACTATTGGTTCTGTTTTTGCGACTGTGCGTTTTGAGGCGGTAGCTTTCGCCGTTCATCTCAAGAATGTGGACGGTGATGGGGCAAACTATTCCACAAAACCGACCAGGTAAAGCGTTCGAGCCAAGATCCTCGGTCCATGTGTTCGTCCGAAGGGTAGATTTGACGTGATGATGCTGGAACCGCGTTAATTAGCATTGTGATATCACTCGAAGGCAATTCTGCCCCAGATTTTGCTGAGCGGGCACGAAAGCCAGTTTCATCGAAATCGACGAGGTTTTGGTGGTCAGCTGGCGTTTTGCAGGCGCTGGCATCTGGGCTTCGATTAGATCGTGCACCAATTGCTACCGCGTCGTGAAGCGTACTTTTCAACCGCGTTGAAACATGCAGCCAATCCAAGTCCGAGAGCGACGTGGGTCTTGGCCCGTACCTTGATGGTCCAAGGGCGATGATGTTTTCGCCTGCGATTCGACGCCAATCACACCGTGCAAGCTCCATCGTGAAAGCGGCTGTGCAAACCGGGCATAATCTTGAAGTCAAAGCTGTCGAGCTTTTGTGTGGGGAACTTCGCGGCTTTAATTGCGCCGTTCAATCATCCGGCGTTCGCGTCAATCAGTTCCTTCTCACACGCCGCGCCAGTAGTGCAACATGCATCCTTGTTCTCGGCTGCACCGAGCTGCGCCTGTTTGGCACTCGCCTTGGAAACGTTGGCAGACGCACTTTTTGAGTGGGGGGGGTTGTTTTTGGCGTGCAGAAGGATTTGAGGCGGCCGTCCATCATTGCCGCTCCTCCGATCAGGGCTCAGTAAACTGGTAATGGGCGGGTCATGCCGACATTGGCTTTGGGCAATTAAGGAGATAGAAGTCCAAATTCCAGTCGTGGCGGCCGTTTCTCAACGCGGCATAGCACGAGGTGGTTTGACTGGCATCATAGCTTACCTGCTCCCATATCAATGGGCCTGGCTGATCGCGCTTTGTACTCGATGTCCAAATCGAACGTCATCATAAGGCGCAGGGACTTGAAGGTATTCCCGCTTGCCCGGTTTACCCATCCGAGCTTTCAAGCAACCGATGCAGGGATCGCGGAAGGCGCCGGCAATTCCCAGCCCTGCAAAGGCGCTGCTGATCTAAGGCCCCCACCTTCTGTTCAATCAAAAGCGTAAGAAGTGAAGGCCGGATCAAAGATATGTCTGCGGATGCATAGGATTGCGTTTGTGCCGCGCCAATCCACTTCGTTTCCACAGCCGATTAATGACCTCATGCACAAAGCCACCACATGAACGTCATGGTGGGCGTAAGCCACCGCACCGAGTAATCGTTCTGCGATGAGCGGACAATTTGAGATGATGCGCCGCGTGCTTGACTATGATCGCAGCCTCATATTCTGCGACGTTTGCCCGGCAGGCATTGCAAAGCAATGTTCCGAGAGGGGCAATCCCATCAGTGGCATCAAGTCGGCATCAACCGCGCGCCTATGGTTCTGTCGTGGCCACGTAAACGTCTCGCCCTGACGGCGCAAGACACTTGGCTTCCAAATTGTGCGTCAGATCATCAAAGTGTCAAAACGCGGCGCGGGCACCATGGACGTTGCCCCTCTCGGCAGATTGCTTTGCAATCGCCTGTCGGGGCATGGGGACGGGTGTAAACCTACCATCTTCGACGTTAACCCCTTGTCATTTTCCCACGTCAGCTGCCAAACTTGTCATTCAAAACAGGTAATGCGATTGCAGCTCTGTAAACCGCTTGGCTCACTATACATATATATTTTATATCTCCTAAAATTGCGGGCCACAAGGCGATCTTGTATTGTCGTAACAGAATGGATTGAGATGCCGCAAAGAAGTCAAGGCTGACACATGGCCATCACAGAAGGCTTCCGTTGTCTCTGCTGGAACCCTTCCACAAATACCGCATCAGAATGCGTGCAGGCTCATCACGCAAGAAGTCTGGAGCTCTTGCATCCAACGGCAATATCTTTATTGTCATTTCTCACCAAAATCAACCTGTGGCATGCCCGGTCGATTGCGGACAAACGGCACATTTACACTTCTTTTAGTTACTGCGCTTTTTCTCGCGAACTTTAATAGGTTCACCGTTGTTAAGCTGCCCGCATATCCAATTCGTCGCGCAAACGCGCAAACGCTCAAATATGCGCTTTGCTGTGTGGCGCTTGCTTTTTGATCAAGGCTCTGTCAGTCCGAAGGATCTCTCATCGATCACGGCCAACAAATCCATCAAGCGTCGGGCGGCGCGGCTGTTTTGAACGCTGATACCCCGGCGGCAGCTCATGGCGCAGCATCTTGGCAATCGTCTTGCGATCTTCGTTAAGGTAACGCCGCGGCTTCCCGCGCTGACATTCCCGTCCTTCAACACGCGCGGCGCCACCCGGCTATAATGTCCCACAGATACATCTCCCGCCCTCCGCTTAAAAGAAGGGCACAAACTGGCGACTTTTACCGCTTACAACTGCAAAACGCAGCCCGCTTCTGGTGGACCAATATTGCTCGCGTTTACATCTCGCACGGACATCAGGACACGACATTCTTGGACTTTCATTGCCTGTCGGACTAAGCTTATTGGTGCGACGCAGTGATCATCTTGTCGTTGAAACGAGCCGACTCCCGCTGCCGGTGGGTTCAGAGGTGAAAATCCAGATGAACTATTAACGCTGTTGATGCATGCTATGGCTTCGCCAGACATCGACATTAGCCTTCTAGACCATCCACTACAGGATTTCAAGGCGCACCGAAGGTAAGTTCGAAAACACTTGGTGCAGGTTTAAAAGAACTCGATTGGTTCCACCTAGAGTAATTCACAAAGGAAACTGAAAAAATTGTCGAAAGCATACAAAAAAGAATCTGGTCTTAAAAGTCTATGATTCCAAACTTGAAAACCCCGATGGAAAGACACAAACCCGCGTGTCGTGAGACAAATGGTCGACGAAGAAGCGGAGCAGCGACATGCGAAGAACTCTAGATTGCGTTACCGCTTCGCCTTTGAAAGAGAAGCGCACACCGCCATCCGAGACGACAGTCAAACCAGTGCGCAAAACGCGCCGCCACTGAAAACTGCGTTCATAGCGGGCAATCAGGCTCCGGCAGCCTTCTTTAAGCAGATGCTGGAACTTTGCGCAAACAGACACTTCAAGCGCACCGAAATTGGCTAGGCCGCTCTATGAGCTTTCTATTTCAACAAACCGTCCTTTTGACGTCCCATTCATGACAAACCCCGAGCAGTTATTCAGAAAAAATCCATATATCTGCCCAAACATATGTGAGGTAAAAACCGGACGCAATGGCAGACCGTTTTGAAAAATTGACAAGCTAATTTGAGTTATTCCTCAGCGCAGGAGGCCAGAACCGTCCGAACGAGAGGCCCTATCGACGATTTGCGGTGCCGACGCTTACGCATCGTTGAGGATCAGGACAGTGGCGAAGTTGCGATCCCAAGCTTCCTTGTAAGGCTGGGAAACGTTTCCGGGGTTTGACGAATTTTAGAACTCTGAAGAATGCCCGCGGGGCTGGTGCGACGGCAGTAAGTCTTGACCCCTGAACGATTTCTCTCGGCTGGTGTCATGCAACACGTAAACACTGCGATTGAGCCCTTCGTCCGGCCAACGTGCGGTCATCATTCTACGCGCGCAACATGGTTGGCGGGCGTAGGAGGTTTGCGGCCTGCTGGCAGTCGCGAAAGCAAACATGCGCGTTTTGCTCCATCGGGCACGTTTAGGGGTGCGAGCCGCATGGAGACTTGATGATTTTGGTCATGGCGATGGCCGGGCCGGCTTGTTCGGCATTCCCCTTATGGGCTGATGGCACCGATCATGACTTTGCGTTGCATATCCATTATCGCGTTGTTCTGGGTCTTGTCTTTGACCGGTTTGGTGACACCAGAGGTTACCTACGCCTGACAGACGCTACGCGCCAAACGAAGCTTTAAGGTAGTATATTCAGTCCGAACCCCCAGACTCGAGCGCACGGGTTAAAACTGCCAAAGCGAGGGTCAGGGCGACACCCGAAACGGTCGAAAGAAAAGGCGGCTGAAGACCTGCAAAGAAAACAGATCCGCCTCCCGCCTTCGATGATCGCATTTTGCGGGCAGATGATGAGCGCCGCGAGGAAAAAATACCGATACCGCGAAATGACAATGTCGCATAAACCAACCTCGGCGCATGCTCACAGAGCATCGAGACCTGCTCGTTCGCGGGTCATCTGGTGCATTTTATCGAGCAAGTCTAAGGCGCGGCGCATGTGCAGATTCTCGAACATCCTGCGGCAGCCGGTCTGTAGGGATCCATTCACCCGCGCTATAGGCGATCAAAAGCCTGCAACCAAGCCAGATATATCCACGGCGCGATCCACGATCGAGAGCCGCAAACATTCATCAGGGCCTAATCTCGATCCCCGGCCACGAAAAAGGGATAGCGTTATTAAAACAGGCGCAGTAGACCATTAAGGACGCCCACGCAGCATGGCTGATCTGCCACCCCAGGATGGATATTAGCGTCCGGGCCAAGGAACCAGTCGACAGCAAGTGAATGCCAGTTAAATCCAACAGCAGCAAGAGGAATCCAGGCGCGGCCCAACCAAACCCACCGCACGCGTCGGCTGGCCGGATGGAGGTCGGGGATCCTACCCATCCGCTTCAAGGCGACTGGCAATCGGTGGGGGCTTGGTATGGGTCATACTTCGCACGGGTGATCTCCCTTTTTTGCAATCAATCTTGGCCCGCGAGTCCGGTAGCGAAGAACAAGTACTATCCTATCAAGAAAACCTGCCTTTGAACGAGAAGGATTAGATTTATCCCTGAGGATTAGATTTATCCCCTGCCATGTCCTCACGGAATGGTGTCACCCCATGGTAAAACGTTCCTGTGTTCAGATGTCACCCACTATGAACAACAAGGAGGAGACAAGTGAAACGATCGGACGATGACCGGCAGTTGTTCTGTCTTTTGGCTGGCGACGGGGCAGTCGCGCAGGCATGCCTTTCGGCTTAGAAGAAGAATTTGGACTCTACCTGGACGAAAGTAAACTCGCCGGCCGGCATTATCCGGCACACCCTATGAGGGCACTGATCCACATCGCGATTGATGCTTGAGGACCCCCTACACCACCGCAAGAGATCGACGGCCACGATCGCGACCTCATCGTAAAGGGGAACTTTTGCCCCAAAGGGGTCACTGAAAGACGAAGTTGAGCGCAACCCGTATGAGCAACTTGCCTGCCGTATTACAATCATGTTCCGTCGCGGCCGCCGGACTATGACCCCGAGAATGCAGATTTGCGTTACGGGTCAAAACACCTGCCGATAGCGCGCATTGATTCAAAACACCGATGGCGTCGGATTGGGCACGGGCAGGTGGCTAAGGAATGGAACGAGAGGCTGCATCGCCCCTGCCACAAGTCCGGCAGGGGAGGATATGTTTTTGCTTCGGCCACCTCGCTGGCCCTATCTTGGCTTCTAAGCAGTGGATAGGGAGACCTGCGTCTGACCGGCGCGGGGCGTCTCTGCCTAGATCGGGGTGAGAACGGTGACCCGACCTGAAACGAAGAAACCTTTGTGCCATCTATGTTGAAAAATCGCTGCGACAGGTTTGCTCAAGCCGGGTTTGGACGACCGCAATGGCGCGCGCTCTTGAACCGGCCAAGCGTCGGGCTATGCCCCTTTTAACCCGTCTGATTTCAACACCTGTGCCAAACTTTGCGTCCCGGCGAGTGTGTGCTGGTTGAAGACAGAAAACGATTTCAAACGCATCAAGTATCTGAACCCGAATCCACTTTGGGTTCTCATGCGCCGATGTACATTCGGGGAACAGCCTTGACACCCTTTCCATTTGACGCGGAAAGCCCCATCGCGGGCTGATTGAGGTCAATCTCGGCGAAGGATGTATCCACTGCGCCGGTATCGAAATACGCGCGCCTCAATAACCCGGATTTTGGCCGGCCCCGTTGGCCTGACGCCGCTTAAGGAGTGCCGCGGGTTACCGATTTTATGGGAAAGCGGTGTGGAATGAAGTACGACTTGCGGGCAACATCTCATCTCTTGCGTATTTCTTTCGACCCCGCCAGTTTCCGGTCAGGTGGCGCAGGCGCATGCTGGCGTTCGGGTCGGGCGACCGACCGCGGGCCATCTGTTCGTCGCTGAATCGCGCAGCGTTTCAAATTTCCGTCCCGTATCCGATTCTTGGCCCGATTGTTTGCGCGCACCATAAAGGCGCGCCAAGGGAATCGCGGTTTCGCCCGCAAGGAGGTCCTGCAATATCCGGCAACAATCGCTAATTTGCACGCGAGATTTCGGACCTATCCTTTATTTCCAGATCGTAAAACCACGCCTGAAACGAGGGGCTTTGATCCCTCACCTTTTGGAAATGGCCCACTGAAAGAGGCTTTCGGTCCGCCGGGAGGTTGTCGGGGCTCGCAAAGGATTTAAAAAACGAACGGGGGGGCGGGAACCACGCAGATGGGGGCCGAAGGGGCAAAAAAGGGAGTTAAGCTTTAAATCTGTCAGCTTTGGCAAAAAAAAAAATCCCGTTCCCGCATGTGTGGTTTTTTTTCCCTCCTCCCT
>Ga0163217_1109049_pt1 | contig 12467 bp, 9 predicted proteins | sample SynspAceP_FD_185933 | JGI IMG/M metagenome (GOLD analysis project Ga0163217, IMG submission 185933) | Saline lake microbial communities from Ace Lake in Antarctica - Synechococcus sp. Ace-P (PacBio error correction) | ecosystem: Environmental > Aquatic > Non-marine Saline and Alkaline > Saline ... | reverse complement strand
GCATTACGAGTGTTTGAGGTGCGCAAAGAATTTCATGCTTCCAGATTTGCAGACAACTAAGAGAGCACCCAGGCAAGACTAGCCGAGCTGATACACCTTAGAGGATGTGGGAAACGAATTGCAGAGTAGTCTCCGATGAAATCGAGCTCAGCGCCGAGATTGTAAGATTATTATCGCCCATAACGCTGAAGAATTCTCTCTTCCAATCAAAAACTTGAACTTGAGGGGTCAGAAGCCTACATCCAACACGCACGGGCGATCGGGTGCTTAATTTTGGGTGATTGCCATGGAACTTTCCCGTTTTATGCAAGTGGTTCGAATTCATCGCCCCCAAACATTATGGCTGGCTAATACACCTTGGGTCCGCACATGCCCAGTTAATCGTGCCTTCAGTGGCAGAGCGGTATTGCCAACCTGCTGCGAAGAGCGCGTCTGCAGAGGGCGTTTTTTACAATCTGCTGACCCCCACGAATTCATGGGGCAACGTTTAATCGGCACACAACAGCGTAACGTGGTGTGCTATTAAAACAGGCAGCGAAAAGTGCCGCAGTTCGGTTGCTTCGCTGGCTGGAAGAATCTAAGCCTTTCCGTTCTGGAAACTTGGGACGGGCAAGATGTCGTCTTATTGGCTGGAAGATGCAGACTTGGACTTAGAGAGGAACTGGAGACCACAAAGGACGGAAATGGCAAATACAGGAACAATCATTGTGTCGCCTCCAAGCGAATTGATGTTGTCAAACCAGTAGCAGAGCAATTCATCAATGGGCTGAAGTGGGGGCTGAATCCATGAACGCTCGGGGTCCAATGGACCCTAAAAACCGATTGTAGGCCCATTGTCGTCCGAAAGTGCCGCACAACAACTCGATGATCAAGTACAGAAAGACCATCGAAGCAGGGGCACAACAGTCATTCTCGGTGTGAGGGCGGACAATCGTTAAAGGAGCATTCTTTAATCCAACCATCCTGACTGGATGTAACTCCAAGGATTGCCAAGCTATGACCAAGAACTTCTTCGACCCGGGGCTCGGTGTATGTGGTTAGAGAACGAACTGAAGCCATTCAAGTTAGCCAATGATTCTGCCTTACGGCTTGGGGGGTTCAGTCTTCACCATAATCCAGAACGTGCTGTGCCATCGCCAGATCCGTAGACACCGGAATGAAATGTTCATCCAACCAGCGACAAACTCTCAGGTCTAACTTCCGGTTCGCTGGAATCAAGAATTCAGGGATTCATGGGCTGGGAACTTATCCGAAACTCCGGAATTCTTGAGTTTGTCAAACAAGGAAACCTCAATTCAACATCAGCCAGAGCCTAATTCTCGCCACTGTGCCATGGCTTTTTCAATGCAACAAAGGCATACGCTATAGCGCATTTCAGCAGCTACAAAAGAAAGCAGGCGAAAAATCTTTTGTTGTGATTCTTGTATGGACCTCGTTGTGTACTGACTACAATGAAATTCCATGGGGAATTCTCAACACATCAAACACCCATCAATCAACGTAGGTGACAGAGTTAGGGCGTTTTTCATCCCTCCTAGGCGTTGGTGATCGCATTCCAACACATTTAAAGCACGTCATTTCAGCACACATCTAGCAGAAATTTCTGGCACAGATTCCAGCAGGATGTCAAACGGGATTGATGTCTATGGCGGGAAACGGGGCACAGAGCCTTCAACGGCTCGTCAAGCAGACAGAATGGGCAACGTTTTCTTGGTGGAAGCTGTTCTCGGCACACACCTCCTTTACTCAAACAGCGTGGATAACGATGGATTTGAATGAAGATGTCGCGATTGTCACCCGGGGCAAGCAGCCGGAATGGGGCTGCGATTGCAGTTAGAACTCGCGCGTGCGGGGGCAACGATTGTCATCGCTTTACTACTCCGATCCGGCCGGAGCAGTCAGTCAAGGGCAAAAGTTACGGCCTTGGCGTACCTGCTTGACCGGTTGCAAGGCAAACGTCGCAGGAACTGGATGATCTCAGGAGAATCTTTGCGACCACGATCCCAAACGATGTTTGGACGATTTAGATATTATTGGAACAATTGCCGCATACAATCCAGATGTCCGCTCCTTGACAACAATCTGAGGAGCTCTACGATAGAATAATGGCAGTAAATCTTAAAAGCGCTTCGTATTCGGTACGCCAATTGCCGCCAAAGCAAAATGATCAGCTCCAGGGAAGCGGTCGGTCGATATCATTTAAATTCAGCTCAGTTCATGAAAGACTGGCCAATGCCGGGACATTCGCCCTATTGCATCTCAAAAGGGGGGATGCGAATGCCTTAACGCGGAATTGCAGCGTTTAGAACTGCAAGGTCAAGATTCTCTGTTGTCGGCGTTGGGCCTGGAGCTGTTGCAAACACAGATCAATGAGGATTACTCTCTGAGGATCCTCAAGAGTTTCAGGTCGGTATGAATCAATCAATCCCCAATCGGCCGCGTGGCAGAACCTGAAGGAAATTTGCTCGGCATTGGTAGCGTTCCTTGCCGGAGATGGCGCCAGCTATCTCACGGCAATCAACCGTCCATGGGTCGATGGCGGAATTATGCACCGAGAGCACTGGTGCTATTGAACAAGTTCAGATGTTAAGGTCGTTGTTACCAAAAACAGCCTTCCCAAGTAGCGATTCCCAACAAACGAGCCCATGTTCATCTCAGGTTGGGACTTCATAGCGAAGTTCCATCAAGACCCGGTCCATATTGTGAACTGCACGAGTTTCAAAGCTGCGAGAGAAAATTGATATATGACGTTGGCAAGAGGTGGCTTTCCCTTATGCATAAGTACGGAACCTTTGCACGATAATCTCATCCAGCAGGTTCTCGTCATAGAGACTTGAGCCACAAGGCCCTCCTCCGCCAGCTAGCCAAAGATTCTGCCATGGCCGCTGCCTTTCATGGCTTCGATGCACAGGTCTTACATGTCCAGAAACGAAGCGGATGTCCAGCGCCCTCAACCTTTGGCAGGGTGCGGCTTCGAGAACACCCAGGTGGGTTTGCTTCTCAAGGCCAGGCAGAAGGGTTGGCCTGATTCTGTGCCATGTTGAATCGTGTGTTGCAGCATCCAGCCATAGGAGTTGAAGAACCCATCGCAATGGCACCAACGTTCTCTAAGAAAAGATGATAACTGGTTTTATTGACATCACCGGAGTGGGAACAGCCAATCCAGACAGGAGTCGTCAGGTTTCGAAATGAATTCCAATCAAGACTAGAGGCGGGATAATAATTGGTACGCATTAGCAAGGCTGGTGGGTTCGTTGTTTCGTTGACTAGACATGCGAAAACGAACATCAATGTCCGAATGGTGCTTGAACGCACCACCACCGACCCATCCTGGTTCCGCTGACAAAGGACATGGGCACAATCAGCCCATGCAGCTTTGCTCGTATAATGCGTGTCAGCTTATCCCTGGCATTGGTCTCGGGCCTGCTTGGGCCCTTACCTGCTAGGGCGATCACCCTCATCACCAGTGTACGAGGCCGAATTCGATTCCTGAATCTTACCTCAACATCTTTGGCAACTTGTTTTGGCTTTGTTAGGACCAAACAACATCAGAATGGGGGGTTGGTTGATTGGGAGGTTGTGGCGTCGATGCAGCAAACACTTGGGAAGGAGAGTCAGAAAAAGATAGAAACTAAAAACAAAGCCACCTAAACGGTACGTCCAAACGTGAATGAAGAGTCTTTCGAAAAAGAATCATGGAATGTCAAGAAGATGTTGATAGTGTCCAAAGCAACAATGAATTGGATCTTGGCGCAGCAATGGCAGAAGCGTGAGCCCTGGCTGAAGCCAAATTCTCATAGGCTATGGACTTGATAGGCAAAGCTGACAATGCAGACCTTGAGGGCCTCATGGATGGTCAGCCAGGCTGCGACGCCCCGATTCAGAGGAGAACAGGCAAAGCACGAGGAACACAAGGAAGAGGATCTGGGCTGATGCCAGCGGCTGAGGCCGGCGATCCCCCAAAACGAGGACTTTGCGGCAAATGACCGCACACCGCCAGAAAAACAAAAAGTAATAAGAAGCATGACGAATCACCGAGAAGTCGGAAAAATAGACGCTGGTGTTTAACTGCAATAGGCGAAGATGCTTCATCATTTCTGTTCCTGGGTTTCACCAGTGATCAGTCACTGGCCCCGCTCCAAGAGATGTCAAATTCTTTGAAACAGAGGGTTTATACCTCCATGGAAACAAAGCATGCTTTTCCTCCATCATGTCCGTGTGCCTTGCAATTCGCTCTTGCTTGTTGGGGTCGAGTCTTGGCTGAACATCAAGCCCTGACAAGGCAATCCATGCACTGGTACCGGATTGATGTACTCCGATCACGTGTGACTGGAAGCCCGTCTGCCCAGGCCATTGGGGGCATAAGCACAGCAGTAACGGCGGAGGTTAGAAATAGAACCAGAAAACAAGTAACGCCTTTAGCATCTTTGCAATTGATTGTGCCATCGTATGAAGGTTAAGTAGGTTTGTGGCCCTTACTGGGCCAAAGCCAGAGGCTTAAAAAATCATGATCAAGAACATAGGAAGAACCGAAGTGGCATCAATAGAGAAAAGACACATTTAGTGGCCACCGCCAGCATTAGCCTTTCGCATCCTCCACTGCATTGCTCCCCTTGGGGCTTGACCTTGTTTCGCTTTGCCAGCCTAACTGGTTTTGCTTCACTATCAGTTAGCTTTGCCAAAATGCTTTCTTGAACTTTTGCCTTCAATGTCTTTTGCATGTGGCTTGAAGCCTGTCACCTAACCCGATGATCAACTCCGCGATTGCTGAATCGCATCCATGTGAATGGCATGCGTACAATCACATGTATGGACAAGGAGGCAGAACAGATCAGCCATAGGCTTTGAAATTTCTTTGAGCTATAACTTGCTTAAAATCTTAGTATCTGCTAAAGTAAAGATCAACGATACCCAACCAATTGGTTCCTGAGCCAATGGGTATAAACGGAATTCAGGCCGCGTCGTTTTGGCGAAATAGCAGACAACGGGATCAGGCCGCCAAAGCTCCACCCCCATTGGATACCACAGATCAACTTCGAGGCATAACCGCCATCAAGGGTCGATCCTTTGCTTTCATCACATGGATGACTTAATTCTCTGGTCTTGTCTCCAACGGCATCGGCTTCTCCATTTTTTTATCGACTACCTTTCCATTTACCATCATTCAGAAATCGCAACGCCTGCAGCCGGTCAGGTCTGAACCGTCAGGGCAGTGGCATGATCCATTCATTCCATTCGTCGTGACGACCTTGAAGCCCCCAGGCACGTTTTGCGGCCAAAGGAATCGGGTAATCGGTACAATTTTCAGCCGCATCGCGACCACGGGCGATGAGAAACGCGGCGCATCCGAGGGGCGTTATTGTGTCTGCATCAAGGCTGGTATACCAATGGCCATCAAAAGGTACGCCTCCCAACCATCCAGAAAAGTCCATGGGGCGGCATCATGCGGCGGGATGGCCGATATCACCCCAAAGAACCGGTTTGCAATAGCGCGCCGGAATGCTTTATGCTCGGCAAAAGAAGGGACAGGCAAGGTGGGCAAAAATCACGACAGACACCGGAGCCTTCCTGATAGGCCTGCCATGCCTTTCTCATTGAATTGCATGTTCATAACCAAATGCGCAGGTGTCCGTGAACAAAGTCACAGGATCGCCCTGAACGACGACCCCAGCCTTGAGGAGACGTGCCGAACAGTCGCCAAACGGATGTTGGAGAGACAATTTCTGTTTTCGCAATAGCGCGTCTCCCAACAGAAAACAGCAGCTGTCTCATCCGGCAACAGTTCCAAAAGGAACCTGCTGAGTCCTCAGGCACCATACGATCAGGTTTGGCCTGGAATCGATTAAATCAAGGCATCGGTTGAAAGTCTGAGCCGTCCCTGGCGGAGCCAACAAAGGCTGGCAACAGTTACCGAAATGATCACCGATAGGCCTTAAAGGGAATTGGCGGATCAATGTTGCGGAGGTGTCAGCATCAGCAGATCTTGACGCGTTGTCTCATGCACACTCAACATTCAAGATTCATGGGTGTGGGCTGAGAATGTCACTAGATCAGTTACGTGTAGCCGATGCGAATTTTCATAGTGAACTACCTTCTCTCAAGGGCAGTGAGGTCTGTGGAAGTGCTCGGAAATCGTGTTGGCCAAGAAAAGGGTTGCAAGAAAAAAACCCTTCAACTAAATCAGTGGCCATTGCCAAGCGGTAGTGAAGCGGGGTGGGGGCCCCCCCCCAATCTTGTGTCAGTGGTCCGCCATGGATCTGACGATTCCATGGCGGACCAAGAGAGTTCAACCGGGACTTCAGACTTGGGAAATCAGAAATCCCGATTGAGACATTAGCCCAACCCGTCGCGTCCTTGACCGTCTTCACGGCTTGCGGACATTAGCTTCGCCTTGCTTGGCCATGCCAGCGAGGCGGTCAACCCGGGATCACCCGTGGCATTTGCCAACTTGATTCCTGGTGTTTTTCCTTTAGCTCCTTGGGATGCAAGCGTGGCTTTGTTGCGATCCCGGAACAACATTCAACACACGTGGCTGGACTGATCGCAGCAGGCTGTGGGCTTGCTGCAGACACTGGAGCAGGTATTGAAGGCTTCAGTAGGGCCGCTGATTGCAGAGGTGCCGGCGAGACAGAAACTCATCATTGACTGACGAAATTCGTTCCTTGATGGTAAATCATTGGATTCTCCAACGGTGTAGTGTTTAAGAAAGCATAGAACTTTGAATGACGAAAGAATTTCATTCAAATTATGGCTTTCTATCAGTAGCTAGGTTAGCAGCGTTCGAGCCATGCGACCAGGGCTGGTGCCGACCGCAACGCCAGCAATGGCCTGGATTTTGCAAAGCAGAACCTGAATGGATGGGTTCAGCCCAGGCTGCGACGACCCGATAAGAATGAGATCAAGGCCAGCACAATGGAGACCAGGAACAGGAATGGGCGATGCCGGGCGGCGAACCAGCGATCCCGCCAAAAACCAAGGACTGCGGCAATGACCGCCCGAACCAGAAAGACTAGAGAGTTAAGATGAAGCAAACATTGCTCGAATAGTTGGGGAATTAATATGGATGATAGTGGTAGTTCAGTCCCTGTAGCACCCGGGTTGACTCGCCTGCCAGATCAAGGGGATCGTGCCAGGCCAGGTCAGATCTTTTGATCCTCGATAGCGTGTTCACCTTGCTTTGGGCTTGCTTCGCCTTGCCAGCTAGTTTGTTCTGCTCATCATCGGGTCACTTTTGCCCGGGGTTTCCTGGGCCTTTCCCTTCAATGTCCTTGCAGTTGCTTTGGCCTTTGTTTCCTTAATCCCATGGTTGTTCATCCGTATGGTGTGAATCACATCCAGAAGGTTTGGATGCTGTGCAATCCACCAGTATGCCAGAAAACAAGCCACTTGAACAACTTCAACCGTTCATCTTCCTTTGAGCTCTTCCTTTATAAATCTGAAATTTTCTGCAAACCCTGCTGTTTTTAGAGTACAATTAAAACAACACAGGAAGCTTGTATTCTCAATGGTGGACTTAGTTGAGACAAAAAATTGCCCGAATTACGCTATGCGTCCTTATTTTGCGAGAAACTCTTGCCTACAAAACTTAGCGCAAATACAATTCGGAAATTCGGAAGTTTGAAGACATATTTCCCTCCGCCCATCGGCCTTGGCAATGTTTGATTAGCAAAGTAGAGCTACCCGCACAGTTATGACGCAGTAACCATGAGATTCTGTCCAACCTTTGTGATTCGCGAACCAATTCACATTCCGGGGCTGATTCCCAGCCCCATGGCGCTTCTTTTGCTTGCTGCAGGAAGCCAGGCTTGATATTGTCCAAAGTCGTGGAACACACTTGAAATATTACTTGGCCATCGCCCAAAAGGAAAAACACTTATTAGACAGCCGTTATCCATTTTTGTTTGGCTCCCCAGGCAGATTGCTGCTATTCAGGCAATGCCTTAGCGCGAAGCATAACGGAAAATGTGGAATCCATTGGGATATTGCTTATTTTCCTACAAGAGGGCAGCTTGCTGTATGTTCCGATGCAATATCCACCGCCAAGATGCATTTTTGGTACCTTTAGAATTAGAACCTCAAGATCAAAAGCAACGAAATGACTATTCCGAACTGAGCATCAGCGAGTCAAAAGCCACGATAACAAAGATACAGGAAAATCCTCTAGCTTGCCTGAGATGTGCGAGCTGGTCGTTAAAAAGTCAAAAAGATCCACTGGATTCGATTCGGCATTTATGCTCTTACCAGTTTTGATGCCGATGGTGCTGGAGAAGTCATCGCAGAAGAACGAAACAGAAGCCTCACCCTTATCTGGGTTGCCTCGCTACCCCGCAAGCGATATTCCAGTTCAGGCAAAAACAACTTTATACAACTCAACTGGCTACCCTTAATTCCGACTCTAGCTATACACCAGTCGCCCTGGTTCCTTGAGGCGAACCCCGTTGATTGAGGAAAGCCCACAGATTTGAGTTTCGCGCGCTTCCGTAGTGTCTCTCCATTGCACTGGATATCTCGACAACTATGGAGTCGCAGCGTCAATGTCGATTTTCCTTAGATCCAAGATCAAAAACTATGGCGGTTTGATATGCCTGTCACCATTCAAGGGCCACGTCATGTGCCTTTCTAATCTGCGAACATGTGCGAGTTTTATTGGGCACGGTGATGTTCCAACTTGGACCTCAGCAAGCGTGTAGGACAATCAAGATTTGTTCCTATTAAAGCTAGAGCACTGAAGTCTCTTGCAAAAGCAAGCTGGTCGAGTCGCTATCTCAATCAAAGCAGATTATCAAAAGGATCCATCCAACTAGACGAAGCTTGCTTGAACTCGTTCAGCTGCAACAGAGCCATTTTCTGTACGGCAGATCATAGTATTGGTGTTGGTCAAACGCCCCAGCAAGTGAATGGGTCTTGCCCTGCGCGATTGGATTAAACCGCAGTATGCAGGACAACATGTTTCAAAAGCCGATTCGCCTCTCTCGGGCCTTTATCCCGCTGCCAACATCGTTTAAGACCGTTGCCAAGTGGGCGGTGTATAGGCTTCTGGAATCTTTTTGTTTTATTTTTTTTTTTTTTTTCTTTTTTCCCCCCCCAAATTTTTTTTTATCCAGGATTTCGTCCATCTGGTTTCCGCCCCCAGAGAGTGATTGAAACGGTGACGTGGGTCTGGCAACCCCCATAAGCCTGTCGAGTAGCCCGAGCAAACGGCATCGTCACCTTATTCGCGCGCAAATCATTTCAAAACAAGTGCGAAGGAAAAAACACTTGCAAGGTTTGCCCTTTGCCATGGGAAAGTGTGAAACTAAAAAGTTGTGCCGATTACGCAGCTTGATCGTTAGCAAGATTCTCAAACAGGGGCAGACCTGGCAAATGTAAATCTAGAACTTGAGCGAAGCATATTGAGCTCGCATTCGTTTGCATACGTTGCATCTCATGACCTCAAAAGAGCCATTTACGCGGCATTCACAATTTATCTCTAATTTTTTGATGAAGATTATGCGGAAAGTGCTTGACCATGCTGGTGTAAGACCAATTTAGCTACCCTCGTGCGCCTCACTCAACGAATGGGAAGATCTGACAATTCGCTATTTTACAATTATTCACGCTGGTGCGCATTGAACTTTCCAGGCAACCCACAGACCTGGCTGAGTTGGGGAACAAACGATTGAAGTTCTGAAGAATTAGCCAACCGCAAAACTCAATCGTTTCGGATGTCAGGCTCCATGCCAAATGGTGGATTCGCGATCGCACACAAATCAGCGAGGTTTGACCACCTATTTAACCAATCAAGTCAAGTACAACGACAAAGCTGAAGAAGTGGGTTGAAATCGGCTGTGCCCAATCAGGCAATGGGATTTCTGAACGGCCTCTCAGGTTGCACCTTTTTGTCCGTGACAACGGCATTGGCATCCCGCCTCAACATTTGGAGCGTGTGTTTCAGATTTTCAAACGTTTGCATTACCAAGACAATATGGAGGAGGGGGACTTGGGCTGGCCTGACGATCGTTCGCAAGATCTGCCATCAACATGGGAGGCAAGATTGGGTGGAATTCGAGCTTCGTGAAGGCAGCACATTCTTCTTTACGCTGGCATCAGGAGAGCAATCATGAATCAGTCCATCAAATTGGCCAGGAATCCATAATCGCTCGCTCATGTTGGTCGTGAGGATAAGCAATGAAGATTTCGAAGCCTTCCAACGCATGCTCGTCGATGCCTTTGAGAATTTCTATTTATCGCTGCGTCGATCGGTGTCATTGCACTGATCATTTCTCTATCGAAACCGGTCGTAATGGTTGACCCCAAGCAAGCACCACGTCCGAACTTGATTTTTACTGGATCTTAATTTACCGGAGAACGGTACGGACGAGAAGTCTTGCCAAAAAGTTAAGGCGAGATGAAAATCTAAAAACATTCCAAGCGTGATTTTTGACGACATCAAGCAACCCCAAGGACATTTGAAGCCTGTTATAGATGGGCGCTAATAGCTATAAATGGTTAAGCCGATGGCAATTCCGATCGGCTAAAAGCACGGGTTCAATCCTTAATCAACTATGGGTTCAACACGACGTTTACTACCACCGCCATTTTAGAGCTGCCCTAATGAATGTCCCACGGTGCCGCACCATTTTGATCGATGGCGATAGCCCCAGAAGAATCGCGGAGATTATCGCACGCTACATGGTTGCGTCGATCGTGACCATTGACCTATACGTTTCATCGAAACAAGTTTTGGTGAAGAAGGGTTGAATCTGTGGCGGCAGCACCATCCCGATGCTTGTTTGCACTTGAATTATCGATTGCCGACCAAGATCGGATTGGAATTTCTTCGCTGCGCTGCAAAAAGAACTTTCCCCTTCCCAATTCGTGAATGATGACCGCCGTGGCAGGCGAGGAGATTGCCGTTAAAAGCGATTAAATCAGGCGCCCAAGACTATCTAGTTAGGGGAGCAGATTACAGGAGGAATCTGAAGCACACTCTCGATGCAACATTAGTACTGTGCAGCTAGAAGTACAACTGCAGGAATCGCATCGATCGAGGAAAGTATCATTGCCAAGTTATAGAAAAAGTTATTCCAAACTTTGGATCTAGAGTTATGGTCCTGCAAGACCATTCGTCAAAGAATGCGCAACTTCTTAACAGGCTGATCGGCGGTCGTTGGTGTTTCAAGACCAACTCGATTGGAAAGCAAGCGGTTGCAGCAGAAGCGGTGGGCAGCGAATGGAAATCGTTTTCTTTCAGAGGCTATTAATGATCCGTCTTTTTGTCGAAAACTATATCGGACAACTCTCAGCGCGAACGCAATTCCGGCTGGCAACAGACGGCCACAATGCCAAACATTTCACCCGGCCATGTTGAGCTGCTGAAGAAATATCAAGTTGCAGTCAATCTTGGTCTTCCATTTTGAGACGATGGCGCCAGCTTCTGGGAGGGTTAAATTGCTCACCATGTGCTGCTCCCGCCAGGTGGCAAGCGCTAGAGGATTGATTTGCTTCACCAATTGTCCACTGCAAGTTTAGCGGGTGTTGCCATCAGGGGCAAGCAAGAGCTGTATCAGGAAGCCCCAGCGCGAACTTTGTTGAACGGAGTCGCACCAGAGAAGGTCTTACGAAACCCGGACGGACCCAAACTCGACTTGGTGCTCGAAGCTGCCGACGATGGACAACCTGGGACTGGGGACTTCTGCAGGAACTTCTATTACCTGGTCCAGCAACAATGGGCAGGCCTTTCTGGATGGGGACGGAGGGAATCCAAAGGAAACCTACGATGACTTCGTGGCTTGCCTTTAACACCCCGATGATCGTGAACGCGTCTTAGGAGCCCTCCAGACGCTCTAACACAAGAGGAAAGATTACAACATTGATTTCCGAGTTCTAGGCATCGAAACCAGGGATTCGCTGGGCGTCAAGCCAAGCCACAGTCTTTACTGACCAGAATGGCAAGCCTATTCGCATGTCAGGTTGCACCCTTGGACATTACTGAACGCAAACAGTTCTGAGGCAGATTGCAAGAGTAGTGAACTCAGAGGGTGGCGTCTATTCTCGGATGGTCGTTTAGCTTTGGTCGGCTTGGCTAGCCTTGGATGCAACAAAGTGGCTGAGGTTAATCGAACTGCCTTAGAATCGGCTTCTCTGGATACCGGCTGATGTTGTAGGCAAGTCATTTCCTGAATACCTATTGGTGGGCTTTTTACGATTCAGAGGTTTCAGGCCAAACCTTAAGGTCATACGACAAGCAGCTTCAGGAGAACAGTTCGCTACGACGTGCAGATTTCGGCTTCAAGGGAAAGATCACCTTATTACCATTGATTTTCTTGGCACACTGTACAATCAGGCAGGGGATGGTGAAATTCTTGGGATTCCCTCTGGCATCGATTATCAGCGAAACGTGTTCAGGGCGCAGGCGGCATTAAAGCGAAGCAGACTTTCAATAAAACGGCATCATCGAAAGCAGCAAAACGGACGGCATTCAAGGT
>Ga0163217_1108881_pt1 | contig 12467 bp, 14 predicted proteins | sample SynspAceP_FD_185933 | JGI IMG/M metagenome (GOLD analysis project Ga0163217, IMG submission 185933) | Saline lake microbial communities from Ace Lake in Antarctica - Synechococcus sp. Ace-P (PacBio error correction) | ecosystem: Environmental > Aquatic > Non-marine Saline and Alkaline > Saline ... | reverse complement strand
GAGAGTATACTCGTGTTGAACGCGTTCTCTCGCGCAACATTCGAAGGACGCAAACAGCACAAGCAATATTTCAGCGAAGATGCGATTATTCGCCAACCTGACAGAATATAAGAATGAAACGGCCCCCGTGGTGCACATAGATCATGGCGTGGCGCTACCTTGGCCTTACCAATTACAACATGATGGGCCCAGAAACTGAAGCGCTCACACTGGGTGTACGCCTAACGACGCCAAACTCTACGTGCCTGTTTCTCCATTGCCAGCTAATTTCTCGCACACTGGCGCAGACGAAATACCGCACCGCTTTCATAACTAGGGGCACGGACAATGGAGTATTGCCGAAAACAAAAAAGGCCGCAGAAAATGCCCGCTCGAACGGGCCGCCAAGCTACTAAAATTACGCCCAGCGTAAGCTCGCGTTGGTTATGCTTCGCCAAACCAGAGATCAAATATGACTTTTTTCATCCGGTTCCCATATCGAGGAAACGCCGGAACCAACCAAAACTGGCCATTGATTGGCCGTTAATGCAAGACATCGGAGCGTCCGAGAAAAACCATATGGATCAGATTGAGTGTGTGGCGATGTTGGCCGCGTTTCGGTTAAAACAGAAGTCGCCATGCCGTGCCGCCGGCCGAAACAGCAACTTCTTTGGCCGTTCAGAACGGCAAACAAGTCGCTGTTCTCGTCCCCACTTACGCTCTGCGCTCAGCAACATATTGAGAATTTTTGCTTGATCGCTTTGCCGACTGGCCAGTAGAAATAGAACTATTATCCCGCTTTCGTTCTGGCAAACAGTCCAACGTGTCCATTGACCCGACTAGAGTCGGGCAAAGCTTGACATTGTGATAGGCACCCACAAAGCTGATACAAATCGCATAAAATGCGCCAATCTTGGGCTTGTCATCATAGAACGAGACGCACCGCTTTTGGTGTAGAAGCAAAAAAAGGGAACAATTCAAGGCGTTAGAGCAGAAGTCGGACATATTGACGCTTCACGGGCAACTGCCAATACCAAGAACCTCAACATGTCGTTAATCGGTTATCCGCCGACTTGTCTATCATCGCCACACACACCAGCGAATGCGTTTATCGGTAAAAACCTTCGTAAAAACAAAAAAGATGAGCAATTCAAATTAAAAGATCTATCCTGACGAGAACTGCACCGTGGGCGGGACAGGTTTATTATTTACACAACGAAGTGCCAAACCATTACAAAAAAGCCGCCGAAGAATTAAGGAACTCATTCCAGAAGCGCGCGTATTGTCGGCCACGCCACAACTGCGCGAAAGGAGAGCTGGAACAAGTAATGTCCGACTTCTATTCACAAAAAGCGAACGTACTCGTTTCTCTACCATCATAGAAACTGGCATAGACATTGCCTACGCCCAACACCATTATTCATTGAAAACGTGCCGAACAAGTTTGGTTTGGCCCTCAGCTACATCAATTACGAGCTCGGTGGCTCGGTTTCTCATCACCAAGCTTATGCCTACTTACTTACACCAAATGATCGCAAGGTCCACAGGCGATGCAGAAAAAAGCGTCTGGAAGCCATCACACTTTGCCGACCACCCTTGCGCCGGATTCACGTTAGCCACCCGATGAGTCTTAGGAAAATACGGGGGGACAGGCGAACTGCTAGGCGAGGGACAAAGTGGTTTCATATTCGAGCACGTTGGCTTTTCATTAATTTATGGGACATGCTCGACAGAGCGAGGTCAGAAGAAGACAAAAACGGGTCCATTTAAATCTTAATAAAATGCGCGCAGTCACCTAAATGTAGAACCCATCACAACTCACCAGGCCAGCAACCAAATCTGACGTAAACTTGCGAGTACTCAGCCCTCATTCCAGAGATTATCAACTAGGAATGATTGATAAAGGGCGCCAATTCCCGTCTGATTCTGTATAACGGTAAGCCAGTGCAAAAGTCAGCGAAGAGACTCAAAGAATCTTACAGGTGGGAAATGATTGACCGCTCCTGGATTACTACCTCCGACGCGAGCAAGGAAAACCTATTCAGACAAACAGAAGTTGGCAATACTCAAATGCCGAAGGTCTCGCCATCAAGATATTGAAGCCAATGACGAAAGAAGTAAAATATTGCTTTAACAACCCGGCAAACAACGGTTAGACCCGATGAAATTAATTGAGACTACATTCAACAAAAACCACCTGAAATATAAGCTGATAGGACCTAATGAACAACTTTAAAGTTTTTACTCCCATGAACAGCGCAGAAGAGCGCTTCCAACAAACGACAAAGACTTTGAATTATTCAACATTGAAAACCCTGATTTATTTAGCGCTTTTATCCCCTTTACTTTCACTAAAACCACACCTTGTTGCTGACGACGAGAAATTCAGCACGGATTACCGCAAGAGCCTAAATGAGGCCCAACCTTGTGACCTTCACATGTGGCGGACACATACAACAAAACCCAGAAGAACACTGGTTCTAAAGAAAGAAGGGCCAATCTAGCGAACAAATTAAACTAGCAAAATTGTAGGTTATCGACAGAAACCTTCTACGGGGGGACTAAACAAAGGCGAGGAAGACAAATTAAAGGCACAACAGCAGCACGCTGGATCTACCCCCTTTGGCAATATTGAAAGAGCGACTTGGCGGAGTCTACGTTAAAATCTAGCAACCAACAATGGACGCTGATATATTCAACCACCCTGGAGATACCATTCAGGCAAAAACCTTCCATAGCGAGCAAGAGGAAAGACCGGGCTGATCCAGAACTTACTGGCAGCATCTCGGGTAAAAACTAGGACGATATTTGGAGTCAGACATTCCGCTACCAGACAATTAATATTTGATAGCTCACACAAGCCAAGATACCCAAGGACAAAGCGGCAAGGGATCTTTTTTTCGCAAGGGCGAAACACACTTGAAATAACACAGCCAGACTTCAAAGAGTTTGATCCAGATTGGTACTTAGCTCTGAATCAACGCAATAAAAACAGCCAGTAAAAGTGAATTCTTAGATTCATCCAAACCATGTTGGGCATACTTTGCTGTATTTGAGCCCATTGAACTTGGGAAGATGCAATGGACAAAAAATTGCACTGCTACGATGATGCCCGAGAAATGGGAAAAGCCTTTGCAACTATGACTTGAATGCAAAGCACCCAACGAGCTGTCTCTTAAATAACACAATAAACAATACAAAAACACATAAAAAAGGGTGAGATGCAGCGTCGCCTACTCACCCTCTATTCCAAGGAGTAACGTTTATAATTTAATAACCTCGAGCCGAGACTGAACAGTATAACCATTGCCCATTATCCAAGAAACTGCTTTAATAATAGAACTCTTAATGCAGAAAAGATGACAATCCCTAAACGCTCCGCCCGACGCCTTTGGTTGCTTATAAACAACCTGCTATCACGTCCGCATTGGCATAAGTGAGAAACAAATACGCATCGCCTCGTCACACCACCTTCAGACACAGTTTATTTTCCAACTGCTTCCCAAGAACCATACCAAGTATCACCGTCGCAATAATCTCTCAATGTTCTAGCTGACAGTCGCTGGCTGAGCAAAAACCCGTTTAAACAAAACGAATGTGTTTACTTCCAAAATTTCTTAATTTCTCACGGCCTTCATCTGTATTTTCCCCCATAACATGGCTTAAGTTCGCCTTAATACTCAGCCGCACGCGTAATAGGAGTAATACAACCCATCAATGCAGACTTTTATCAAGCGAAGCTGTAGCACACCTTAGGATTTGACGCAACACGCCTAATAGAGGCAAGGATAGGCAAATGGCGCTGCAATAATTTGTCGGCAGACACACAAGCCACCTTCATGTAACCACCACTTGCCACGACTTTATCGACGCCAAATTGTAAACGGAAATAATCCTCGGCTTCAACGAATACGATTGAAACCTGAGAAGCCGCTAGACATAACCCATGCACGACCGCCCACCACCACTTTCTAAAAAACGAACCAACACTTCATCTTGTGATTTGCCACACTTTAGGATCTCCGCCCGCTGATCCCTGTCACGCCATTGTTCAACGGCAGAGGACTCTTAATTATCCCCATGCAAAAATCCAATACATAAGGCCCGCTTTTCTCTGCTTCGTCGGTTTAGTTGGAATTTATTCTGATAGCCTAAATTATTCTCTAGCTTCTCCCATTTTTCTTCTTTTCTTTCTTGCTATGCCCTTGAAGATACTTTTTCGTCTAACAGCTGATGATCTAACACTCCGCTTTCATTGCGTCATACCTTTCATATCAACTGCTAACAATAAAGACTCACCGGCTGCGAATTTAGGCTTACCCCCTCAGCGCCTAAATCGATCGCTTAAAGAAAAAAACCAATCACCAAAGCCGCACAAACTAATTAACTTCAATAAAAAAGACCCGCATAACTCAGTTAAAAATCCAACATTAGCCTTCCTCTAAATAGTCATTAAGCTCTTGAGATAGTTGGGCTATTTCATCAAATAGCAATGCTACATAGTTTATTATACAAACTATATTATGAACAACTACCTATATGTTTCTAAAAGAGAATATTATCTGCACACATTTTCAGATCAGTGCCACACAAAAAACACACTCAAATATAAAAAGACACTAACAGATTTTATAAAATACCTCAAGACCAACAAGCAGAGCACCAATCCTTGAATATATGTTTAAAATCTGCAACATATATACAGTGCCTTCCTCAAACAGAGGATAGCAATCAATGAAACCCTCAATCTGATACGGATACGCGCCGTCGGAAGGAACTTCCTCGGCTGCCTCCAAAGACCCCACCCTCTTGTATAAACAAATAATCTTAAGCTTTTTGATTATCAACCCTAATTTTTATATTTGATATCTAGGGCCAATTCGTTTGCAAGGCTGGCTATAATAATTATGAGTTGTATTTCTTAGCATGGCAAACCTGCGCTCTAAAAATGCTCAACCCAGTTGCAACCTCCCGAGTATCTACAACTGCCTATGATGAGCCTGTTGTGCTTGCCTCACCACACCGAGGCGTTGTATACTGAAGTATACCATAACAATTGACGATGACCTAAACTCCATGTTGCCTCGCATGATTCATGTGTCGCTGGCATCTACTTCATGAAGATGATGCTACTGTTTATTTTTAATAAACTGCTTAGCGTAAAAGCTCAATCCAAAGTCGTCATATCGTTAATTTTTAGCTTTTTCCTGCCGCCTACTCTCTGCACTTTTATCGACGCGGTACACAGTCACGGCCGTTCTTATCAGCGTATCCGGGTGTCGGGTTCTACCTCGGTGTATACACAAGCGGCTCAGGTCAAAGTTCCGAATAAAGCCCATGGATTCATGGCAAAAGATGACTCCATTTCTTCCAATAATGGGAGACATTAGAATCGAAGATGTTCCGAATTACATTTCTACCCGAGAACTTTAGTTAACTAGCACGGCGCGCGTCGGGGTGACTGCTGCTCGGGGGCGTATCAACAACCTAGTAGGCAACCACCAAAACCTACTGATGCCAAAGTCGCTGGCTGGGACTGCTTTGACGTCGAGTTCTTCTCATCGCTCACCGGATGTCGCTCCTGTCTCCATATCGCAGCCTCGTCCAAGGTCTGTGTTGTATTGAACGGTTGTTGTATTAGAAAAACAGCCTTAAGGTTTTGACTTACGAAGTGCGCACGCCTCTCGCCTGACCACCGTTCGAGATAATACTGATAACAATAAAATATCGAGAAGCAAAGAAGTACAAAAACACACCAATGAAAACGAAAGCCCAACCAACATTGCTCCAAGTAGTTGAGTCGCTATCAAATCTAGTGCCTCATCCCTCGCAACCTTATCATGTTGCAGAAGTCGGCTTAGTTGGTTAATGGTCATTGTCGCTATTACTCAATTACACATTGGCATTTATTGAGAAACACCGCAGTTGTCATCGACTTTTGTTAAGAGTCGCATGCCTTTTACCCGCTCTATTGGTGGTTTTTTTCTAACTAGTGATCCGTTTGAGTCCTCATCAGCATTTGTTTCCAGCAGTAAATTGAGTGTAAGACACGAACTCAAACGGTACTTAATATGCCAAACAGATCGCCAGAACCCATCATGCGGCCCGCGACATACTTTATCCAATGGTTTGCTCTCGGCAAATCACTCCATAACGTCTTTGTCGCCATAACTAGTCTATATTCCATGAAATTAAAGCCGGCAGTGGATGCTGCGCACATCACTAAACGGCCCAGCGCCCACTCTCTATACCGTCAAGACAAGTCAACTAGCTGTTTAATGAAGTCGGAGGAACAAACCTTCCAAGTTTGCCACTCCAATGGCCCAAGCAGCATCCTAATCCTAATTCCTATGAACATCAGCGATTGCGCCACTAACCTACGCCCTGTACTGGATCGTAAAATGGTTTGGATGCTCTGCCTGTGTACACTATCGTAATGAGTATCGTCGGTGGCCTTTGCGTCGCTTACTACTGTAATAGTTCTGCGCGTGCATTAAAATAACAAAAAAGCCCTCGTCAGTTTGAGGGCTTTTTTATTTCTAACAACATTTCAAAAAAAAAGTAGAATTAATGCTCTAATTCGCCACATTAAAAGACCCTGCAAAAGCCTGATTTTTATCCAAAATTAAATCCCAGTCCGTCTCATGCGCCTTTAAATTCATCTTCCGGTGCCCGCTCGGAAATAATTTATCAATGCGAGAGAAACAGACTCTAACGAGAAAAACGTCGTATAATTCGCCCAAATAATCACCCATCTCCTTAGAATCCGAATCTGAATTATTCGCTAATTCGATAAAACCTAGGGTTTGTCCACCCGTCATCAACAGTAAACACGTCCAGCAAGAATCTACCGCGTCTAAAGCGTACTCGCAATTCTCGATCGAGAGCTTAATCAATGTAACCGTCGACACAAAAATATGTCAGATTGTTTCTAGGGCCGGTAGTGTCTTTCGCAGCAAAAACCAAACTATCAAAAACCACCAAACACGCTCGCCGCTTTAGGATAACACGCCCACATCGAGCAAACATTGACCATAAAGACCGACCATATCAAAACCCGCCGGCATTTCGAATTAATAGCTCAGCACCCTTTATAACAACTTCAAAAAACCTCGCAATTTCATGAAGACAGATGGTATGTCTGCAAAGGATATTCATAATACCTGATTCCCATGACAGACGAAAAGCTTCTAATCTTCACTTCTCGCCATCGGACTTCGAATATACACATGAAATGCCGCAATAAGTTAGACGCTATCACGACCATCATTCTACGCCACCGATCCGATGATTCGCGTGGCCTTAGCAACAAAATTAGATCAATTATACCGAGATTGTTTCTGTCAACACAGAAAGTAAATGTGGCAGAATAACCTGCCTCATGATGCGGCCCTTAAACTCTTCAATCCCTTTGATAGCCAATTGATCAGCAATTTTCATTGCCTTCATACCTGCATGACCCTTTACCGACATTCCAGGTCGTAATTCGCTGACGCTGACACTGTTCATCCAACGCCGCCATAAGTCTTCTATTTTCTCGCACGGGACTGTTTTGAGCGCACGTATCAGCCTATTAATCGTTTACCAGCAGCCAGCCATTCTTAATGCCGTTCTATGACCCACATAAAGAGGAATCGGTATTACAAGTGTCACGGGTTGCATTTTTCCTGTAACGCCGAAGGGCCCTTCTATTGCGCCTGATAAACTCCATTCGATTGGGTCGTTGTTCATGCTCGCCACCAACAGACAAAAGTGTGTTCTTCAAGTTCTCGCGGAATTAAAGCCAAGCTCCCAACCACCGATACCACTGGCAATCTTGCCCTGCAAGCACCATCATAATGTAACATATAATATACCTTTTCACTCTTTCATCTAACTTTTCCGGTTTGGTTTTGTTAAGGGCAGGCCACTGCGAAACTACGAGCGCACCCGCCATCGAGGTTTAAGGGTATATAGACGGGCTTTCCTGCTTCTGGTGTTTGCCGTATGACATAAACGCACCACTAACAAGCAGTTTAAGAGACTCAATATTTTATCGATCCAGCTAAAGCGCGACCGCCCACTTGTGCCACTTTGCAATGGCGGGTTCATAATGAATTAAAACGTTTTGTCTCCAAGGTCTCAAAAAGCCGGCTACTTTCAACCAATCTCTAAACGTTGATGTGGCAATAAAGCTCGGCCACACCAAGGCGGCTTTTAACCACGTCTAATTGACAAACCAGCTCGGCAAAATCCCCAATAAGCCAAGATTACAAACCAATTAATAATTAACTTCCACCGCTCACGGAGCAATAACCCATACTTGCTGACTTCCCGCTAAATCATCATGAGCACCGTGGCGAAGTATCTAATGCATGCGAAAAACTATGAACGTCCACCCGCCACGCTCAAAAAGCCAATTCAAGGCTCATGCCACCCGCAAGTAGTATTATCGGCGGACACCACCACCACTTCCTACGAAAAACAGGCGCAAAATTAAAATCTCTTCGCGTTTAACGGTGATTCTTTAAAGAGAAAAGTCCTTAAAGAGAAGCTGATGCGGACTAAATAGTAAACCCACCGAGGAGTCGAGCTCAGAGGCAACCTCATCCAGCTCTAATTGCAAACAGAGTATGGCCCTAGGTACTTTGTACCAATTTTGAAAAATTGATCTTGATTACATTCAACATACAGATGAGATTTCGTACTATCTAAAAACGCCCCACTGAACAGAAAAGCACCTTTCTTCGTTCTTATAAAACACGTCATAATGAAATCACTAACAAATCAATACTATTAAAAGTAGACGAAATTCCATGACAACAACCCTCTTACCGCTTCACGAGCATTCCACAACAAATTAATCTGGACCTAATCAATAAAGATAGTTCACAAAGTTGGTTGTCGACCCCGGTTTCGGCCGAACGTGAATTTTTGAAACGTATTGGGCCAAAACGCCCACGAGAAAAAAAAAATACGCTCGATTTTAAGTACATCACCACCAAACAAGAAATACAATCCACTGGTGGAGAACGTAAGCAGGCAACAATCAAGCATCACGCGAACATGCACAGGTTCTTGAGCCGACATAAAACACCTTAAAGGAGCTAGTGGACTCATCCTGATCAGTGATGGCCAGTTCAAATATTCTGTTTTTCTCACAATATATTTCGAAAAAGGATCAGTCAGCCGACAACTCAGGCCATACGCTAGACCAATTTATTGCTATTTTTCAAGAGCAGAATCCCCCGCGACCCCCACCGCCCGCCCCCCACCCCCCTACGTTTGAGTGGAGCCCACACCTATAACTATATCAAAGCAGGGCCTCCCGGGCGACATCAATGAAGAAGCCCATAAAACAAATGCTGGAGGCTAATGCACAAAAAATCTCATCAGACTACGCTGATAGTACCCTAATTTAAAATACACAAACGAAATTAAGCCATGGCCCAACCTTTACGTTTTGCCCTATCAAAGTTATAGAGCCTGCTAAAAAATAAAATGGCGACTCATAGAAAGCAACAATGCAGCCAAGCACAAACGTCCTCCCCAAGAAACCCCAACCCAATACATTGCCCACAACATTGAGCTTGAGAAAAACAACCCATTTTATGAGAAATTAACGAGGCAACTTAAAACATCAAGCATGCTCCAACAACTTCAATGACACAATCCAGCCAACAATTCTAATTGCTTCTTTAGTCACCGTAAGGCGTGCAAAGATAGGTTGTAGTGACCTCTATCGCCACACCCTCTAAAAAAGTCCAAAAACGTTTATTCAATTTTGTGACCTCATGCACATATAAATTAATTTTCTGCGTTTGCCTCACAAAGTTAGAACGCGCTCAACCCCTAATGCTGCAAACCGCCGTCTAGAAATCGAGAGAGACAACGCATCTGCCGACCTGCTTCTCCAGAAACCAGCAGAGAGGGCTGATATAGTTAGAAGCTGATACCGAAAAGCTCGGTTTCATCGACACCGTTGCCTCCGTCAACGCGGACAGCAGAAAGAACGTCGCCGACGAGGAACCTCATTGGAGCCGTCAAACCATTGCCGACACAGTAAAGAACCACGCACATACCAGACGAATCCGTTCCGCCGATAGAATCCGAGGCTGCGAGAGTATCAGACTAGAGATATTGGAAATAGATTCGCGGCACCCCTAGAATTATCATCTTCACCACCATTAACGTTGTTGTATAAAATACTACACCCATCTATATCTAGATAGAGTGTGTCAGAAACGTTGGTGAAACAAGCCTAGTTAAAGTTAACTGATATCGTCGTTATGAAATTAGAAAGCCGGGCATACCAACCAGAGATTGCTCTGCTTAACCGAAGCGAATGTAGAGCAAGCGGGCTTCCCATCCTATATTGGAAAGCCAACACCGAGGGCAGAGGTGCGCTCTGTGTACCTGGCCAGTTTATTCCATCAACGGGATCTGCAAAGTCGTATGGCTTGGGATCAAAACGTGGTGGTTATGAACGGCCGAAGAGACATAATAGTCTCAACCCCAGCCGCCATAGCTTACGCTTACTCGCATTGCACAAAATTTTTGATGGAGACTGGCTGCATGCATTGGTATACGTACAACTCTGCGAAGAAGAAATACCAACCAGGCAGAACCGTGACGCGAAGCCATTACGAACACAGAACCCACAATAGCAGCAGAAAGCAACGGACTTTTTTGGTCTCTAGACCTTCCTAGGGAAAACTCTGCTTGGACCAAGCTTCCAAAACCTTATTCGCTCTAGCAAAAATCATTTTTAAAAAATCCAGGAAAAAAAAAATAAGCCAAATTAGGTGGTCCTCACGGTTCATATTTTATTCCACCAAACAAGCCTTATTCGATGATCCCGTCAAAAACATTGCCGCGGATCACTCAAAGATCGTAGCAAGCAAGCGGCTGAAATGGCAGAGTCTCAGTATCGATGAAGCCACTGTATCTATTTAAGAACCCAGGTTTCAATCCAATAGGCCACTTCTCCAGATGGTCCTCACAGGCTTCTTATGCCTATCAGGCAAAGCCTAACGCCGAAATTACTAGACACCAAAATAGGCAAGAAAAAATACCAATAAGAAAACGTAGTCACAAATGAAGTTCGACTATACGGTAGAGGCTGGTGCACTATTTAATTACTCTTGGTTGCGAAAACAGCCACAAACACTACCGTAAACGTTCTACAGAACGTCAAACAAAATATCTTCAACCCAATGATCCCGCGTCGGCCAAGAATTGATGATCCCTGTTGCTGTGTACCATACAAACTTACGAAAGCGTTACACATTGGAAAGCTCTCGATTCAGCGACCTTAATATGGACCAAACAGTCACGCGGCGCCCAAATCGAAAATCGAATTAAAATAAACGTATACGTCAATTCTTGTTGATAGCTGATATTGGCCGATTTCAACAAATCGACACAGACAAGCAAAGACCACTCGCCTCGCTGGAACAACATCCGGCTTGGGTGCAAAGGATCCCTCGTCCCATCCGCCTGGTGGAAGAATTACTTGTTGTTTGGCTCCGGAACACTAAAACAGTTCAGAACAAAGCACACGCAGTGTAATTTGAAAAAAAGTAGTCTATTACGATCGCTCTGGTGACTCTTTAGCCTTAGTTGCAACAAATTCAAAGTGTCTATCAATTGATATCGAGACTGGAATCTAAACGTGGGCAGCAAAAAAAATACGTTCAACCTGGAATACGGAACGTTATTGGTCTAATTCGTTGGGTGGCTAACCATCGGTTATCAATAAAAACACGCAAAAAAGGTGATTAAATCAGCCCTTTTTTAGCGTCAATCAAATACATTAATTCATAACGACAAAAGGATAAAAGCCGTCGAATCTCTAATCCCACATTTAACGTTGAAAAGACTGGAATTCGCGATTCGAACATATAAACACTATCACCTTTGAGAAAGGATCCCACCGAGGTATCTGAAGCCGGTAATCATAACCGGCAAAGCCAAGTCATGAAAGGCCAGATACGACGTCATGTATTCTCTTTGGCTCGTGCCAAAATCATCTCTCCCAATTGCCGATCACTGCCAACGCGTATGGGATGTGCCTTCTTTATTGTCCCAAAGGTTCAAGGATTTCACTTTGATCATAAAAATAAGCTATTACTGTTAATACTGCGCTCATATTCAACTCTCATCACATTTTAAAATTTTTCTGTCAACCGAATCAATAAAAAACACGTCAATTGATGCGTGATTTTTATTGCCACCCCATTCTTCAATATCCATTCTTTAAATGGCGGTCATATCGCAGATGTGACTGAGCGACGCATTCTCATAACCCACAGTAAAAAGAATCGCCCATTAGTAATCAAATGCTGCATTAAACAAGACTTTCCAAAAGCGCACGATTCCAAATCAATCTTGGCATAATTGAATCTTCAGGATCGGTTACACAAAATACCCAACACCTTGCGACCGCTGGCCCGCCTTCGGCCCTTAGCCGACCCACCACTAAGAAAACAAATCAATACCCACACGAA
>Ga0163217_1050832_pt1 | contig 12468 bp, 14 predicted proteins | sample SynspAceP_FD_185933 | JGI IMG/M metagenome (GOLD analysis project Ga0163217, IMG submission 185933) | Saline lake microbial communities from Ace Lake in Antarctica - Synechococcus sp. Ace-P (PacBio error correction) | ecosystem: Environmental > Aquatic > Non-marine Saline and Alkaline > Saline ... | reverse complement strand
CTCCCACCTATAGCACCTTAGTTACTCGTCCCCTCCCATCCAACTAAGCAATCACCGAGCATCTATGCCATTCGTGTGTCGTGAACCGATAAGCATCCATTATCATCTAGTTCTAAAGAACATCCGTGCTTTAACCTCAATTTATGGCTCTTGAATTGTGACCTCAACTATACTTAGCTTTTCTATCTAAATACTTCCAGTTACCACCCCCGCACAGTCCATCCTCGGTGACTACGTGGGTTCGACTGTCCTGGGACCGTCAATTCGTCTTGACACAGGTGGACGGGATCTTGTAGCGCGGGCAATCTCATCACTGGCTCCACCTAATGACGCGACACACACCAAATATGCAGCCGACTCCTAGATTCAATCCGTAAGGGTTTCGTGGTACCTACCTGATCACCCCGTAGACATTGGACGTCGACTACCCTCTTCCAGCAATAAGCCAATAGGTACTATAGATCACTGACCACCCTAAGGTGTTTCTCATGTCCGTGGAATCTCACCTGCGCAGAGCCCCTTCTCCCTGACTAGGAATGCTCATTCCAGACCTCTCGCTCAGCAGTCTTATGCCCCAGCCGACGCATGAATAGAACAACCTGAGATTGTTAAAAACATCCCGTCCTGCTCCATCTCCCTTTCATCGCCACCCGTCCTCATACCAACATACGGAACAACAGCACCTCCGCGATCCTCACGTACATACATAGCCAGCGTGCTAACTCGCCCTACTTCTTCCGGCTTACTGCCTGACCTCCCGATCTCATCGACACATCGTCACTGCTACCTCTCTCCCGTCGAACTTATGTCACTGCATTCCCCCCTTCCCCGTGTATGCTATAGCTCCCAGGTCCTGTAATGGGCTGTCGTCGTCTGATACCGCAGCATCAGCTCTCCGTTCGTGCGCAACTATGGCATCGCCTGCACCTCGAGGGGAAAGCCCCGCAACCCGCATGCGGCAAAGGGCCCGCCCCCGTTGAGAGGAGAACTCCTCAGGGCCCAATCGCATGATTTACCGGACGGTGGCGATCGGTTACGGTCCGCGATCCAGCCCCAGGCGGTTTCAAAGCCGTCAAAGGTGTCTGTCTAGACTTCCAACCATAATCCAGGATAACCGTCGCAACCTGCTCTCAAGCGTGGTCTTCCTACCTTTATACTCTCCGGCATAGCCCCGTCTCTCTACTAACCTTGTGGTCATCACCCCCATATCCTACCATGTTGAAACTCACTTGAAGACTGGCACCAGTAACTCGAAAAAACACCAAACATGTTCTTCTTACCGCCAAGCTCGGCGGCTCCGCCACCAAGACCGCATGTCACACCCCGTAGTACAGACTCTGCGTCTTAAGCGTGCGATCACGCTTGAACAGTCAGTCTATATATACATCCTCGGAACCGCGAGCCTCCGCTACCAGGAAAGTGCGACTCATCGGCCCCTCTGCCATCTACAGACCCATATCCCGCAAAACTGCTCAAGCGAGAATCACTCCACAGATCTTTTTTACCGGCTACGTCAGCCCTCATCATCGCGGGCCGACTGTCTCCTAGCAAATGGCAGCATTCGAGGCAAGAGAGTCGGGCCTCGCGGTCTAGGAAATGACATAGCGCCGAAAACGAGATCTCGAGGAAAAGATCCAATCAACGTATCAAAGGCGAGCTGCTGACCAACGCGCGCCACATTTCTGCCATCCACGCAAGCGCAGAGAGACTCGCCACACGACCCAATGCGCCACAAGATAACGCACCTCCGAACCCGATGCCGCGGTATGCTGTAGGGTCACCACGCCCCTGCGCCTCGCGAACACTTCGCCCCCATGATCTGCGCTTCCCGATCTAACAGAGCAGCAAACCAAACGACAAAGCCAACCGCACCACCCGCCGCGCAGCGTCTTTCCCCGTCTAACGCGTAATCTGGCTTCAATCACACAACGTCCAATTTCATCAGAGAGTGGACAGAAAAACGCCAGCGGATAGGGCGTGGAACCGCCCCACTGAATCAGCCATTGTTCCCAAACAGGTAATGAACCCAAGGATGTTGGCACTGCCACCAGACCAATGGCGAGCCCCATACAACAGAATCGCCGCGGAAGAATAGTGGTGTCATATCTTGAACCGTTGTGCGAACGCGTGTGCGGCGACCTCTCTGCGGTGGAATCTCGCAGACAGTCATGCTTGTAGGGAGCTGCATGCCATTCGGCGGCGAAGCGGTATGTGGTGATCGTTCAGTCCGAGGTAGGACCCTGTAACTGACAGAAATTAATCGTCTGAAAATCACATCAGTCACACACGCGTTAAACTCCCGACACCATCAAAGCCCTCTCACCTGTCAGCGCCTCGAGTTGTCATTTACCTCGCATTAGGTAAGGTTTTGCAACAGGCACGGCGGTAGGTCTCGGTCGCCCGCCAGTTTGATCCGCCGCAATCGCGTGCGAAACCCCCAGCGGGGTTACCGTTCGTTCAAGTAAATACAGCCGGACCTTCATCCGTCGAAATCGCACCCGAACAGGCACGAAACGGGCTGTACTTTGTTCAATGTAGGCGCTCTAATGCTCCACGCAGACGTTTTGAACTTTATTACAGCGTATTTGATTGCCTGCGCGTATCCTTCGGCCACGCGTAATAGCGACCCTTCGCATCCACCGCAGAGCTGCCTCGAAGCCAGCACTTCCCTTAGCGAGCACTTGGGCTGGAGGCGATGATTTGCATGGGTTCGTGCCATCGGCTAGGATTTGTTGCGCGCGATGCGGTGCTTGCCCTCGTAGGCTGATAAAGATTGTTGCCATCGGGGCGCCAATCCGCCAGCCCTTCGGCATCCGGTTATGGGCCTGTCCATCACCGCACCGTTTTCTCACGCAAAGGGCAACCGAATGTATCACCTCAAGCCCTGTCAGACGTGCCAAGCGCATCCCGCGTCGTCGGCCACTTATGATCGCCCCGGTCGGCTGATGACAGTCATCTTGTTAGCCATCCGCGCGTCCACTCGGCACCGACAGGCGCGAGAACCAAGGGGCGTCGTTATCCCAATCTAGCTGCGTGTGATGCACGAACGAGGCCATTTAGCGCCCCTGCGATACAGAGCAGCGGAGCAGAAGCCAAGGGCCAAAGCAAGATAAACTTTCCGTGTAGCAACACGCCTTTAGTTTCTGATCTCGCAGCACAGCACATTGGGCAACTGCGCAGGCAGACACCCATCCCAGCGAGCAACCAGTCTGCGCTTGGCCGGCAAATTGGGGCCGTACGCGGTGCGGTGCGGTGTTCGAGGGATATCGGAATCGTCAATGAGCGTGGCATCCGCGCAGCCGTCGCCTCGGGGGGCGGGATCGCCTGTTAACGGTAAACCGTTTGCGCCTTTTCGACAAGCTCAGCCTCCGACGATTTTTGGGAAATGAAGTGTTGCCTCGTTTATACCACAGGCGAATTTTGCGCGCAGCCAGCTCCCTCGGTCCCTTCATCCGCGCTGCACATCTGCAACCTTGGCCACGTGCGGATGACGAGCGAGAAAGTGTGAGCGCAGACGAGGGCGGGTCGGATGCGGCGCTTTGAGCACCTGATGTTGCTGCGGCGTTTCCAGCTTGCTGTTCACATAGCACCGCTGGCCGCGGGCGCATCGAGATGACGAAATGGTTTCCACCGCTGCGATCGGCTAAGCGACTATGAGCGGAGCATCCATATATTCCGCGTCCAAACCCAGCTGGGTGGATCGCAGTGCCCGGTCAGCATCGGGCCGCCAGCGCGGGTGGGCGATATCAACCGAACATAGATTCCTCCCAACCGGGTTGCCTGCGTTGCCTTTTTGCGCTCAATGCTTGTTTGTATGTATCATATCTGTGTTGGCTCTCTCTTGCTTGCTCTCTCCCCGCAATTGCCATGCCTCGGTCCAGGTCTTGCCGCTCTCTCTCCCCTCTTCTGACGCAAGCCTTAGCATTAGCTGCCATAGCGCGAAAGACTGCCGAGAGCCCATCGGATTCGCGCGTCTCTCTTATTATTATATTAATCTGCTCTGGCCGCATCTCCGATTCCGATGTGGCCAGGATTTGGATGCCTCTGGTGTCCATCTTCGCCGCAAGGGCGCCAGGCAAGGCTCAGCACGTACAGACTGAGGGAATTCGGGACAGGATCATTTGGCGAAAGAGCCGTGGTTTTTAACGTTACAGAACCAGACGAATGCCATGCAACAGCCCCCAACGGGGCGATCCCGATCTGTAGCTGAGTTGCCCACACGGGTTCGCGGCGATCAGCGATCAAACCCCGGTGCCAAAAACGATGTAGCTTTTGCCGACCAATGCGTAAAGGCCAAGATGCCTCGTCATGCGGATCAGGGTTGCGGCCTGAACGGTCAAAACATTGTGATGCGGCGACGCAAGGCCGTGCAAAACGCCCCCCCTGCTGCACGCGATCAGCGCACCGGCGAGTGTAGAAGGGCTCGATGTCGGACCGCAGACCCTTCGGCCAGCGCGACGCCCATAACTGAGGCCCAGGTCAGCGAGATATCAGCCACACGCCGTGGCGATCGAGGACAGACAGTCAGGCTCACAATAACAGGGCATCGGCCCCGATCGCGCTGACAATGCGCCCGCCCAATGAGAACACGCGCGGAAAGAATCGCGGCGTTAGTATCCCAAAGACCCTCGATACTCAGATAAGGCTCCAGTAGCGAGAGAGCGAGAGCGAATAGTATCCCAGCTATATTGTAGAAGCGTTCCGTTAATGCACCGATAAAATAAACGATGACCCCAGATAGGCCCAGCCTACGAAGCGGAAGGAGAGTGCGCGGCAGGATCTTGAGGTGCACCACAAGATCCTGCCAACCCTTTTGCCACACCCACTGTACCGCGCGCACCCTTTTACGGCCGTATCGCGCCACATACAAAAAGAAAAAGGGATCATGAAACCGGCGTACCAGATCGTGCCGTTAACGGGCCGACAAGCGGGTGATCAGCCTTGGTCGCCGGGCGGATCCAAGCCCGAACAGACGGGTTTTAGCCCTGCCATCGTCGCCCCCGTGCTTGCCTGCCTGAAAAAAGGCGCGCATCACTCACGATAGCGCCAGAACACCCGCCGACATAGCAAAGCCCAGGGCCCCGACCCCGACCAGCCGCCCCGCCGTTCGCCCGGGGGTTCAAGAGATATGTCTGTCGCACAGTCCTACCGTTAGCGTCCGATAGGCATAATACTGAGCGTTCCTGACCTAGCGTAAGATATCGTGCCGCCCTCGGCCCGATGCCGAAAAAAGAACATACGCTCCAAACACGAGAAATCCTGGTGCGCACCAAAGCCCGGCGCCCGATCCACGACATAAGCAGTGCAGAAAATAGCCATCATTCCACGGGTCTATCGCTTGCCCGTTAAGAATCCGCAACCGACCCGAGCGTCCGTGAGCAGGAATCGCCAATAGGATGCCCCAGGCCGTCAGAGCCATACCCCAATAGGGCTTCGCGCCTGCGCCTTGGCAGGCCCTCGAGCGCACATACCACCATCAGACCAAGATTTGCCGTCGCCGATTTGGACGGAAATAGGGAGCCGAAAAATGACGATCCAAGGAGCGATTGTTGTTTATTGGCTGCCCCAGTCAAAGATGATCTACCTACTATATCGCGCTGATGTCATCTATTATGCTCTCTATATGCTACGGAGGCCAGGCAAACAGGGCGCGACGCAAGTCTTATGTCTCTGCGTAGCTGATATGGTGTCCTCGTGTTTGAAATGTCTATGAATTTTTCGAACAGGGTCGCTTTTAAAAACCTTTTGTTCTAAAGAAGATTTCAAGGGATACAATTGCCCCGTTAAGATCTTTTTAGGATTACCCTATATGGCATGATCGGCTTCTCTATTTTCGAGCACCCGCCATTCCATCCGTTTCAAGGCGATGTTCGCAGAAATAGTTACCATCGCGGTGCGTGAAACGAAAAGCACAGGTTCGTCGCGGCCTGGCATATACACGGGCGCAACTTCCTGTCAGGTGCTGGAAGGCGTAAGAAGCTGACGTACCACCGGTTTGTGACATCAGTCCTCGATTTGATTCCATCTTCGCACTTGGCTCGATGCTTAGTGTGACAGTCTCTGATTTCTCTGTCCTCCATCAACGGCGACTGCAAAGCACGCTCGTAAGAGAATTAATCTTGCGAATCTCTCGATACAATGGCGCTGGGGCGTCAAGGTCCGCGTGCTCATTGTTTCTACGGTACCGCACGACTCACTCTCTGCGTGCCCCCCTATGAGCATCCACTTTTCTCCCTGGTACTGCCTCGGTCTCATGCTGAACATCGTAGATGCGTTGCTGTGACTCACATCGCGCATGTCATCATCGCTGGCCGCGGATAAATTTTCAACGTCTCTAAACCTTTCGTCTGCACTTTGATGGCGCATAGTTATCTGAGCGCTCAATTTTACTCACGGCTCCGCAGCATTCTGCGCAGATGGGCGGGCTTTAGAACGCGCGCCGTGTCGTCCTGATCGCATCGTCGCTGTTCTCCGTATCCTGACTCTTATCAACAACGCTGCATATGTTTTCTATCTATGCTCTGAAGCCTTGGCCCTGCCCGGACCACGGCAGGATTGTCCCCCGGCCCGCGCTATGAGATTCTGCTGTCTCGCAGGTTGATTACAGTTGGGTTTTCACATGCTCAGGCAGCTGGCCACGGCTAACTTCGTTCGATGTCTTTGGGTTCGACGGTCCGTCCTGCGTCAACAAGAGATCCTAGAGGCCGATTCCGACGGTTATAAACACGCTGGCGATCATGCCCACCGGTGGGCGTAAAGTCCCTGTGTTTCCAGATGCGCCTGATCTAACCACTCCGTTGTGCGGAGATGGCGTGGACGGTTCGTTATATCTCGCTATTGCGTTTTGAATGCCTGTGATTCAGGACGCGCCGCTTGCAAGAGCTTGCGTTGGCCGGGGCGCTGACCTCGGGAACACGCGCCGAAAGAACACCGATGCGTGTGGAAAGGCCGAAGGGCGGGGCCGCTTCAAGCTCATCTGTATAGTGGCACCCGAACGGCTCGCCGCGGCGGTCATGTCACGGATGTTAAAGGTGTCGGTCGTGTCATTTGATCGCTGGTGGATGAGGCGCATGCGGTCAGCAGTGGCCAAGATTTTGCGCCCTGACTATTTGCGCATTGGTGAATTGCGATCGCACGGCTGGATGTGCCGCTGGCCGCCTTTACCGCGACGGCAGATGCCGAAACTTCAAGCCGAGATCATCCAGAAGCTTTTGTGACGGAGCCCCCGCACCACGCGCCTTCCTTGTCGCGGTTCGACCTCCCCCAAATGCCTCTGCCTTTTGCTGCCCTAAAAAACGTGACCGCGCGCGCAGATTTTTGCAACTTTGCCAGCGCGCGTAAGGCGGCAGTCGGGGCATCGCTATTGCGGCCACCCGTGCGAAAAACCGATAGGGGCTTGCCCAAAAGCGTAGTTCTGCGCCGATGACGGCATCTGGTCTGCATTATCACGGCGGGTGATGGAAGCAGACGACCCGCGCACGGCATGAATCGCCGCTTCCAACAGAACAGACCGGGGCTGGATCGTTCGTGCGAACCGTTGCCTTTGGCATGGGAATCGACAAACGGACATTCGGTTGGGTCGCCCCATGCCGATCTGCCCAAAGCCATTGAAGCTACATCTCAGGAAAATTCGGACGCGCGGGCCTCGACGGTGCCCGGCTGAAACGTTACCGCTGTTTGGTCCCATGACATCGTTTTTGCGGCGCAGCAAATTGACGAGGGCGGCCCGCGCCCGAACGACGCGCGGCGGATCATGCCCGATGCAAACGCCCTTACTGGGCTTGCCGAGGCGCTGAATGTCCGCCGCTTGCCTGCTTAAATATTTTGCGAAGCGACGTGAGTGCGAAAATTGTGACTTCTGCGACCTCGCCTGTGGAGCGTGTTCGACGGACCACGGCGGTACGCAAGGCGCTGTCGGCGGATGCTGGCACCGAGGAATGGTTCGGCGCGGAGTTCATTTGACGACATCCTGCTTAGGCAGGATGAAACTGCAAGGACCGCGCAGCGCGGGCATTAGCGACCTTGCCGAACGTTGGAGGTGGGAAAGGAAATCTGACATAACGCGAATGGCAGGCCGTTTGTTTCAGGCAGAGATGGGCCCACGATTCGTGCGCTCCTCTACGCTGCGCGCCCACCATGGGTACTCAAGTGCTCGTTAGCGGCATTGACCGATGCCGCGCCTGCCCATTCTACGCGGCACGTCTATCTCTCTGCGCCGCGACAGTATTTCGTGCCCGCCGCAGCGCAGCGCCGGCCCGCGGAACATAGCAATGCGTCAGCGACGAAGTATGCGCCTCTTGCTGTCGGCGCTTCTAAGCAAAGTTGGTGTCCGCGGAAAAGTGCCCAGCATACATTCATTTCAATGACGCACGGCTGACGAGATGGCCGAGAGAAACGGGCCAGCGACATTGGACGCCGGATTGGCGCTATCTCGCCGTGTTGGGGGCGGAAAAATCAAGTCGAGGACTTCGGCTCCATGTATCGTTTCTAGAGGTGCATCAATACGGCTCGTGCGCGCCCGGAAAACTGGCACCGACCGCGCCGCAAGCTGGGCAGGGCGGGCGCGTGGGGTCCGTTCTCTTGATCAGCTGCAAGAAGTCCAACCACGATGTACTGGCGCGGGACGGCGGCGAAAAAACCCCTTGAGCTGGCGACGGTCGTTACTGGCGACCTACTATAGTGGCGCAAACTTTCATGCGCCGAAACTCTCGATGCAATAGAGCGTATCCTTCGAAAACGAACCGAAAGGTTTGGCCACCGCATTTTCTGACGACGTTCCTGCAGCATAGGCGGCTCGCTAGCTCTTGCGCGACCCGAATAAGACACCGCCTATGCTCGACCGTTCATTTTTCCGTCCTCGATTCTTCGACACGAAAAGATATATCCCGCAAACCCCTCCTCCATCCTCTAGCGCGAGTAGACGACGCCGGTTGCTACGAGCTCTCTCACTCGCTTCGCTCAGTGCTCCTGGTCAAGTGGCCCTTGCGCGCTGCGTTCTATAACTCTCGCAGATTATTCAGATTGCAACCTGATGACGCGTGAAAAACTGCCCCAGCTAACACTTACCCCTTCTGTGGTGCACTAGATGGCGCCCTCGCATTTGCCTTTGCCGCGTCTTCCTTACTCGAGAGGGCTCTCGAGGGCCGACAACTTTGGACCACGACTGAAGTGAGCTTGCGCAGATCATCTCGCTCGCTTTATGGCGTACCTGGCGCCCCTTGGTTGCAATCAGGCCTACCGGCTTGTACAAATGGGCAGCCGGTTGAAGACGCCGAGGGTAAATCGCTGTACGAATACTGGGGACGGCGTTGTCGGATGCGTTTGAACCAGCAGGCAGAGGCGACCAACAGCAGGTTTCTGCTGGAACTGCGTCAGTCAGGGAATACTTTGGCGCGTCACCTGAAGGCGCTGGTCCCGCTGTCGTGACGGCCACAGTTCATTGGAAGACAAAATCTGACGGGCAAAGCCCTGAAAATTGTAGCCTTCTACGCCAAGACAGCGCGCGGGCGCGATGGCGCGGTTCATTTGCAGAACCGCTATACCGACGGCGGATTGCGATCGAAGATTTTGATATTCGGCGGGTATGCTGGGAAAGCCAGATCTGTTCTACGCCGGGAAAACCCGTTTTAGTGCCGTCCCTATCCCACCAGCTGAACCCTCAGCGGGAAGGCCGAAATGGGTATGGGCCTCCGGTGTGCAAGAGTCGCCACACTCGCTTCGCCTTGATCGCATACGGTTTGGTAGGAAATGATCCTGGATCCGGCGGGTAGGTATTATTATCACTATCTCTCTATCCGAATACATGCACGTTCAGTGATAGCGGACAGCTGTCGCTTGGCCATGTCTCCAAGGCGCGAATGGCTTGCGGTCGGTCCTATATTCCGATTCATTTTTCTGCATGCGAATATATCCATAAGAAAGGAGCCAGATCGCCGGAAGATGAAAAACAGGGGTAGCTGCACCTCTCCATCAGGGCGAGGCAAGTCAATGTTCAGCGTGGCAGCCATCTTGCGCAGGACGAGCGGTTGGTTTATTATTTCCGCGGCCAGAACACGCATCGGGCGGTGCGTTGGCCAAGGGGGCGATTTTGTTCATCTCTGCCAGCAGATCGGTGATTGTTGATCGGATTTTTCATGATCCGGCGCAAACGCACGGTCCCCACATTTTCCGGATTGAATCCGGGCCTCGCTGTACAAAATCACGTCTGTTGCGGACAGACGCGCCTGAACCGGCGCGGCAAATTCAAATCCGTCCATATCGGGGCAAGATCTGATCACAAGACCAGATCCACGCTGTCATCAAGTTTACAATCCGCAAAGCGCGTGGGTGGCGCATGTGGTTGACCCGTACCCGATATGTTCCAGTTGCCGCTGGAGGATGGACCGGCAGATCGTTTCGTTTGACGATCAGAACGTGTCGCAGAAGAAACCGCGGCGGGCATTCAGGGGCGGCGTCGGCGCGTCGACTTGCACTTTCAGGGGAAGTTCGAACCCGAGCAGGACCCCACCTCTGGCTCGACGTGACCCATATTCTCGGCCGTTCATCAACGCACCAACCGTGACAGATCGCCAGCCCCCAGGCCGCCCCTTCTGCAGTCGGGCTTGCTCGCTGGTGCTTGTGAATTCCCCCATAATATGATCGATGAATCAGGGGGGATGCCGATGCCTGTATCCTCGATAGAGACTTTTATCAGACGGTCTGTCGGATTCACTGTCTGGCAGCCCGTGGCCCGAATGAGAATGTGCCCGTTTCGCGTAAACTTCACCGCAATTTCCTAACAAGAATTTGCGTCAGCACCGTCGAATGCGCCGGCATCCCCGATCAATTTGGGGCAGAAAGAGGTCAAAAATCCAAAGCGATATCAAAAGCCCCTTTTGACGCGAAGCGGTTGCAGGCAGCGAGCAATACCTCTTGGAAAATAACGTTCTAGATCAAAGGGGGCGAATGGATGCTGAGCCGGTTGCTTCGATCGCGGGAAAAGTCCAACACCCGTCGTTATAATAACATAGTGCTTCACCAGAGGTTATCGCTATCGACATACAACCGCTGGTCTTTGCGTCAGCACGTATCGCCAAAGCACTTCTGTCATTCCGACGATCCCGTATCATCGGGGTGCGGTTTCATGGCTCAGCTTGGCTAGAACAGGATTTCGCACTGTTGGCAGCTTTCTGGAGTGGCACGGGCGTTGAACCAGTTGCGCTGATGCGGCGACGCGTCGGTGATATCGCGGGCCAGTGAAACGGTGTCGCCGGCCTTTGCCGCGTTGATCGACGGATTTTGATGTTAAAGTTCCGTTCCAGAGCCTTACGATGATCGGTTCGGGGCCTTTTGTGTGACGCAGGATCTTCTTGGCGCGCCATCCTCAGGCGTGTGTCTCGACGATGGTTAATGATTACCCTCTTCGGGTGGAGTTGAGGCGCAGGTATGTCCAAATAGCTCTGGACGCCGGCCGGATAATCGATACCGTCAAACACGCGAGATAGATCTTGTTCGCTGATTGATCATTTTCGGCTGTGTCTGTAAAATAAGGCAAAGCGTGTGGATTTTGGTCTCAAATCGAATGCCACAGCGCCGTTTCCGTCAGTTTTCAACCTGTTCCGCGCTGCGCAAAGATCGGACATTTACCGTTGGTTTTTAAAACGGATCTCGACTCCGCGCCGCCGTCCGGGAGATGCGTCGATGTACTCGTTGGGGGGTGCTTATCAAGTTTTCGGTGGGCGGCACCAAAGCCTCGCCTGCTTTCTTTCAAGCTTGCTTCCGCTGGCCTGTTCTCGCGGCGGCGTTCTTGCAAAAGGCGCTATTCTGGACGTTTTCCATCCAACGCTCCGAATCCTCCTTTGTCGTGCACAGGAGAATGAGCATTGGCAGATAGATAACTGCTTGAAGCGGGTTCACGTTTTTCGGCCAGGTAAGCGCGATCTTTCGTGGTTAACGTCGGTCCTTCGCGCGAGCAGTGCCGCAAGGATCAGGCACTGCCAAGCAGAAACAGAAACAGAGCACGCCGAAGGTCGGGCATCTGGCGCACGTCGCCGCGTGGTTCATAGGCGATTCCGAGGTGGTAAGCGCCAAGTCCATGCCGCGGAGCTGCAGGGGCGGGCGACTATGTACGGGGGCAGACCCTCTCTTCTATCTTTTTGCGGGGGCCAGTACGGGGGTCAGTTTCATCTCCGCGATCGTTTCGTCAAACTCTTCGGGCGCAGGGCCCAAAGCGATTCACGGCACTTGTTCACCCAATTTTCAAGCCGGATAGAGGCCCATATCTCGGGCCCATCGTGACACGCCTCGAAAGACGCCGGGTGATGTGGGTTTTAAAGCTGCGCGGTGCTGCCATCGGATTGGTGATGGGTGCAGGAGGAATTTCATCGCCAAAGGGTACGGCGGTGATGCGCATGGTCTGGCCATCGGCGTTATGCGGTCAGGCCTCTTTTCCAGCTCTGGTTCTTTCAGTTCATCCAGTGGGCCAGACGG
>Ga0163217_1046762_pt1 | contig 12469 bp, 9 predicted proteins | sample SynspAceP_FD_185933 | JGI IMG/M metagenome (GOLD analysis project Ga0163217, IMG submission 185933) | Saline lake microbial communities from Ace Lake in Antarctica - Synechococcus sp. Ace-P (PacBio error correction) | ecosystem: Environmental > Aquatic > Non-marine Saline and Alkaline > Saline ... | reverse complement strand
GAACGGATACATGTCTTTTCGCTATCCGTTGAGTCCGTAATGTTATTGACTTCTAGTAGTTTGATAAAAGCTTATAAAATTTATGGTGCAAGTATAGTTATTATTCGCACCCATTACCTAATGATTAAACCTTAGATTACTCGGTTGAAAAGGAATCTTTATTTAAACTTTGATTTTACTTCTTTCTTGGCGACACCTCGATAATTGTTCAGAACATTAGCTAATGGATTCATTGTGACGAGTTTTCTATCCAAATCCCAATTGGGCAATAATTTGAGATAACTTTCTCTTTAACTCTCTCAATTTTTTTTTCTTCTTAACTGACTTTCATTTTTCCAATATCCAAATTTAAGATTAGTTCATCCCATTCTGTTAATTTATTCACTCCTTCTTCCGTTAACTTGTATTTATTCTGGTCTAAGTTTAGAACCGTTTTTATCCTTTATAGCTTTTCAACCAAGTTTATTCCCTTTTAATTCAGCACCTAAGATACGAAAACGTAGGACAGCCTGTTTGCCCTGAAGTAGTATGATCATGTATCCTTCCGTTGGGTAGACTTTTTTTTCAGCCAAACAACATAGATCACGTCCGCCAACATTACCAACTCTTTTAAATCTTTCACTTGTATCCAAAAAATAGGCATATATACCCCTGTTCGGGGGTGAGGTTTACAATATCGGATACCGATATAATTTTGACTTTAATAATTGAATTTTACCACTTGCTCCTCCACTCTATGCTATTTTCCATCGTTTAATAACAATTTATTCATCTTTGTCCTTTTTACCCCATTCATAGTCGCACTTCTGGGCTTCGTATTTTACTCCGTTGGGTTATGCATGGATTTCTATAGATACTACCCCATTCTAGTGATGTTGGACCCCTCTGCCTATTTTGGTTTACAAAGATAAGACATGACAAATTTACAGTTTTTTTCAGACTATTTCCTTTTTGAGTCAATGCGATGTGATGAGTGCACCAACGCGATTAAAATGGATCTGCAAGTTGCTTCCCCTATGATTTCATACAAGAAAGCTACCGGGAAGTTGGACTGGCAATAATAGTGGATCGATTCCGTGGCCTATCTTCAATGAATTTCCATAGATTCCATTTGTTTGTTGTTTGTCTAGATTTGGCTATCCAAAATCATCAAGAATCAGTAGCTTCCACTTTTGCAATACGCCCAAGAGTTTAATTATGCTTCATCGAATTCTTGCCATTTGTTTGATTGCCAGTTAATTTCTTGCGGCATTGAAGTAAAGTACTTTGGAAAGCCTTGGGGCGATTGCCCTGTTGCCTAAAGCAGAGGTATGAAGCTTTGCCACATCCTGTAGCTCCTGTTAATAATGTACAGATTCCTTTGACAAGGTACGGCCGGTAGCCAGTTCGTGATCTGTGATTTGTTCAGGCTCTAAACAGGGGTAAAACCTATTTCTTTATAGTGGCAACACTATATCTAAACTAGCGGTTCTTTTAGCACGCTCAAAGCGTCTATTGGAACGATCCTCTGTTCGCTTTGTGTAGAATTCCAGTCCTTCGCTTTAGCGATAGTTTGATTGTGATTCTTCTAGTTTCGATAAAAGGGTCCAGCATCAGGACTTCCATTTAAGCGTAATTGTTTTAGTTGAGTTTCAATGTTCGTTCATTTTGTTATTGATTTTTAAATTAATGCTATTTTCATTGTTTATTTTATGGAGCTAGCTCCTTCTGATATTATTGTGTTTTGGCAATGGACTTTGATCTTGCCATCATCGTTGGCTCTACCATTTTGTTTTCTAAAGATTTCGCTTTTAAAAAACCATAGGAATTAATTTTAGGTTGCATTTGATAGCGATCTGACAAGCTTGATAAATTTTTGGTGTTAGGTTTGTTTTGGAGAGTTTTAAATCCCTTCACAAGTTCTGCTGAGCTGCTCTGGGTATTTATTTCTGTTTGATAGTGGCCTCGATATATTGGTAAAAGGGTTTCTGAATTGAGGTAGCCTCGTTGCACTATAGAAGGTCGGGGCACGTTGCTTGTAATAATTGATGGCTAGAGCATAAATGATTCTTTTTGAGGTCGGGTATATCCTGATTTTTCTTAAGCCCCTCTGGGTGCATCGCGATAAGGGTTTTCCATTATCCCCGATATCCTTACCGTACTTCTGGTATTAGATGACCCGGGTTTGTTTTTCCTATATGAGCAAGGCACACTGTAATTAGTGTTTTGTCGTTACTCAAATAGATATGGTTGTTTTGCGCTATTTGAGGCCTTTTATAATTATTTTACTTCAAAATCTTGGAGTTAGGCAGGTGGATTAACAATACTTGTTATCTCATCGGCAATTGGAACTTCTCTACCCTAGGAATAGGTCTTTACGTTGCATACGGGGTTGGTTGGCGCCTGCATTTTTTGTGCTACGGCTTTATTGAGTGGAGTATATCGAAAGAATTGTTGGTGCGCTATTTTGGCATACACACGGGAGTGATCAGTTTGACATGGATTTCTCCACCAAGGCTTTATCTGAGGTTTTTCGACTGCTGGCCCGGGTGGTACGAGTAGTTCCGTAATTGATTGGCGAAGTCTTCCAATACCGCTATTGATACTAGGCTCGTATCTACTAGCTTTTACAATGCCGCCTTTAAGGGTTATCAGGAACCAAGGTTTGGGTGCCCCTCCTATATCTTTCAACACATTGGAGTGCATGGGATTTAAAATCATCTGTGCTTTTGGGCTGGCAAGCGCGCAGGCCAAAACAATTTTAGTCGAGGAATAAGGAAGGGCGTACAAGAAACGGCTGCACGCTAATCTTTTCCCCTGTTTCCCTATCGATGTAAGATAAAGAGCTGGCCTGCAAAAAAGTCCAATATAAAGCTTATCGCAGGGCATGTTCCGGAGATACAAGAGGGTTTGCCTGCTCGGTGATGGCCTAGCGTAAAAGTGAGCAAAAATGTGGCTGTAACAGAATGAGAGTGATCGCGAAACTGCTGGCGCTTTATAGTTCCTCCATAGGGACCATTCGCGCTTTTACGCTACCTTTTTCAGGTTCTTTGTTAGATACTCCAGTTTATCCCTTAAAGGCAGGGTACCGTTTCATCCCTGTAGGGCTGGAAGTTGCCGCGGATATAAGCGGATTTCTAGCTGCTGGTCTTCTAATGCGAAGAAGCGGGGTTGGCTATGGGGAGTACGGTGATCTTTGACCTTCTTACATAGTGTCTTGTACCGTGTTCTTGCTGAAATTTCCAAGGTTCTTTAGGCTATCGTTTTATGCCCATTTACCTTGATGGTGCATTCGTACAGTTGTTTACTGACTCTACGTTTGGTTGTCCACCATAAGACTATCTTTTGATGGTAATAAGAACATCAAGTAACCAAAATATAATAATCAAGGGGTCAGCTTGCTCTAGAATAACTATAACAAGGATTTGCTTAAAAGCAATCTAGACCCAAAATTTGACTATCTTTTTAATTAGAGGGGTTCAGCATCCAGACAGAACGCAATGCATTCTCTGACCATTTTTAAAACCCCAGGTAGACCGGGAGTCGCTTGCTCTAGGCGTATCCAGTATGCATCCTCGGTGGCACTTTTGGGCATTCTGATATCATGTTTTTATCGTTTATTTGAACTATTGGTTGAAACCATTTCAACATATAACGATTTCCCATTCTCGTCAAACTTAATTTTCAAAAAAATTTTCCCATTTCTTTTGGGGTCGATATCCCGCCCATACGTTCCTGTACAGGAAAATACTTCAGGATTCTTTCTCTAGATTATTTAACCTTGAAGATAAGCCATGAGTTTCAACATTTCAGCTTCATTTTCTTGAACAATAGGATTCACTTTCAATGTAAGATCCTTTACCACTTATTAATAATTCTTTGGTCCAATTACAATGCTTCACCTTTTGCATTCTTTCATGGTTCAACACATCAAACTTAGTGCTCTGATTGCATGACAAGGAAATATTAAAATCATGAAAAGAATACTTCATTATGGGCAATCCTTTTATTTGAACTTTTATTTATCTGTTTCTATTTGGAAACACTAATCACCAATCTTTTTTACCGTTTGCAATTTCTTCTGGCTTACTCGAAGCATGATAGCCGTTAAACTGCGCCCAAGTGTACGTGGTATCATTGCCATTATTGGTTACCATTTTGGGAAACAAGCATATTGTTTCATTAGAAATTAAGAAAACCAAAGGCTGCCGCTTATTCGCTTATTACCATCGACAAAAGAATTGATTTCTTTTGAGTCATCAGATATTAATAAATGTAGCTGCTTTTTCTTCTATTTAGGATAAAAAATCTCGTGTTCGAAAACCTTTTGTAATTTGAGGCTAGGGAGCTTTGAAATTTTTATTCCTTTTCCCTTCAAATATCAGAATCAACATATCAGTGGACATCTGTCGAACAAGCACTTGCATACTCTATCCAAACTAGGGAAATGGCTTCTTTTTTGTTTAGTTCCTTTCGTGTTCAAGGTTCTCTTCATTGGTCGTAGTCGATCGGAGTAATTCCAGGCCTTGTTTGAAAACTGTTCAACCATTCATACTTTTCATAGCTTGACATTTTCTTCGATCGGCCCTGCCCAAATCGAAATACCATTTCTAAGTAATTTCGATTTCCTCTTCTTTTTGGGCATCTTTTTTCATTGACGGCATAACCCTTTGACCAAGTATTCCTTTAAAATAGGTGGTTGGCCCAAATTCTAAATTGGGTTCCTGTTTTGAATTTACTCGATAACCACCGAAAATTATAGCATTCTAAATTGTAAAATTAAACAGTTACGTCTACCTTCCTATCTACTTTCTTTTTGAACTACCGAGTATTTCTCGGTAGTTACTTTCTTTATCTATTCTTTTGGTTTTGAAGATTATTTTTAATGTTTAAGACCTTTGTATCGCTATTCCTTATCAAAACAATTCTGCCATTTGCCTTTGATTCAACCAATAATATTGTCAATTGTCCAGCGATATTTCTATACTGGGGCTTATCGTTCATTACAATATAATCTTTCCCTATTCATCCTATTTTAGCCTAAAGGTAAGAATCAAAAAATAACAAAAATTGTCATGGCACTCTTTTATCCTTTATTTTGAAAACTTTATCCTAGTTTGTTATGACAAGGTTCTTTTTAAAAACAGGTTAAAAAGTTTAAAAAATTTGTATATCCGCCTTGATTTATTCATAAATCCAAGCAATTAATTTGTCAGTTCTGGTTCAAATAATAATGTTTCCAAGTGGGTTTTGCAGGTTCTTCTTTTCTTGTAATAAGCAAAAACGTTAGCATTTTTGAATAACATTTTTTACCACAAATTTCCATCGCTATTTCCTTATCAAAACGGCTCATAAAAATTCTTATGATTTTTATACAATCTTACGGGATTTTGCGCCTAGATTTTTTAATTCAATGCTATCCACTTGTATTTACAAAAAAATCAAAGATGCCACTTAAATTTACTTAACCTTTTCTTCCTTTCTTTTTCGGGAAACATGTATCATCTAAGAACCATAGTCAAGTAGATGTACTTTGCGAATAAAACTGTTCATTAAGAAATTTCAGATTTTTCCTTGTTATGAAAGTATTGCGATTAATTCATTAAGTTTCGTATTCGGGCGCCGTTCATTTCAGTCCAGCTTTCAGCGAGTCTTTTTGTCCAAGGCACATGATGATGGTTCAATAAAAGAAGTCCGATAAGTATTCTGCCAGTTTTAGTTTTTCATATTCGTTCCAACAATAAGTTAGTGCAATTTATGGTCTAACGCGCTTTATTTTGGTGTTTAAATTAATATGTTTTTATTAAACTTTAGCGACTTTTTTTTGATTGGCTACCTGAAGGCGAGCATTTAGAAGCATTTGACTATCAACCCAAACAGCAAAGCTCGATTCAACCTTGGAGAGTCCCAATTTGGTAAGTTCCCTGGGTTTAGGGCCTTTATGTCCACTTATTTTTTAACAGCAATTATTATCCCGGATCGACCAAACTTTCGTTTTTGTCAAATTCAAAAATCGCATCCGGTTCTCCAAATACTTCAACAAAATTTATTAGCTTTTTCCTGACTGTCCTTCGGGCCAATTTGCACTGTAGGTAACATTATCATCCACAATTAAAGGACCTGCCTTTGTTAAGCATTCCAATACTTTTCCAATAACAAGTAACTTCCGCATGGCCAGCGTGTCTGCGAAAAATATTAGGTCAAAATCTTCGCCCCAAATTATTATTCACCCAAACTCCCGTCTGAGAAGAACTAAATTAGTCTATTTTATCATCACACCCAAGAAACCTAATTGGCGATTTCCAAAAGTGTTCCCGTCATTGTCAATTTGAAATTAACTAGAGAGTCTTTGTTCCCATGGCCGTCCAATATACCAGATGTAGAAAGTCCTGTTCCTGTTTCCAAGTTTCTAGGAATTTTTCCAGATGTTTTGGTAAGTCGCAGTGATTTAATTATCTATTCCGATTGGCATGGTAAAATAAAACCATTTTTCCTTAGTGCTTTATTCAATATTGAGGATATTCTATTTGAATATTCCTGGTTATTTTATTTAATTGGTATTGGTAATATCATTTCTGTTTCTTGTTTTCTTGCTGGTTGTCAAGTGTAAGTATTGTCCTCTTACAAACAGGGCATGAATTAATTACTAGGTATTGAGCCTTGATTGTCTCTATTGAGCTTTTTGTTTTGCTTTTGCACACTGGCACAAGGTCGTACCAATTTTACTTAGACTTTTACATCTTCTCTCTCTGTCTACCTAGTGTAATTGCTCTGGACATCACATGGAACCTCAATTCTGTCGTTCCAGGGAAGTAATCCTCCTCCAATTGTTATCCATTCTTGTACATTCTTTCTTTTTCCACAAATGAAATAGTCTAACTTCTCCTTTATAATACTTGATAACCCACAGACAATAATTTATTTGTTCATACAAATTAATCGTAATAGACTTTGATCGTTGATAGTATCAATTAATGCTTCCGATCCGATTTGGGCCCACGCTTTATTGCAATCATAATATATGTTTGTGGTGGTTAAATTTTTAGCAGCTGTGCCAACATTCCCTCTTCTTCGCGTCAGGAAAACCATCTCTCACTTAAGTTGCCCAATATATCGCTATATCTATGCGACCTAAAACATCTTTACATATCGGTTTAATTATATCTCTTGCTGTGATAATTGACAGGAGTAACTTCTTCAATTGTCATTTATATAATATATTCTCGACAGAGATGTGTGTGGTGTGTAGCTGGCTCTCATTAACATCTATAATTTGGTTTGAGTTATCCTTGAATCTTCTATTGCTCCACTTTCGTAAGAAAAATTATTATTTTTCGACTTTTCTAACTTAACATAAACAATTTGTTCGCATCCTGCCCAACGCTAATATGTTATGGTAACCAATATTACCTGCCTGTTTTCTTTGCATCTCGAATACATGTGGTAGCGAGTTGATATTATAAGTTAAAAATAACTGTCATTATCTAATCGTCTCTGTTTGATTCGTTAATTAAAGGGGTGTGTTCTTATAAGTTGGTAATAATAACACCATAAAGCAAACAATCCTTGTTCACCTGGGGTAGATATATTCCATTAATGATTTTCTCCTATGCGTAGGCTCATATTTGGTAGAGGAAAAAATCCAAATGGGAAAATAAATAAATATAATATCACTCTCTATTCTAATTGATCTCTTATTGGTTGGTGATAGTAATCTTGCAATTCCTTTTAAAAATAGGTCGTGTTATCGATTCCCAAGGACCGTGTCAAAGTATTCATGTCTATGTCTATCAACAAAACTTTTTTAGATACTTCAATAGCAATTGTGGGTACCAGATATAGATGCATACGTTTCTTCCTTGTTAAATAAAAATATAAAATCTTGCTTCAAATGATTGGTTCCAACACGACGCTGCTTCATATGTTTTACTGAAAATTCATTATGTACGAACTGATTCTAGTTTGAATCAACACTTTTTCAAGTTCTGTGGTATAGTAAAAATTTAATATCTTCTCCTTGCTGGCAAATATAATTATGATATGATGTGCCCTTCTAAGAAGAGCAGATTAAGATGCCGTAAGTTCTCACTTCTATATATAACTATGAGGCTTCCTTTTAATAATTATGACGCAATCGATCCTCTATTTCACCTCGATCCTCCATAGTGATTCCCATTTAGACAATTTAATCAATATAGCTTCTGATACTTTCTTGCGGTTCGTAACTGTCTTTAAACTTAGGTACATACATTTCTTATTTAGTATAGTTAAACGCAGCCCTTAAATCGCAAACTACTGACTTGGCTTAATTAGTTGAAGGCATTAATATTCCAATCTATTATTCCGTCTCAAACTGCTTGTTTGATATTTCTTAAATCTCCTGTTTATTTTAAATGGCAGCAAAACAATCAATCTTGATTATTATTCATGTTAAAAATCCAAGCCCAAATCATCCGCAAATTGATTTTTATTTCTTCTTTTTGTCTAGCAATGTTCGGAGCACCCAAAGTTAGAAATTGTTTTGATGGAAGTGTTGGTAAGTGTTGAAGTTTATGTTTATGCTAGGACTAATTCTTTGTCTGGTGTCCTTTTGCAATCCAACCTATTAAATAGACCAATTGATCTATAACTCTGTCATCTCATCTTCGCTGTTAGTTTTACATTTTGGGGCTTCAGTTTTTTCCACTCATGACTAGCTCTTGTTTTTTCTTCTTAAGCTCTTCTTGTAAACGCTTTTGTCTGGATCGTTTTCCATCTTCCAAGTCTAATTATTTCTGTTCAGCTCTGCTTAATTTTCTTAGTTTTAAACGCACTTGTTTTCGTATAAATGACCTGGTTGCGTTTTAAAACTCTTGGAGATCCATCTAATAAGTGAGATGTTCCCATTTTTCTTTTTCTCTACATGAGAAAAAGCGAGCGGCGTAATTTCATTCGAAAAGCTTTAATCTCAATATCATTAGTAATTTCTTCAAATATTTGGCGGCTAGGTTACGAACTAATTCTGGGTTTAGTTTCATCAATACCTCATTTAAGGTTTTACTATAAGCGTATACTCGTAGAGTCATTGAAAAGCACTTAAATTTTTCCGCATATCCCGGTTTCTTAAATTTGTGCTATTCCTTTGATCATTTGATTAAAAAAAGAAAACGATTGGTTCTTGTCTTTCTATTTCCTAATAATCCATAACTATTATCCACAAGTGCCTTTTACACTTCCTTACTATTACCATGATAGGCTCCGGCTCTGGGTTTAGAGGAATTTCTAACATCTTTAAACCAACTGCCATTCGTTCGTTGTAACCAGTAATCTGATAATTGAAAGAATTGGATAAAAATATTCGTGGCCTGTTACGCTTCCTACCTCCAATTGGGTGGTATCGTTTTTCAATAAAACACTCTTTGAATCAGGATTCAATAACAGATTGTTGTAGCCCGCGAAAAGTTAAATTCGCCTTTTATCCAAGTAGCTCAAAATTAGCTACATTACCTTCTAATCTTAATGAGCGTCTTCAAAGAATGTCGCATCACTCCACATACTACTTGGTTGCCATGCATTATCCCGTTTCATACCGGTTCTTTCTAAGAAACCAATCTTATATTCTTGGAAGTTACCAAAAAAACCAAACCTGCGCGCCCATGCTCATGTATCTGTAGCCCAAGCTGTGGGTGCATTCGGAATCAGTACTTCTTATTCCGTCGTGTCCTAAATATCCAAATTTATATCCGCCAAATGTTTCGTTCAGCGCATTACCAAGGCTCATCATAGTTATACTAGCTGATTCAAATCCCCTATTTTACGTTTTTAGATCGAGCCTTGTAATTTTATTGCTCCAGCATGGTCAACCACCAATTATTTTTAAATTTATGTAGAAACTTTGAATCTTAACTCTTTTTTGGGGCATTCTTCCCATCATCACTTATTCAAAAATACATGCAACATTCGGATCATCATCCACCTTTGCTTATGGCTTCAGCAATCAAAATTCTAATTAGGGAAAAAACACTTTTTTTGTCTTTGGGAAACTTAGATGGAGTATTTCTCTATACGTATAATATAATCACATTATAGTAAAATCCAGTTACACAAAATGCTTGGACTGGGAGATTTTTCAAGGAGTATTCTATATATTAAATCCCAAATTTCATTCCACATCATATTCCTGTATGGTAACAATTTGCTCTAATTTTGTATTAGGGGTATGAATGCAATCCATTCGTCTCCATTCAGTAGTCTAAAATTTGATTTGACGCAACGCGTCACCCCGGCTCTCTGGTGTGTTCGTGTTAAAAATTAATTTAACTTTTACTATAAGGGCCTTAACTTCCATCGAGACTGGTATCTTAAGTATTTGTATATGGTGCGGTTAGAAATATTCACTCTCTCGGCAGTGTGCAGAAAACGGTTAATTTACCCTCCTTAAAGTTACTGTTCGCAAATATATGGCTTGGTGCGATTTTGCTAGCGTGCCCTTTGGGGCAAACCAAAATTTTTCCTCTGCCTTGGCTGAAGCTATAGACGGCCTTGGTTCATTCAATGATAATATCCTTTCTAACTGGAGGGCGGCAAACCATGTTACAATGAATGTAGGAATGTGAAGACTTATCCGTTCGGTATCCAAAAAAGGTTCTGTAATGCTCGGAAACTTGACTCCTTTTTCATTGAGTGGTTGAGAGGAAGTTGGTAAAATTGAATCCAAACTTCTGCAGGCGTCTGACCTAATACAACTCAGCCCGAGCGTGCAGTGTCCAGAGTACTGCTTAAGCTTTTACGTTCTTCTTTGAGATGGGAAACCCTATCCGTATTAATGTGCTTTGTATTCAATGCCTTCTTTTTATAGGTCAGGCTGCAATTGTGCTAAAAAACCTCGCGGTATAGCGGACCGTGGCGTATCCAAAAAACCATGACCCAAGTTTTAATAAACCTCAAAATACAAACTAATGTATTTAGTACGCTACTTTATTTACTATTTAAAATAAAAAAAAACTTTATAAGAAGTTTAATAAAATGGTAAATTAATTGCACATAATAAAAATAAGAACGACAAATGGGAACTGGGTAACGTATATTTTGTATTTATGTATTTGAACGGTTCCGTGGAAACGGCCGAAGAAAAAATAGATACAAAATATGCGAATGATATTTTCGTTGACAGTTGTTCGCCATATGATTGGGTGGCAATACTGTTCTAAAGTAGTCCCTTTACTTTCTCCTTAGAATTATATCGCAACAAACAACCTTTGTGATATCTATTCTTGAAAAGGCTGGATCCCAAGGCCATTCTAATCGTTAAAATAATATATTTGATAAAGATTAAGGAGGACGGCTCCCGTTCAAAACAGAAAAAAGGTAGTTTGACTCTTATGAAAAGGTGTAATAAATTCCACAATTCGACATTGGCGAACCTTGTAAAGAAACAGCGCTGGCAATACCTTTGTCCATTTTCTTCAGAAGGCGCCATATGTTCCTTTTCGGCAAGCCGGCAGATTGCTATATGGTTTTGTCAGGACCTGGAAACAAGGATTGAAAATAGGGTGATATGGTGGCCATATTACGAGTTCGTGGAACTGGCTATAGTAAATGTATTGGACAGGTATCGAAGACATTCAGTGGCGGTAATCCTTGATCTGACAAAGAATAAATAATTACCCACTCTTTCATCAGGCCATACAAAAGATTATCTGCAATTATGGGTTGGAAGAAATTCTGGGGCTTAAAAAAAGGCCAAATAGCACTAAATGCCATTACCTTTTAACTACTTATTCCTACGAATTATTTTAACTTCAAATTCGCTTTCTATAATTCAAAGCATTCATTACAATCATTAGTTCCTTTTAGTAAATAATCATCAAGAATCAATGCTGATTTTTTTAAATACAGCCGATTATTGTTATTGACTTCCTCGCGTTAGGAATAAATCGACCTCTAACGTCAATTAGATGGGCTTACCCCAAATATGGGGCTATTAGGCTGTCTTACCTTTGTGAAGTAATGAAGGGTCATTTCTTTTAAGGCCGTGAAATGTTCTTTGAGATGTTCCTCACTTTTTTTAGTTCGTTATAGGCAGTGGTCAATTCTTCTGCCTTTCTTTGTTTTTCTTTATTTTGATAGGAAGTTCTTGCTTGTTTGCTATGGGTCAACTCGCCGCCCTTATTTGTTTCTCATGTTTTGATAATATAGTTCGGTTGTTGGCACGGTCAATTCTTCCGCCCTTTTTTGTTTCTCGCTATTTGAAAAGAAAGCTCCTAGTTGGCAATGGTCAAGTTCGTCGCTCTTTTTTGTTCTCCACTATTTTGGAAGCAGCTCTTTGTTGGCAAGGGGCCAATTTCGTCGGCCCTCTTTTGCTTCTCCAAATTTTGAGAAGCCAGCTCTTTGTTGGCAAGGCCAATTCGTCCGCTCTTTTTTTTCTTCTCCCCATTTTGAAAGGCAGTTCTTTGTTTGCAATGGCCAATTCGTCGCTCGTTTTTTGACTTTTCCTGATTTTGAAAAGCAA
>Ga0163217_1089100_pt1 | contig 12470 bp, 14 predicted proteins | sample SynspAceP_FD_185933 | JGI IMG/M metagenome (GOLD analysis project Ga0163217, IMG submission 185933) | Saline lake microbial communities from Ace Lake in Antarctica - Synechococcus sp. Ace-P (PacBio error correction) | ecosystem: Environmental > Aquatic > Non-marine Saline and Alkaline > Saline ... | reverse complement strand
ATTTCTTCCTGGCCTCCTGCAACCGCGGCAACGTCCAACGGATTGGAAGACCAGCTTGGGCCTGGTCTGGCGATCGCGATTGCGCCGATCCAATGCAAGGAGGAATACGTGGACTGTCGCGCGGGTCAAGGAGCGCGCCCACCCTGAGCAAGCAGGAGTTTCAGTGGCATTCGGCCCTGAAAGGGAGCTTCGCCTGATCATCGGGTTACACCGAGGCCTGCAACAACTATTCCTTCATCCTCACAGAACGCCACGATCAGCCCCGGATTTTCGAGGAGGGGGTGAGTTGCGCCGCCAGATCTTCCGTGACTTTTCGGTGTTTGTTGGCCAAGCAGCAAAATCCATGTCAATGCCACAAGCAGGGCGATGGCCAGCCTGTGCTGAAGGACATGGATTGACCAGGAGAACTTGAAGCGCTTGAGAGCACTACGAGCAAAACTACCGGAACCGAATTGACGCCGCCGCGGCCAGCTGAGAACCGGATCAGAGCGCCTCGCTGAGGCAGCGGGGATTCAAGCGCTTCTGGATGCCGTTCCAGAACTGATGCCTCTCCCACCAGGCACGCTGTGCCAAGCGTGCGTCTGCCGAGGGGAACTACCGACTTCTTCGGCACCGAAGTGCTTTGTGAAGTCTTTTTGGGCAAACTTGATTAGGCAGCAAGCTCCGCAGGCAGCCCTTGGAACCTAGGCTGGTTACGCAATATTACCAGTTCGTCACTTGCCATGGCTATGAATACGGCATTCACAGTCCAGGCCAAGCTGTACCGCTTGCCCCAGTTTATTGAGCTCTACGGAAACCCGAGCAAAAATGTGAAGTTGCCCTGGAACAGGCGCGCTGCCTGATGGTTTCCGTTTGCCCACTGTTGTGAGGGCAAAGGAGTACGGTGCTCATCATGGCAGGCCCACAAGCGCTATCAAGATGCCGGAGCTGTCGTCATCAAACCACCCTCACGGCCGGTTTACCAGCTTGGAGGCAACAAATTACCTCTACCACCTGGTTCCTTAGCCTTCTACCTCGTCGGCCAATCCAAGGACGGAAATCTCCTCACTAGCTCTGAGGCGTCAATACTCGTGTGAACTACCGAACGGCATGGTTGCTTCAAAAGATCATGCAGGCAATTGAAAGAACGTGATGGCCGCCATGTCCTCAGAGGAAGGTGCAGTGTGATGGCCTACTGCGGAGAACCGCTGTGGTGGCAAGGCCTGTCGTGGTACGGAAGCAACAAGGTTGCCGGTCGTGGCAGCCGTCTTCTGTCGATGAGCGGGCCACCCCCGGTATATAAAAACTTGCCACCCGTGCCCCGTTTCTTTCCTTTTGCCGCTAATTGCTGATTGGGCCCAAGATTTCACTGGCGATAGGCTGTGTGAAGTGATCTCCGATCGGCGCTGGCTTGCTTTCGCGCCGTTGCAGAAGTCGGTTGCATTCCAATCATTCCTGTGGTCGTAAAGGGTTTCGTCATCCCAATGAATTACCAGAATTCCGTTGGATTAACACGGTGCTAGCAACTTGAAACCTGCTTCAGCGGCAAGCTTCCATTCCCTGCGCTCGAAAATACGCCTTGATCGCTACTTGGGGAGGCGCCTTTCAAGCTTTACCGGGCTTCAATCGGCGGTTCAATCTGGCGGCAATGACCGAGCGTGTGGTTCTGCCCATCTGCCAGCTGTCAAGCACTGACCGGAACGACGCCTGAGTGTGCGGAGTATTGCTACCTAATCGGTTTTGGCAAGTCGTGCTTTTTGCTACCGGTAGACGGATCATTGGCAAATCCTGGAGGCTGCTCTTGAAAGACTTTGAGCCGGGTGAGATCAAGCGTCAGCAGCCTGAGGAATTAAGACAGCGCTGAGATCAACCCTTGATGAGGCGGCCCATGCCCTGAGCAAAACAGGCCATCCTGATCACAACAATCACACGTGAATTCGCCAAGGTTGCCCGAGCCTTCAGCTCCACAAGCTGGGTGCAGCGGCCTAACCCATCACCGCCTCACCACGCGGTGAATCTCGCGGAGCGTAGTTCAGTCCAGACGCCCTGGCCCCAATAGCGGAAAACAGCTGGTTTCCAGCAGCAGCACCTGGGCAGCGCCTTCTGATAGGGCGGGTTTTGTCCACGGAGGATCCCGCGCAACCAAGGATCAAACACCTGGTGGAAGCGGGCGCTGAGTGGTTCATTGGCTCCAGCACGTTGCCGTAGCCCTCCACCACTGAGGTTGTTGGTCCACGACGCTTCCCGCCATTGGAGAACTGGGGATCGTTGGCTTTGCAGTTTCAGCGGGATCGCCGCTTCGGTGGGCCTGTGGGGTGGGCGCGCAGTTGTTTGGCTAGTCAACTTTTGCCAGAGCTTGTGTTGGTGGATCGCCTGAATGTGCGGCGAATTCAGCTGCGCGAACCGCGGCTTCCAGGCAACTCCAGATATTCGGTGCCATTGAATCGCCAACCTGCCTTGATTGAGTGCCTGAATCACTTCCCATAGCTCGGCGATTTTCTGATTGGGCCTTGGATGGAAGGCTGAGGGAATTCATTCATCATTACGCCGCCATTTTCGCCGTCGGCAATTCTGCAGGACACCAGAGCAGGGATTCTGGTTTCCCCCCAGCCTTGACGGACCCAGCCCTAACGCTTCGTAGCAGGGCTGCATCCTGGACCACCAGCTTGGGTGATTCTGAGAGCCCTGGGTTTTGATCAGGGCGGGTGATGGACACCGACTCGCCGCTGGAGTTGCCGCCACCATGATTGTTGGGAAGGTATTCTGCTCCTGACTGAGGCTTGGAGCCATCGAATTCTCCACGCTGATGCTCTGCACAGCAGCCACTGGTAGCCGCACGCGCGCAGGGCCTTGATCAATTCATAGAGGGTGTCGGGGTGGTTTGGGTAGGCCATTTCCGCGGCGAGTAAATCCCTTGACCCGTTGCACGCACTCAGCCCAAAGATGGACGGCGAAATTGCTGTTTTGCCACGGCCAGGATCTGGCCAGCTTCCGATCGGGGATCGCGTAGAGGGAGCTACGCATGTGGCTCCAGGGAAAAACTGCCCAGGAATTACCACATGGGGTTGCAGATTTGATCAGGCGAGTTTTTTTGAGGTCATTCGAGAAGTTCGGACGCGCCCATCTGCTCAAAAACCCAGAGCAGAATTGCCAAATAATACGATCGACAACAAGTAAAAGATATTAAATCTTGTCTTTCTAACGATTTTTCCTTCCCCGATCTGAGCTGCAGATCCTGGCCATGGCAACAGCATTTCGCCCGCCTCTTCGGTGCTGAGGCGTTGCAACGGGTCAATGGGATTCTCGCCGCCGGAAATGGCCCTACCCAACCACCCCGACACCCTCTATGGAATTTGAATTCAAGGCCCTGCGCGCGTTGCGGCTACCCAGTGGCTGCTGGTTGCAGGAGCCACCCAGCGTGTAGAATTTCGATGGCTCCAGCCTCAGTTCAGAGCAGATAGGTAACCTTCCCAACCAACTGGTGGCGCGCAACTCCAGCGGCGAGTCGGTGTCATCACCGCCCTGATCAAAAACCAGCTTCAGACACCCAAGCTGGTGGGTCAGATGCAGCCCTGCTACGAAGCGTGTTAGGGCTGGGCCGTCAAGGGCTGGGGGAAAAACACAATCCCTGCGCTGGTAGTTCCCAGATGCCGACGGCGAAAATGGCGGCGTAATGATGAAATGAATTTCCCCTCAGCCTTCATCCAGGCCATCAGAAAATCGCCGCTATGGGGAGTGATTCAGGCCCTCAAATCAGGCACGGTGGCGATCAATGGCACCGAATATCTGGAGTTGCTGGAAAAGCCGCCCGGTGGTCAGCGCAGCTGAATTCCCGCACATTTCATGGCGATCCACCAACACAAGCTCTGGCAAAAATGGCTAGCCAAAACCACTGGCAAGCGCGCCCACCCCACAGGCCACCGAAGCGGGCGATCGCTGAACTGGCAGCCAAACGATCCCCAGTTCTCAATGGCGGGAGCGTCGTGGACCAACAACCTCAGTTGCGGTGGAGGCTACGGCAACGCGTGCTTGGAGCCATGAACCAGCTCAGCGCCCGCTCTCAACCAGGTGTTTGATCCCTTTGGTGCGGCGGGATCCCTGCCGTGACCAAAACCCCCGCCCTATCAAGAAGGCGCTGCCTCCAGGTGCTGCTGCTGGAAACCAGCTGTTTCCGCTATTGGGGCCAGGCGTCTGGACTGACTACGCCGCGAGATTCCACGGCGTGGTGGAGGCGGTGATGGGGTTAGGCGCGAACACCCAGCTGTGGAGCTGAAGGCTCGCGCACCTTGGCGAATTCACGTGTGTTGGTTCGTTGAATTTCAGGATGGCCTTGTTGGCTCAGGGCATGGGCCGCCTCCATCAAGGGCGTTGATCTCAGCGCTTGTCTTATCCTCAGGGCTGCTGACGCTTGATCTCAAACCCGCTCAAAAGTCTTTCAGAGCAGCCTCCAGATTTGCCAATGATCGTCTACCCGGTAGCAAAAGGCACGAACATTTTGCCAACTCGATTAGGAGCAAAACTCCGCCACACCTTCAGGAGTCGTTTCCGCGCCGTGCTTGGGGACAGCTGCAGATGGCTATGAACCACACGCTCGGTCATTGCCGCCATATTGAACCCGCCGATTGAAGCGGTAGCTTGAAGGCGCCAAGTAGCGATCAGCGTACTTTTCGAGCGAAGGTGCATGCAAGCTGCCGCTGAAGCTGGTTTTCAAGTTGCTGAAGCACCGTGTTAATCCAACGGAATTCTGCGTAAATTCATTGGATGACGACCCTTTACGACCACAGGGATGATGAAAGCAACGACTTCTTGCAACGGCGGCGCGAAAACAAGCCAGCCCATCGCGAGACACTTCACAGCCTTCGCCAGTGAATTCTTGGGCCCAATCGCCAATAGCGGCAAAAGAGGAACGTGCGGCCACGGTGGCAAGTTTTATATACCGGGGCGGTGCGCCCGCCTCATCGACAGAGACGGGCTGCCACGGGACCGGCCACCTTGTTTCCGATCCCACGACCAGGCTGTGCCACCACAGCGTTCTCCGCCAAGGTAGGCATTCATTTTCCACTGCACCCTTCCTCTGAGGACATAGGCGCCATTCACGTCTTCATTGCCTGCATGATCTTGTTCTGAAGCAACCATGCCGTTCGGTAGTTCACACCGAAGAATGACGCCCTCAGAGCTAGTGAGGAGATTCCTGTCTTGCTTGGCCGACGAGGAGAAGGCAAAGGAACCAGGTGGTCAGAGGGTTAACTCTTGTTGCCTCCAGTCGGTACCGGCCGTGAGGGTGGTTGATGACGACAGCTCCGGCACTGATAGCGGCTTGTGGCGCCTTGCCAATGATGAGCCCGTACTCCTTGCCCTCCACAACTGGGCGCAACAGGAAACCATCAGGCCAGCCGCCTGTTTCCAGGCAAACTTCACATTTTTGCTCGCGTTCCGTAGAGCCAATAAAACTGCGGGCAGCGACCAGGCTGGCCTGGAAACTGATCCGATTCATAGCCACTGCAGTGACGACTGGTATATGCGTACCAGCCTAGTCCAAAAGGGCTGCCTGCGGAGCTTGGATGCTGGCCTAATCCAAGTGCCAAAGGACTTCACCAGGGCACTTCGGTGCCGAGAAGCGGTAGTCCTTCGGCCGACGCACGGCTTGGCCAAGCGTGCCCTGGTGGTGAGCATTCAGTTCTGGGACGGCATCCAGAAGGCGCTTGATCCCCCGCCTGCCTCAGCGAGCGCTCTGATCCTGGTTCTCAGCTGGCGGGCGGCGTCAATCGGAATCCGGTAGTTGCCTCGGAGTGACCTGCCTTCAAGCGCTTCCAAGTTCCTGGTCATCCATGTTCCTCAGCAACAGGGCATGGCCATCGCCCTGGCCCTTGTCGGCATTGAACATGGGATTTTTGCTGCTTTGGCCACCAACACGAAGTCACGAAAGATCTGGCGGGCGCAAACTCCACCCCCCTCCTCGGAAATCCGGGGGCTGATCGTGCGTTTCTGGAGGATGCCAGGAAGTAGTTGTTGCAGGCCTTCGGGTACCCGGATGATCAGGCGAAAGGCTCCTTCAGGCCGATGCCACCTGAACTCCTGCTTGCTCAGCGGTGGGGCAAGCGCCTCCTTTGACCGCCGCCGACAGTCGCACGTATTCCTCCTTGCATTTGCGATCGCGAATCGCGATCGACCAGACCAGGCCCCAAGGCTGGTTCACATCCGTGGACGTTGGCCTCCGTTGCAGGATGCCAGGAAGATAAGTCCAGCCCCTCGCAGGCCCTCCCTCGCTTCGGTTGCGAGATGGCCCGCAAAAAAGCGCCGGGTCTTGCGGTTTTCCAGACGCTGCGCACCACCAGTGTCAACTGGGTGACCAACCGCCACGATCAGCACCGGCAGGCTGTTTTGAAGAACTCGAACGTCTCCATCAGCGGCGAATCCACAGCAACCATGCCGACCCAAGGGCATGGGGCCCACCCCCAGCCATCCTCCGTGTGCGGCCCAGATCCATCCCCTTGGCAGCATACAGCAACGGGCAGCTGACCAGCTGCGCTCAGCTTGCAAATGAGCGCAGCCTGCAAGCTGTCTGGCCTCATTACTCCTTTGCCCCAGAATGGATCATTCAGTTTCCCGAGTCGGCAGCATGGCCCTGCGCTCAGCCAGCGAGTTCCCGCCTCCCGGAGCCAGAGGGCCCGGGGACACCATACAGCGAATGGCGCGCGGCGCTGGTGTCGGGCCAAATCGTTCGCGGGGGGTTCTTCAAGGCCCAGAGCGACCGTTCGCGGCGTGGTTGATTGCCGAGCTGAAACGGGAGCTGGTGCGAAACTGGAGGGCCGACTGGGCTGATGAAGCACGCGGACCCAAGCTGCGGCTGCATGCCCTCAACGCCAAGCTCGGCGCCGTGATCGCGAACTGGAGGACCCGGTGACCGCAATGGTGGGGTCTGATTGATGAGAGTTGAGCGCCAGAGGCGGCTTTTCTGGCTGGTGGAGGATGTCAGGGCGGCTGAATCACCCAGGCCAAGCCGTTGCGCCAGGCCAAGGCGCACGCTGCGGCACTCGCCAGTGAATGGGCGGTCGACAGCCAGGGCTCTGCCGAACTCACCCCGCGCCAGATCTACGGCAACTTGATCAACGAACAGCCATGAGCGCGGGTCCATCGATTGCCGATCTGCTTGAGCAGAGCCACCGAGAACTTGCCCGGCCAGCGATGCCCGGGTGTATCGCCGCCGTGGAAGGCGCATCTCCAACGCTCAGGTGAAGCCTGAGCCAGCTGCACACGATCCGCCCGATGCTCCTTCCCGGCGCGGCCAGGCCCTGCTTGGGGGCCAAAGGCAGCTTTTCTCAATCTGTCGGTGGCGCCCTCAAGCAAGCTGTGCAAGGCGCACGGATCCAAGGGCCTCACCAAAGTTGAAGAAGCCTGAGCTCGGCCAGGATTCTTAGATCGCGGAACCAGGGCTGGAAGCCCCCACGCCGCCGTGGAGTCGTCAGCAAAAAGGAGCTGATTGGCTTGCTGCGGCAGTTGTTGGCTTAAAGAGGGGCTGGTGGTCGCTCGGCCCTCCAGCTTGTCCTTGCAGTTGTTGAAACAAAAGCAAAAACGCCCCCTTCTTTCTTGCCGAATAGAGCTGCACGGATGCGTCTCGATCTGGACGCCGCAAAAACCGAACAGGGCGAACAGAGGCTCATCGGTTACGAGCGTCATCCCTGGCTTAGACGAAACAGTGGCGACAGGGATCTATTCGATTCATCTCTGATTCGCCGTTGGCCGGGATCAGCTCCAGAAGCGGAGCAGCGGCGCCGGGGCGATGGCTGGGGCACTCCAGATTCCCCTGGCCATGGACCCTCCTCCCGTTCTTACCCGCCGTCCAGATGATGCCGGGTCGCCCACTCTCGGGAGACCGCCTTGCAGGTGCGTGACCCACTCGGGCTGGTCAGCACAAGCATCGCCCGACTCGCACTGGGTAGGTTACTTGGGTTGCACTGCCCATGCTGCAACCGCTCTTCAGGTCTGAAGCTGGCGCGGCCTGCCATCCACCAGGGCCTCCTTGCCGAGGGGTAGGTGCAAAGGCGATGGGGGTTGGGCTCGAAGGAAGCTGCGCTGCGGACAGGCGCAGCAAACAGCCACCAGAGCCAGTCCCGAGTGGGATCCAATCTGCACATAGGAGGGGTGAATGGGAACGCAAAGCCTGCAGTGATGCGCCTCCTACTTTTCAATCATCCCCAGATTCACCACTCTCCTTCAAAGCACGCTGGTCATTCCATCAAGAGGGTGGGCTCGATCGGCGTGGATCAATCCCTGAGTGCTGGCAAGCAAGAGTCGAACGCGATCGATCCAACAGTTTCGTTCTGCTTTTTCTCCTGCCGCAGGCATTGAAATCGTTGTTGCCCACCGGACAGCGGGGCCGTTGGTTTTCGTCGGCGCCTTTGTCCGACAAAATCGTTGTCGTGATGCGCCCCGCCGGCGATGCGGCCTTACCCGTCGACTTCCTTGCTTCGCGCCCTTGCTGCCTTGCTGGATCCTGCTCGCCGGCCCACGCCGCGCGGCCATTCTGGCGATCACCTTGGGCGATACAAGCCAGGCCCACTGTAGCGAAGAGCTGTTGCCAGCGCCACCGCGCGACGCTCGGCCGGCGGGCGATCCCGAGCTGGAGGGCTGGCTGGCCCAGAGTGCTCGCCGCCATCGACGCAGCCGGTCCGCCACCGCCGCTGGATCTGGGCGGCACCGCCTTCCGCCGGCGGGTTCTGGCAGGAGCTGACCCTGATTTCCCGCCGGCCGCACCGGTGAGTATGCCGAGCTCGCGCCGTCTGGGCGAACCCCGCTCCGGTGCGGGCCGTGGCCCAGGCCGTGCGGCCGCCAACGGAATTCGCCCCTGGCCATTCCCTGCCATACCGCTCATCGGCAGCGACGGCTCCCTGCGTGCGCTACCGCTGGCGGCCTTGAGCGCAAAAAAGCGTTGCTTGTCGAGCGCGAAGCGGCCGTCACGGAACCTGAGCCCGCCTTGACCAAACGGCCCATCGCCCTTGGGGCCAACCTCGGCGATCCCGCTGCCACGCTCACGCCCTTTGCGGCCGTTGCTGAATTCAAGAGGCTGGAAATCCTGGATGGGTGGGCCTGAGCCGTTGCTGAAAACTGCGTTGGTCGCCGCTTGTTCCGCACGGCGCCGGTGGTGGTCGCCGGGGCAGCCGCCGTTTCTCATGCGGTGCTGCTTGGTGGAGCGGGCTTGCAGCGGCGCCGCCCTGCAAAACAGCGAAATCCTGGCCCGAATCCGCTGGACCTGCTGGTTCGGCTGCAGGTAGCCTGGAGGGCGCGTTTTCGGCCGCCAGCGGGCTTGGTGCCTTGGGCGGCCCCGCAGCCTCGATCTCGACCTGCTCTGGTGTGGTGCCACGGGCCACAGCCGCCGATCAGGGTTCGCCGCCTCAGCTGGAGCTGCCCCACCCACGCCTGCGCCAGCCGACACCTTTCGTTGCTGGCGCGCTGCGGCATCGAGACCAGGGCTTGTGGCCACCCGGGGAAACCACAACGGCCGCCGCTTTGCTGCAGCAGCTGCGGCGGGCTCCAAGGAGACACCACCGCAGCTCCTGCCTGGGTCGCACTGGCTGGCCTGAGTGGGGAGCATCGGCTTCTGGAGTGAACCGCGCCGGTAACGGGAGGCGTCATGCTGGAGATTCCCCCTCAGCCCTGCTCCATTGGCTCCGCATGCCGCCCCCCGAGCCGTCCACCCACCTGGAAACCACGGCGGCCCTGCAGGCCCGCAAGATCCGTTTCGAAGCTCTAACCGGGTGGTGCTTCGTGGGGGTGGAGGGCACCTACGGGATCATCCGCCCACCGGCGCCTCCCTGGCGGTTGCCCCGTGCTCGACGACGGCCGGGTTGGTGATCTGGCGCCAGTTACCGCTTTCGCGGTGGAACACGCCGCAATCCTCGAGTTCCCTGCCGGCCACCTGGAAGCGGGCGAAGACCTCTGGGTTCGATGCAGCGCGAGCTGGGCGAAGAGCCGGCTTCAAGCGCCGCCCGCTGGACTCCTCCGGTCTATGCTGCCCTGCCCCGGCTACTCCGACGATCTGCGATCCAACCTGTTCCTGGCCCGCGAGGCTCAGCGCCCTGAGCGAGCGGCCGCCGCGACGAGGACGAGGACCTGGAGGTGCTGCTGATCGAAGCCCGCCGCCCTCGATTGCCGCCTTGGCCAGTGGCGATGAGGCCCTTCGATGGCAGAGCGTCACCGCCCCTGGTTTTCCGCGCCCGCCCAGCTGCTCGGCCTCGATGAGTGGCGTCCGCCGCCGGCCCCGGAAGGAGCACTCGCTGGTCTGTTCTGCACCGGCGCGACCTGCGCCTGGCCGACAACCTCGCCTGGCGCCGCCTGCCGTGCCACCGCTGCTGTCACGGGTGTGTATGTGATCGATCCAGGCCGAGCTGGCTGGCAGCGGATTCAATCAGTGGCGCGGCTGTGGTTTCTCGGCGGAGAGGGCCTGCGGCGAACTCCAGCAAAGGCTGGCGCGCCGCCGGCAGCCAACTGCTGGTTGCTGCACGGTGACCCCGTCGCGCTGCTGCCCAGGCTCGCCGCCACGATCGGCGCGGGCGTGGTGGCCTGGAACCGGGAAGTGGAGCCGGGCCGGGCGGTGAGCGGCGACCGCAAAAGTGGCCGCACCCTGGCAGGGCCGCTTGGCCGGGAAAGTGCTCGCGGGCGGGAACCAGCTTGCTGGTTCCCCCCGATACCCTCAGCACCGGCAGTGGCGATCCCATCGGGGTCTATGGGCCCTTACTGGCGCCGCTGGCGCAACAGCTGGAGGAGAGGCCCGCCGCCACCACTCACCCCCACCCCGGCGCCCAGCGAGCCTGCAGGATCTGGACGCGGCTGCGTTCCCATGGCGCTGGAGGAGCGAGCTGCCCGGCGAGCGGCCAAGGCGCTTGAGATTGGCCAACCTGGGTGCAGCCTTCGCCGGCGCCAATCTGCGCCTGCCGGGCCTTGGTGCAGGGTTGGCGCCCGGAGAAGCAGACTGGAGCGGCTTCAGCCATGGCGCCCCTGCTCAACTACGATCTCCCGGCCGCAACCTGCCCGGCGAAAGCGGGAACTCCGGGCTCAGCGCCGCCCTGCGCTTCGGCACCCTCAGCTCCCCGTCAGGCCCTGGCCGCGGCCCAGGCGACTGAGACCGGCCGCCGGCAGCGGGGAGCAGCAACCAGGCGATCACCGTCTGGGAGCAGGAGCTGGCCTGGCGCGAGTTCTACCAGCAGGCGTTGCTTCCATTTCCGAGCCCTGGCCGACGGCGCCTACCGGGCCCAGTGGCGCCAGGTTCCCCTGGAGAACGATCCTGTTCGCTTCGGGCCTTGTGCGAGGCCTCACCGGCGTGCGACGTGATGCGGCGATGCGTCAGCTCAACGCCAGACGGGCTGGATGCACCAACCGCTGCCGCATGATCGTCGCCTCCTTTCTGGTCAAGGATCTGATATCGACTTGGCGCTGGGCGAGCGGGGCCTTCATGGAGCCGCTGGTGCGACGGCGATCTGGCCGCCACAACGCGGCTGGGGCAGTGGAGCGCCAGCAGCGGCACATGGACCCCCAAACCGCTACGCATCTTCAACCCGTACACCCAGGGGACTTCGCGCTTCGATGCCGAGGGCACCTACATCCGTTCGGCTGGCTGCCGAGCTGGCCCGCGTGGCCACCGCCGAAATCTGCTCAGTCGGCACCATCGCGCCCCTCGAACGCTCGGTTACCCGCCGCCGATCGTGGAGCACCGGCAGCAACAGGCCCATTCAGCAGCTCTTACGGCGGTCTTTGCGCTAGCTGTTTGCGACTGACTGGTTTGCGACAAGCCGGCTCGGCCGCCCAGTGTGCGTCGCTGGCTCCTGGGCGCTGAGCGAGAGGGGCAGACGCGGGCGCACACTCCAACACAAACGCTGCCATGCTGCTCGGGCGGTCAGTTCCGGGAAGATCGGCAGGCTGAGTACTCGGAGTTCAGCCGCTCGGTGACCGGCAGGCTGCGGCGCCCGTAGCCCCAGACGCGGCATAGCCGGCTGGCGGTGGATCGCGGATCGGGTAATAGATGATCGTCTGCACGCCGGCGCTGGCCAGTTCCTGCTGATCCAGTCGCGGCAGGAGCTTCTCCGGGTAGCCCAAACTCGGCGCTGGCTGGCGAAGGGGTGCAACGCCCCGCGCAACTGGGCAGCTGCGGGGACAGCGGGGGATGCGCACACGAAACTGGTTCCAGCTGTGCCCCTCGGGTCCGGCTTCCGGCAGCCGCAAACCGGGGTGCCTTCCAGCTCACGCCCGGTAGCTGGCGGCCAGCTGGCTCCTGCGCTCGATTCCAGCCCTGCAGGTTAGGGCAGCTTGGACGTTGAGTACGGCCCGCCTGCCAGGGCATCGAGGCTGGCTTGTTGTAACCCAGCGAGGTGTTGCAGGGTAGCGGCGCGGCATTGGCCTGCACGGCCCAGCTCGCGGTGCTGGGCCAAGGCCCCATCGCGGCAGGTGACAGCACCGCCGTCGCCGCACCGCCGAGGTTCTTGGTGGGGAAGAAGCTG
>Ga0163217_1075982_pt1 | contig 12471 bp, 12 predicted proteins | sample SynspAceP_FD_185933 | JGI IMG/M metagenome (GOLD analysis project Ga0163217, IMG submission 185933) | Saline lake microbial communities from Ace Lake in Antarctica - Synechococcus sp. Ace-P (PacBio error correction) | ecosystem: Environmental > Aquatic > Non-marine Saline and Alkaline > Saline ... | reverse complement strand
TGCCCGGAACCTAGTCGCGGATCAACGCCAGACGCCAGCCCACGCGCAAGGGCCGCCGACGATCCCGGGCCTCGGCCAACGACGGCACGATCTCTATCGCAGCGCAGAAAAAGCAGCGTTACGTTGGCAGGCATCGGGTTCAAGGGGGGGTTGAAAATCTGGGTCTTCATAGGGCCTCTTGACGGGATGGTGCGCATGGGTAAAGCCCATTTGGCCGTAGTTCCAGCATTATCGGGAGCATCAGATGACCGACACCCTTTCACCGCGTGTGTTTCGGCATCCAGCGTCGGGCGATTTGCATCTTTGGAAAACTACCTGGGGCGCTAAAACGTTTCGCCGATGCGCAGACCAGGGGGGTTCAGTCGAATCTACTGCATGGTCGATATGATGCGATCACCCGTCTGGCAGAATTCAGGCGGACCTCAAAAAGAGCAACCTACGAGCTTGCGCGGTTTCATCGCGTCGGGGCTCGACCAATAATCATCTGGATAACCAAAGCCAGTGCAAGAGGCAGCGCAGTGGCGTGGGATTTCTTTAACTGGCGTGGCGCGATGGGCTGGATGGGGCGCATTGGACCCAGTGGAAGAAAGGCCGGAAGAACGCCGAGGCCGCCTCGCTGGGGTTGCTCGGGCGCTATCAGCGCTTTGATGGCCGCCGAATCCTGATCTATCAGCGACCATGTGCTGTTGGCGAGGTCGAAGCAACACCTTGATGACCGCGCGATATTGCAGCCAAGTTCAACATGGCTACGGGGTCGATTTCTTCCCCGGCTGACCGAACGGTTTCGAGGGGCGGCAACCCGCGTCATGTCCGCGCGAACGGGTCAAAAAGATGTCGAAATCCGACCCCTCGGATTGCAGCCGCTGAACCTTGACCGATGGACGCCGATACGATTGGCCAAGAATCCGCAAAAGCAGACCGATGCGGATTGCACTCCCTTCCGAAGTGACGGGCTCAAGGACCTGCCGGAGGCCGCAATCTGGTGACATCTTTGCCGCCCTGACCGACAGAGGCGGTGAACAGGTTTCTGGCGATTGTGGGCGGTCAGGCAATTTGCACATTCAAGCCCGCGCTGGCCGATGGCGTTATCGAAAATGGGCCCGATCACCCGGAAATGTCGGCCTGATGGCCGACACAGCCGAGATCGACGCATCTCGCCACGGCGCGGACCCAAGCACGCGAGATTCACTGCACCGATTCCTCAAGGAAAACCTACGACAGATCGTGGGATGGAGGCTGAAAAGCGGGGGCGGACCTAACCCCTAAGCCATCGCCCTCTGTTAGGGAGCGGCTTGCGCCCTGCTTCACTTTTTCCAAATTACTCATCCGCACACCGACCACGGTGCGGCCCTGCCCATGGAAATCCTTTGGCGTTGGGGGCCAGTTTGACCGAACCTGGGGGACAATTCATGACGAACGGCTTTTTCATGGATGACGGTGCTTTTGGCACGGCGGGCGGGAAACTATGCCTTTACCATGCTTGTGGGCGGCTTGGTGCAGGCTTGGCCGCGGGTGGCTGCCCGAAAACCGACCAAACGCCGCTGCCGCAACCTGATGGAAGTGACGGGCCTGATGGCAGAGTGGACGTGGTAGCGCGCCGCTTGCCACCCGCGAAGACTGCTGCGGTCCATCTGCGCCATCTCGACGACTCAAACGTCTATCCGGACGCGGGCGGCGGAGGCTGGGCCTGCGCACACTTTTGCCGCGGTGGGTTCGAGATTCGCGGCGCTCTCGGCAGGGCTGTCCGTCGCCGCGTAGAGCAGTCGCCGAGGGCGATCTGCGCCATGCCTATGCGCTCAGCGGTCCCCCCGGACACCATTGCGCTGCTTGATTTCCCCAACGGGTTCTTGTTTGCTGGCGCAAAATCGCCATCGCGATCGAGGCGGGCAAAAAGCAAGGGCTGGTGGGGCGTGTTGCCGTTTGGTTGGACGTTATCACGGCAACGGCAGGAAGCGTTTTCTATTGACCGCGACGATGTGTGTGACGATCTCCCTTGCATCAGGAGGCAACTACCCGCTTGATACGGCGGCGTTAGCGATCGGTGGCGACGGGGCGGGCGGGTTTTACACATCAACCTTTCCGCTGCATGGGCGGTCGGGCATACGCTATCTGCATGCGGTTAGGACCACGTCGTTGATCCCCGCGCTGAGCATTCGCCGCCGAACAGATCATCGTCGCTTGCGCTTTGACGCCTTATGTCGATCCTCTGGCGCGGGATGCAGGCCACCAGCCGAACGCGATTGCGATATGACCCATCGTATCAAAGCCTGCGGCGCAAAACTTGTGGGCGGCAAGCTGGGTGCTCGTCACGAGGCGGTATTCAGAGGCTATGTCCTTTTCTGTGGCACGCCACAATGCAGCCTGGACAGTGAATCACAGCGCCAGATCCCCATGCGAGAACTTTCGCATCCGCCAGCCAGTCCCAAATTCGACGCGTTCTGCGCGCGTCTTGAGCGCGATGGCGCAGAGCTGGAATCTTTAGAGGACCAATGCCGACGACAAATCGACGCGCTTGATTTCTGCAAACCCGCCGTTCGCGCCCTGCAAAGGACGTGACCCACACCAGTTCCCGACCGCGACACGCTTGAACGGTGCTGGCCGGTCGCCTCGCGTGCGCCAGAGTCACGGGATGCTGGAACCATGGGTTTTTATCGGTGACGAAAAGCCCGCGATGGCGCGTCTAGCCGACATTGCCGAAGCGCCGCAGCCACGCCTTGGCGCTCGATGGGAAACAGATCGAAAGGTAGCGGCAGTTTGATTCAGGGGCAATCTGGCGGTGGTTTGTGGTTCGAGGTGCAAAAAAGCCGTTGCCAAGATACCCGCCGCTGGGAAGACTATGCCGTGGGGGTCTGTCTGGTCTCTGGTCACGCGCGCTCGCATCCGGGCTGGGGCGCGAACTGGACTGGCCGGTTGGGTCAAAGCCATGATCGTGGCTTTCATGACGAGGCTTTCGGCTCGACGGAACTAACGCATCGCGGGCATATCCATATCGGCACCGAAACTCCGCCCACCGAACGCGGGCGCCCGGACATCCGGCGTCACCAATGGCAATAGCACAGGATTTTCGCGCTTTCGGTGGCGGTTAGGCAAGTCGGCGATCCAAGCTTTGCCGGGTCCTGCTTTGCTGGGTGTTCGGATTGCGCTACTGTTGCTGGTCGGCGGTCTGGCGGGCTTTGTCTGGCTGATCGCTGGCTGACGGGAGACAATTGGCTGCCGTTCTGGGGCGAGGTGTCTGGCTGGACGATTTGTTCAAGCTGGGGGTTGCTGCGCTGTGCTGATGGTGCTGTCGGTGTTCCTGGATTGGTGCCCGTTCGCACTCGGCGATCACTTTCATGTTTCTGGGATGATGTGGCGATGCCGTCGAGGCCGAATTTTACCCCATCTTGCCGACGCACGCATGTGCCCTTTGGCTGATGCGCTGCGCGTACGGTTAACTTTTATGGGGTGTGATCGGTGTGAAACTTCGTGGCGCTTGTGCTTTACTCTGAGTTTCGCCCCTTCGCGCTCTTGATTTCTGGAAGCGTGAACGGCTGCGTTCTAGCTGGGGCGCGAATATTTCCACGTTGCCGCGTCCGGACGGAGTGGGCCGGACCGAAGCAAAGCGTTGGCCAGCAAACTGGGGTTCGTCTGGGCGCGGGTTCCTGATGGCGATTCCCTTGTCGTTGCGCTGTTGAACATATGTGATTCCGTCTAGGTGCTGCGACCTTTACCATTGTTCCACATTTGGGCGTCGGGGCCGGCAAAGGACGGTTTTACATCGGCCACGTAAACCACCCGACAGGATGACCCTGCGGATGATCGCCGAGGAATGGACGAGATACTGTGGTCACAGGGCTTTTTCTTAGGTGGTGATGGTTCGGGGGCCTGCATGGGTGCCTTCGGGACGATCGTGCCCAGATCCCTTGTGTTTGCACCCCGCACCGCAGAGGTCATAAAGACATCGACCAGATCACGGTGAACAGAACGATGCCTGACTACGGCCATGAGGTTACACCTGTCCAGTCGACCAGCGCGCCGTTAAGTCTTTGGGGTGAGGGAGATCACCGGCTTGCCGTGGGCACCGATGCTTGGGCTCTCGTTGCCAGAACGCGGCGCGCGCTTTCTGGTCAGCGGTCCCGCGCGGCGATGATGTCGTCACTGTAGCAGTTTGTGGTGGATACACCGCGGGTTTTTTCCAAAAAACCCGTTGTCGGGCTGTCCTCGCCGGGTTACGCAATCGATTCTTGTGTGTTGGGCGTTCGATAAGATCCGTGACGCCGTGCTCGGGCTGTCCTGCGGGGAAACCCGATTCGCGCCAGCGTTGCGGTCCTGATCGCCGCCGCTTCAAGGTCCGGCACGGGCGATGGTCTAGTGGGTTTAGGCGACCGATCATTTCATTCTTCTCCCTCAAATCAACATTGATCCGGTTTTATGGCTGCTGAAGCGCAGAGCAATGGGTCACGTTAACACGTATTAGCGGAAAGCGCGCTAACCTTAGATCACCTAAGGCATAACGGAGGAATCTGGATACGCTATGAACATTCAGGCCAAAGCCTGCCCCGCCACCAACGCCCGACCGCGCTTTGGCCTACGCGCTGGTGATAGAGGGCAGCCGCTTGCGTGCGAAGCGATGCGGCTGCTGTGCTTGCGATCCGCGCGCACGGATTCAGCGGGCTTGACAGTCTACGCGCGTCGCAGGCGGACTCTGCAGGTTCTATCGCCCGTCTATTGATGCCGATCTGGGGTGCGACGGAAACGGCATTGATCTAATTGCAGAACTGGCCCGCGCGCAGGCCCGCGTTGATTGCCCTGCTGGCATTTCGGGGGACTCCATTGGCAGCGGATGCGCTGGCCGCTGGGGCGGACCGGATCATGAGCCCAAACCGTTGCAATCGCTGGTTCGCAGTTTCAACAAGTCGTAGTTGGCCGCCCTGCCCACATTCACCGGCCACCGGGGCTCGCTTGGCGCTGAGCATGGGACACGGGTTCACCCGACGATATCGCGGCTGCAGGATTGATTGGCAATATGGATACGTGCTCAACGGCCCTGTTACGCAGCGGACGTGGATTAGGTCGCGCAGTTTCTGGCAGGGTGGCGCGCAGTGCGGCAGGATTACGGCGCGTGAACAGGCGCGGACGGCACTGGCGGCACGGCGTGCCATGGGGTTTGCCGCACCGACGAAAAACGCGTGTCGGTCGGTTGGCTGCGCCAACGGGTGACACGCAAGATTCGCGATCTAGTGCGGCGGGTCACAGTCAACGGGGTTCGCTTTTGTTATCGCACAAGGCTGGTAGTGTGCCAAACGTTCGCGCTTTGCTGGCACTCGGCGTCGAAATGTCTGAGGGGAAAGGCACGCTTCGAAACGCTTCGCGAGCCGGGAATTCGCATCGATCGCGGCACAAACCCGGCAGATGCAGGTTGCGCCCTTGGCGACGGCAGGCCTGCCGGAAAGCGCGCCTTAGTAGCTAACCCAACCCTTTGTGCCGCGCGGGCGCGACGGCGGTTCAACGCGTTTACACTTCCTTCATAGCGACGGTATCCGGCCTCGACGCATTTCATCAATCAGATAAATCGCATTCTCGTCCTGCCGGTCGTTGCAACGCCGAGGGCCGTAGGTGATTGACCGACCTCTACGACCCTTTGCCTCTGGTTGCGATGCGCAGATAGCTTGGCAACCCCTTCGATGTGCCCTGTCCGAGGTTTTTGATCGCGTAGAACAGCGGCGTCCTTGGTTTCGACTTCGGACCAGCGATGAAACTGGGCAGCGATGAAAACGGCCGTGTACATGTAATGCCACAGTGGTCTGCCCCTCGAAGGCGCGAAACAACAATGCAGGCGTAGGGCTTCTGCGTTCAAGGTTACAAAGCTTGGGGATAGCGGCCCGTCATCACCGCCGGAGCGGCGTGGCGGACAGTGAAATTCGGGGACGGGGCACAGTGGGCCAGGGGGTGGTCATCTTGCTTCATACCCATTAGCGTTAGGGCAAGCACCCGCCACGCCAGGCCAGAATGTCATGTGACATTACCCAATTCGACGCGCAAAAATGGATCCTTCTTTTCGCACAACCCTGCCAAACTTGTGACAACCACAACGGGCACCACCCACGCCATTCCATCCCAAGGGGGCACGATATGTTCGCCAAGGGCTTTTTTAACCCGGGGGGGCCCGGGGGGGGGCCATCTATATCAAGAGGACCCGCTTTGACTGGACCGTCTTTGCGGCGAATGTAGTGGTGGCGGCAATCGTTGTTTGCGTTTACCCAAGCACGGGGAGCGGCGCAAGATGCGATCGTGCAATGGCCACCGCCGGTTTCTAACCAGCGGTGCGGGTGCGGAACCCCTGCCGGACACCAAGCGTTAATCCCCGATTACACATCGCACCAGGGGGTTAAGCAATGCATCATCTATGACGCAATCAAAGCGACACGAAAGCACGCGACCTAGCTGAACAAGATCGCTGAGACATCGCGGCGGACAGCACAGAGCGGGCAGAACGCGTGGAAAAGAGTTCTATGAAGGATAATGTAAAAACCATGGCGCGGCGAGGGAAGAGCGTTCTATTCCAAGCTGCTCCACGAACATGGGGCCAAGACGCCGCGCGGCTTCCGGATCTCGGGAACACAAAGAGCTGGACGATCTGATGGAAGAAGCTGAACGAACGGATATGTCGTCGTCGGGGTGGCTTAGCAAATTCAAGACCTCAAACAGACTATGAGCACACCATGAGAGGAAGGAGAGAGTGTTAAACGCGCAAAAAGACGTGATCGGCCAAGAGCATACGACGCCTTCGGCAACGTTTTGGAAACAGCGCAAAAGGAAGAACGCGGCCTTGATCGCCCAGAAAACGCAAAGGACAGTCTGGCAGGACTAGGTGACATGTTCAACGAAAGCCCGCCGTTGATCTCTCAAACGGGCGGCTTTTTAAACTATGATTCTAAGCGCTTAGTCCTGTGGAATGACGCAGACCAGTTCATCAATTGATCGATGTGGTCGCTTGGCGCGTTCATCATCACGGTTTCGGCGGCGTTGGGTTATCAGGGAAACAGGATCACCTTCGCGGATGTTCGCCGTCTTCTGCCAGCAACATTGACGATCCGGTCGATAAACCGGCCTGCGCAACCACCGTGGGGCGCGGCACCGTATTGGAAGGCGTTAACATGCCGCCGAACCGCCTTTTCAACTTCGTCCTTGCCGTAACCGCAATCTCGAACGCCTTGAACATGAATCTCTGGCTTGTGGTTCCGGATTGGCACCAGACCCAATTTCATAGCCGTTACACCAAGGTATACTATAGCCAAGCACCTTCAAGCGCGGTAGCCATCAGCGGTCCATCCCGCCTTGGCAGGCATGGTGAGAACGGGTTGTGTTCAAAGGTCGATTTTCTTGCCGGTTTCTTCGTCTTTTTCGTTTAGATTCGGGGAAATCGACGATGTCCAGGCAAAAGGCAAAACGGTTTTCGTCCGTCAGACCAGCTCAGGGCACCAGATGACGTTAGGGCGCGGCGCCTGCGACCCCTTTCGAAACGGACTTGGGTTTTGCCGCCAAGGGAGAAACGCGGCATCGACGCGGTCAGACCAGTGCTGGCGGACGCTTCGGATCCCGTTCGGGGCCAATGTTCTTTTGGCCAGCGGGCAGCCGGCTTCCATGCACGCCTTCGACTTCGCGGCTTTCAGTTGGCTTGGGCTCTTCACAGTGATGCCCAAGCTCTTGCGCGACGCTATCGGGCGGTCTTTTTCGCGCAGAGATATAAGCCATGCCGGGCAGACCCTCTTTTGCCGCGAAACGCGTTCAGCGATCACAGCAGAATTTGCGGCGTGCGCCTTTGGGGCGCGGGGATGGGCGGATTTCTGTGCTTCCTGCTCAAGCAGCTTGGGCAAAGATGGCAAGGCCGACCGGCGAAATGGTTCGCTACGATCTTGATTTTGATCGGGTTTCGCAGGTCGGGTTGTCAGGAGCCCAACCACAGCGCCGCGTTATCTTTATACAGAGATCTGCGCCCATTTCCTGATCACGGACTTTTCCGCCACCGACTCTTCGAAATGCCGGTCAGCACGGCTGGATCGGTGTCGAACACGGTTCTTGCTGTTCAACAAAGGGACATCTCGAGGTCAAGCTGGTAGAAATCGGTCGGGCTGCGGTCGGCACCGGGTTCTTCGTAACGGGAGCACGGCGCGGATCTGGAAATACTTGTCCAAGCGAGGACCATCAAAGGCTGTTTGAATGCTGGCGGGGGCATTGGGGCGCGCATAGATTTTCCGGGGTGCAGGACGGCGCGGTCAAGAAGTTCAGCGCGCGCCTTGGGTGGACGAGCAGTTTGATGATCGGGTCTGGAATTCTTTTTGATTTCCGGTCACACATGCGTTTGCGGATCGACGAACAAAACGTTCGACGCAGCCACCTGTGGTTTTGCATCTTTACGACGCAGATCGAGGTTAGGCGATAGCGAGGCGCGTTCCTCGGGGTATTCCTGATCGAAACACCTGCAAAGGGCAGCTCGTCGCGGGCCAAGCATTCGATTGTCGGCACGAACACTTCGATTTCGCGGTCGGGGATTTGGCGTTCACCAGGATCTCGGCCCGGCCTTTCACTTTCGCCATCGATGCGGGATACCCATTCGGACCGCACCTTTTCCACTCCGCAAAAAACGGGGGAATCGGTTGTTTCGCACAGTTATTGGGTGATACCGTAGTGTCGCGCAATCGCTAACAGGATACCGCCGTGGTTCGCGCACACGGTGCACACCCGGACAGGCGCACCTTGTCGCCAAGTTTTCCTTGCTCAGATCGGGCGCATGGTCATGGCTGCGGATATGCGTGCATGACGTGTCCTTTTAGAGGGCTAGATTGTTCGGGGGCGGTACCACCGTTTGGAGAACGCGAAAGTCAAGAGGTTTCCGTTTGAACGGCACAAGGGGGAAAACAGCCCTTCAAAAACGGCACTGCGGGAAAAAATAGATGGGGCCGCTGCTCCTCCAAAGCAGTCGGCCCTTCCCGCGCGACGGTGTGATCTACTTACAAGGACCAGATACATCAAGCGGCGAACCGTTAAGCCGACCAAACTGTAGAGGCTTGTGTAAGGCCCAGTTTCTTTGATCATGACTTTGTACCGTCCCCTTTGGTCAAGTGGTAAGGTCAACCGGATTATTTCATAAGCACATCGGCGGAGTGCCACGAGGGGCCGGCAGAGGCAGGCCCTGTGGTTTGCGTCTGCGGTGGTCACGAACTCATAGCGGATCGCCTGCGGCCTTCGGATTTCGGCAGACCGAAACAAGCCCGAATGTCCAGATGACCCAACGGCGCGCGAGCCTCTGCCGATTTGCGCGACACAGCAGCACTTCGGCTGAATATGCCCTGCTTCGGCCACATTGCCCCGGCCGGTTCTGCATTTAAAGAACCGAAATATGGCCAAAGCGTTCGTTTGACAGGCACCGAGACAACGGGCAGCCGGCATAGCGCGAGGCGCATCACACGGGTCACCGTAGATAGGGGAGGGAACCACCACGATATTCAACAAACTGAGGTAATGGACCGTTCTTTCGCCGCGTGCCAAAGGGGTGCACCTGATCCAGAAACAGCGTGCCAGTTTATTTCCGCCCGACGGAGTTTGCGAACCAAAGTGGGAGGAAGGGCCCATAAGGCACGAAGGCCGACAGCCTTTTGCTTGTAGTCAGCAGGCTTGGGCAACAACGAGCCTGCGCAAGCGATTTACGGGTCGCGGGCCAAGTCAAAGCCATCGAGTTTTCGCGCTAGACGGGCTCAAGACCGTGCGCCGGGGGCTTTTGCTCTGCAATTTTGTCGGTCAGGCCCGCGTCGCGGCGAACGGGTCCAACGATGGAATGGGCAACGCATGTCACGCACGGTTTCAATCGTATTCCGAAAGGAGAATCTTTGCAGGGTCGCCCTTGGGAGGCACAGTTCGATTTCTGCGCCACCGACGCGCATCAAAAAATTTTTTCCCCCCCCACCGGGGGGGGGGGGAAAAACACCACGGTTTTTTTTCGACGCATACGGATCACTTTCCGGCGCAAGGTTTGCCTTGACGGAATTAATGGATGCGGGCTCGCCAGGCCCGCCTGAAGGGTAATATTGCAACCACCACGCGGGCGGGCTGTGACGAGGTCGGGTTTGTTCGAAAAGCTTTGTTGTTCAGATGTAATCAGACCGCTTCGTCATGGGTCCGATGCTGCAGGATGTGTTCACAGGTGGCTGGTGGCTGTGGCGTTCATGGTCATCTCCCAGAGCAAGGAAAGGGCGGGGAGTACCCTAAGTCGTTTCAAGAGACGTTACCGTCGCTGCATAGGCGCGGGGCTCGATCGAGACGGACGAAACCGGCCAGAGGGCGTGCGTTTGGCGTTCTGTAACGCGCATTACGCTGTTTTCAGATTCGCGCAGTGGTAAATTCTTGATTTACGACAATTGATTATCAGGTGGGCACGCAAGGCGCTGCTGTGCCCAAAGGTCGGGACGGACGGGTTACTCTTTCCCATGTCCGTGGCCGATGCTTCTCGGTCCTATTCTCGCGCTCATCAGTTCCGCCATTTCCGCACTCGGCGCGTTCTTCTGCATCGCTTTGCTCGGGTGTTGAATTCGCCTCCGGGAATCCGTCCAACGAAGCGAGACAGGGATCGGAAAGTGGTCGGACCCGTATGTTCGGGCAGGCGCGACATGCGGATCAGGCGAGAACTCTGCATTCGTGGAACAGAGGTCAAGTGGCAGCGCTGATGACAAGATTTACCGGCGTGGGGGTGTTGGTAGAAACCCCGCCTTACAGCGGGTCAGCAGGCCCGACAAGCGTGAAAAGCGAGGGTGGTGGGGACAGCGACGTCATTAGATCGCGGGTCACGATGGCCGGGCACGTATCCTTGGCTGGCCTCGATCCGATGTGCAATTCACCGTCGGCTGCCCCTTTGTATCGTGGTTGGGCAACAGGTGGCTCGGGGTGGACGTATAAAGCGCCAGACCCGACAGACGGCATCGCGACTTTCGTTACGGATGGACGGGCCAACATCATCGACCAGCAAGTCGCGACTGGTTCTTGGGAAAACCAATCTTGGGACTCAGCACCCGCCATAGGAATTGTTTTGGGCCCTTACCAATGGGGTACTGATGTGACCCGTCATACAGGGGCTAAACCATTCCCGGGTCGACTCAAGCGCCGTGGCCCGACATCGGGTCTTCCTTGGATCAGATCGCCGAGCCGATGTTACTGCCGGGTTTGGATTGCTTACTTTGCGCCAGGATCGTCGCGATTTGGGTTTCATCCGCAGGCCTGTTCAGGGGTGCATAACGTTGGCCGGGGAGGGCGTGAATTGCGGATTGTATACGGTGTGGATCGCGGCGATTATTCGCAAAGATTGCGGGCTAATTTGCGCGGCTGGGCAGCGAAGCGCCCCGACAGCCAAAGGGCCCCGGTGAGGTAACGCTGTCAGCGGGAACGCCATGCCCCGGATGGCACATGGGGTATCTTTGCTGAAAGGAGACGTTGCCGGCAATGATCGCAACAAGCCAAAAACGGACTGAGTAATTCGTTGCCGATCTGCCCCTTAAATCAGAAAGGGCGAGGCGGATTGCCCTACGTCCCTAGCCAACCGAGATTAGGCGGAATTTGTCGAATACGCGCCGAGGGCGGACCCGATTATTGTCTTGGTTTCATTCTTCGTCATTGCCCGCGGGCAGTTTGAAGAATGCCGGGCGTCAGAGTAGTCGCCGTGATCTTTTCGTTGTCCTCCGCAGGGGTTGCGGACAGCGTGAATGTTTCAGACTTGATGGCCGATGGAATTTGGGTCGGTTTCCCATGCCCAGCGATTGTCCACGGTGCTGGACGACGCACGGCGTTCGTCATTCCGACTCAATAGGCCGCTTCGGCCAGCTTTTTTTTTGGCAGCCGGGCTTTCTGGACGGCAGCATCCAGTTTGGACTTTGTTGCACAGCCCCCCCAGCGCCACGGGATCAATCGGCTGGATTTTTGCCCATTAGTTTCGTGGGGTCCCCCGTGGCGGATCGCTTGGGGTCGTTCGGCTTTGGTGGTGGACAGCTTGGCTGATCTTGTCCCGTTGGACCAGTTAGGGTGGAATTTAAACCAAACAGTAAGTTCGACGGCCGGGACCGGTTTGGGGTTTTGGGGACGCGGGTGCGTTAAAAGGGCGGGCCGCGACGTTTCTTTTCGCCTGAGCCGAAAGCGTCTTTGGAAACTTGAGCTTGAGGTTGTTTGGCATTGGGCTTTGCCTTGACCCTTTTCGATCTCTTTTTCGGTCAAAGATGGTTTACTTGGGCAAATCGGGGTCCAAAAAGCCCTTAACCTTGTTGCACGTTTCCCACATCGCGATGGCTTTGACCCTTTAAGATCGTGCATCTTCGACGAAAATTTTCGCGAAAACCGGGTTTTTCTTGCTTGAAAAGGCTCAAGGTTGTGTTTATTCCCCACCAGCCAATAAAACGGCCCCACCAAGGAGTGGGGGGGGCGGGGATCTTTTCTTTTCCTTTTTTTTTTGGG
>Ga0163217_1026155_pt1 | contig 12471 bp, 21 predicted proteins | sample SynspAceP_FD_185933 | JGI IMG/M metagenome (GOLD analysis project Ga0163217, IMG submission 185933) | Saline lake microbial communities from Ace Lake in Antarctica - Synechococcus sp. Ace-P (PacBio error correction) | ecosystem: Environmental > Aquatic > Non-marine Saline and Alkaline > Saline ... | reverse complement strand
GGTCCCATTGCCCGGCGCAAGGCGCTGCCCATGCGTTGCAGATCGAACTGTTACTGGCCCAGCAGCGCGGGCACCACCAATTCAGCACCAGCACCATACCGAACCCCAGCCCGTAGACCAACGTTGATCACCGTGGGCTTGAGGAATTCGGCTTGCTGGACGCAGCGCTCGAATAGGCAGCGGCGCAAAGCCCCAGAACCGTCGGTCAGGTGTGTCAGCAACACAGGCCGAAGCGGTCGCCAGGGACGCATCGGACAATGGCGGCACCAGGCCCGCGGTTGCGCGCGTGTTCGTCCCACCGTCGTCACCAGGTACGGATGGCGTCGTTGATGATGATGCGGTCCATCCCCACCAAACCGACGACGGAAAAAGCGGAAAATGCCACGTCCCATTGCAGCATGGCCCCAGATCGCGCGACCAAGGCCAAAGGGATTACCCGCCCAGGCAACCAGTTAGGGGGCGCGCCACCAGCTTGGCGAATACCAGGCCAGCGTCGATTAGAATCCCAACAGCACATGCTCCGAACCGAAAAGGCGGCGTCGGACAGGGGAATTCACGTTCTGCTCCGTCCAGTCCCCGAAAGCTCGGTCGTGACGGCAAAGCGTTCCTCGATATCCGGCAGGATGGTTGGTGCGCAGCAAGGTCGTGATCTCGGCTGCGCGGGTCGGGGTCATCTTCGGATAAATCCGCCCGTCCACTGTCCACGACGCGCACGCCATTCTCGCGCCTATCGTGGGAAAAGCCCGTGCCGGCTTTCGACCCGCACGATATCGGCGAGCGGCACATAAAAGCCCGCCGGGCTGCCGGCATCAGCGTTTCGGTCCAGAAAATCGGCGGTCAGTTTTCACCCTCGTTTTCAGCGCTGACGCGGACGCGGGCGGTGCGAAGTCCGTCGCAAAGCTTGCGGCCTCGATTCCGTATGAGGCGGTCGCGCCCAGCGTGCGGACCGAGCGCGTCGATGGAAAACCCCAGCGCCTGCCCTTGCGCCGTCAAACGTCCAGGCTGAGTTCCTCCTTGTCATAGGCCAGCGTATCCTCCAGCGGCCGAAACTTCGGGGAAGGGCACTGAGCGCGGTTTCAGCGCCTGCGGCGGGCGGCCTTGAGAACCGCGCTGTCGCCCCTGCGATCCGCACCGACAGCCGAATCGCCCCCCGCCCGCCCGCGCTGGCTGCGAAACGCCAGCCGTTTCAAGCTGCGGGTGCAACACCACCGCCATCCTTGGAAAGCCGCGCGATGGAATTCGAACGAGAATAGGGTTCGGTCGTCGAATTGTTCTCGATCAGGTCGATGAGATATGGCACCAAAAAGGGCCGGGTCCTACCCTCGACCCCGCTCAGGCCCGGCCCGCCAGCTTTTGCCGCCGACCTCTGCCAGCACGAAAAACAGAGGGGGTGGCCCGTGTTCGGCCTCCGAACGTGGCGCGACGCCTTCGTCGCGCCTGCAATTCGCGCATCATCGCAGCGTGTCGTCGCGGGTGGCGCCCGGCAACATGGCGAAATTGCCGTTGATCGCGCCGTCTTCGGGGGGGCGCTGAAAAACCGGCCATTGCACATCGCCGCGGGATTGAATTGCGCGGCCTTGCGTTGCCAGCAGAACGACGGCAAAGGAGCCAGCACCGGATGACCGCCGCCGCGATTGACAGCCGCACTCAGCGGGCGAAAACGGCCCGTTCCGCGCACCCAGCGAAAAGCCCCCGGTTCACACGCGCGAGGGCCAGTCATACAGCGTTCCTTGGCCGCTGACGCCAGGCGCCGTGCCGCATGTGGTGGCAGGATCACGGAAAAAACACTCGATCAGCGATGCGACCAGAAACCGCCGTCCACGGTCAGCGGAATGTCGATTGCGATCAGCCCGCCGAACCGCCGTCGATGGCCACCAGCGCCAGAACGCGCATCACCGTGGTGATTCGACGGCCGCAAAGACCGGCAGCCGCATACGCGAGGCTAGCACGTTCTTGCCGCCTCGGCCGGAGCCTCGCCGAGTTCGCGTTTTGCGCGCCAGTCAGCATGCTCGCCCACCACGATGGCGTCGTCGACCACCGATGCCCAAGCGTGAATGATCAGCGCGAACAGCGAGATCATGTTGAACGTCAGGCCCATGGGCATACATCGCGGCCAATCAGCCGCCAGCATCGCCCACCGGAATTCCCGCCGCCACCCAGAACCCGCCGTTCGCGCGTTTCAGAAGAGGGAACAGAAGGCCCACCCACCATCAACAGCCCGACCGCGCCGTGCCGCACCCAAAATATCGAGGGCCGGCCGAGATGATTTCGGCCGGCGTGCGGATCAGGTCGATCGATACCGCCCGCAGGGCAGGCCAGCGCCAAAATTGTCGGCGACGCGCTGTGCGTTTTGCTGAATGCCGGATGGCATCGCCATCGGCGGTTCGGTCCACCCGCCACGGTTTATTGGCGGGGTTTTCATCGACGAAATAGCGGCGCGCGCCCGGTCCACGCTGCCCACCCGAGATATCCGCGACATCGCGATGGTCAGGGTCGCGCCGCCGGCGGGCGCTGCGCAGCACGATCGCGGCGATTTCGTCGCGCGCTGCGGCGCTCGGTTCCGGTACGCACCTTGCGCGCCGTTCCGCCGCCCACATCGCCCGCTAGCGCGGGCGCTAGTTCCAGTGGCAAGGCTTGTGCCTATGATCGGCCATGCCAATTGTCGTGCGGGATCAGCGCGGCGGACGTCACCTTCCACAGTATTTCCGGGACGGCGAGCCCTGAATTCGACCCGTTCGCGTTCACGCCTTCGGCAAAGGAGGCGGCCGACGTATTCATCCGCAAAGCGCGCGAGCTGGGGTCCACGCCCACCCGGGGGGCCGGTTCACGAACAACGTCCGACCCTGTCGCGACCATGCCGAGCGGGCGGATCGGGGTCTTCGGCCCGGAGCGGGCAGGGCCGGGGCCTCGCGCAGGGCGGTGTCGATATCTTCGGATGGCGCGGTCATGTCGGGCGCCCCGGGTCCAGCGTGATGGGATGCGCGCAGTGCCTTCGGCCGCGCGCGCCATGGTGCTTCGACCCCGTTGATCTTGGCAAAAGCGCGGGGGTCCAGCACCTCGATGAGCCCCGGCGACATCTTCGCACCGGCACCGGGCCCAGCTGACGGGTGACGCTGACGGTTTGGCGTCACCACATCGGGAAAGAACTGCGCCCGCATGTTTCGCAGCGCCACCAGCCCCGCCACCACCAATCAGCGCCAAAGAAGCAAGCGAATTCGCCGCCGTGCCGTGGCGCGGTGAAATAGCGAAACACTCGCAGCCGGCACGGACGGGTCGCGCGCGCTGGTGTGCGCGTTTGTTCGTCGTCGGGGTGTGCGATGGTTTCAGCCCCCCATTCCCTAGGCTTCGATGCGCGCGACGACAGGCCGCAGAACGGCCTCGGCGGAAAGCCTGGGCTCGATCACCTGGCGCGGGCGGGCGTCGGGCATGCGGCGTCGGCTCTTGACAAAGAGCGATAAGCTCCGGCGGCCGCCGTTACCTGGCGTAAGGGCGACCATTTGCCGGCCCCCTTCAGATAGAAGTCCCCTTTCCGTTGTCGCCGTTTCGCTGCCCATCTGCTGCGGCGGGCGAGTGCTGCGGCTTCATCACCCCAAGGGGCGCCACTAGGGTACCGGCACCCCCCCTCCAAGCGTTCTGCGCCGCGTTCCGCCACCACCCGCGCGCCGGCAAGTTGCGGCGCGCGCACCAAAGAACGTCTTCGCCCTGACGCCGCACGAGCGTCGGACATTTTTCTGCCACCCAGTCGGTCGTCCGGCCCGAGGATCAGCACGGACCCCGTCCGCAGTCGAGCGGCTTCGCGGGCAACGCGCCAACCCGTCCAGCGGCGGCCTCTGGCACCCGCAGCGCCACGAAAATCCGCCGGCCGAAAACCGCGCGGCGCATCGAGGGCGAGCATGTAGATCAGCCCGCCCCAACGTCGCGGCCTCGCCCCACCGAGGCCGAAACCCGCGTTCATGCGCCCGGCCGAATAAATCCGGTGCCCCATGACATTCAAGTGCACACCTCGATCGTTGTCGCAATCAGGGCGCCGTCCTACGTTCCAACCAGCCGGGCTGAATGTGCGGGCGGTGAGACGCGAACGCGACCTCCCAGCCCTCGGGTCGATGATGCGGCCCGAGCGTCCGAATGTTGCCCAGAATTGGACCGCCACGACCACCCCGACACATCGGCCAGCGTTCCGGCAAAATTCGGCGCGTAAATTCGTTCTGTGCAAGGCGGGTCGGCCTCGGCCACTGGAATGCGCGAGCGTCGAGCGCCACGGCCCGCCTGAGCGCGCCGGGCCTCGGGCCGCGGCCTGGGCTTGCTTGCGCGAGACGATGGATTTGTCGCTGCAAGACGACAGCGCAGCTCGGCCGTCTCGAATCGCCGCGTCGGTGGCCGAACACCTCGCCCGGCCAGATCGCGCTGGGCGGCGAGCGCCGCTGGCGCGCAGGGCGGCCTGCGCCTCGCAGCGGCAAGATCCTTCGGCGAAAGAGACCGACCGCGCGTTCGGCCTCCGCGCCAATTCCAGCACCGCCCCCCCCCCATGCGGTTCCAGATCCGATTCGCCAGATCGCGCGCGCGGTCGTATCTGCAGTCCATTTCCGCAGCAAAAAGCTGGCCTTTGGGGCGGACGTCGGCACCGTCTCGTCGAAAACCCTGACTGCAGTTCAACCACGCGGCCGGCCGAGCGGGGCGCGCAATTCCATCGGTTGCGCCGCGCCGCGAAACCTCGCAAAGGTCTCCAGCACCGGGGTTCACGGTTTTCGGGGGGTGAAGTCGACCAGACGCACGGGCCAAAAGGACCCGGTTCGCGCGCCACGGCCACCTTCGCCTTCGGCCCATCCGGGTCTGGGGAAGGCGGAATAGAGGCTGCCCGCCGCAAAGCCCCAGGAGCGCCAGCGGTGAGGGACAGCATGAACAGGCCCACAAGCTTGCGCGCAAGAAAAACCGCATGGTGCGATGCCCTTATCACTTCGGCGGTGCGACGATACGTCAGGCCTTGCAACCTGCGTCTGCTTGGCGGCGGACAAGGCCACAACGGCGTTGATAGCGAGGTTTATTCTGCCCTGCGGTATTTCCGTCGGACGATGTTCATCTAGTTCGCGGAAAAAATTTCGACAAAGTTGCCAGGGGCTGTGGCGGTAGTCCCCGAATTTTGCCAGCGCGGATGTCGTCCCAGGCGTCGCGGCAGGCACGGGGCTGCCTGGCAGGGCAAAAAGATAGGTGCCCTGCGCTACGCCCGCGGTGGCGCGCGACTGCACCGCGATGTCTCGATCTTTTGCATCGACCACGATGGTTTTAAAGATCGGCCGAAGCGCCTCGATTCCTTTTTCATAGACGTCGCGATGTGCCTCGACCGTCACGTTCGCGGGCCCCGTCAGCCCGGTGCCAACGGTTCGCGCAGGATGGCGTTCGATATCCTCGGGGTCTGCACACCAGCACGCAGGTTTTCGCGGCGATTCTCGGTGCGGTTCGTCGCGCAGGATGGTGCGGGCAACGAGACTGTTGCCCCCCGCTCGGCGATCCTGGCGACAATTGTATCGCCAGAGCGGTCATCCTCGGGTTTGCGCTGTGTCGCTGACGCGTCAGGACCGCGAACCGGACGGGAATGAAAATCGCGGTTCGGTCGATACGGGCTCATGGCAGGCTCCCTCCAAACGGCTTTGCAGCGGACAAAAGATCGGCCCAAGCGTCGCGCTTGGCCTCGGGCGTGCGGAGCAGATAGGCGGGATGGAACATCGCAAGCGCGGGGCGATTTAGAACCTCGTACCAGGTTCCGCGCAGCCGGGTGATGCCCTGCGCCCCCAAGAGCGCACCGCAAAGGCGTGTTGCCCATCAAGCACCAGGAAATATTCGGGCGCGCAAGGCTCCACATGGCGCAGGGACCAAACGGCAGCAGGCATCGCGCATTCTTTCCGCAGTCGGGCGGCGGTTCTTTCGGCGGACGCCACGCAGGATATTTGTGATGTAGAGTGCCTTCGGCCGCGTTCAGGGGTGCGCGGGGCCAAGGCCCAATTTGGCGGCAAAACATCCGGTTCAAGGAAATTTGCCCGCCGCGCCCACGAAAGGGCGGCCCTGCATGTCTTCGTCGCCGCCCGGTGGCCTCGCGATTTACCATACGCGGGCTTTGGGATGCCAACGGCGAGACGGCAGTTTGCGCGCACCGGCGCCGCAGGTCGCCAATGGGGGTAGGCGGCCATTGGCGGCGGCCAGGAAGCTGGCAGGGTTTGCGCCGACTGAAGCGCCGCGGTGTGCATCCCTGGACCGCTGCGCCTGCGCCTGAGCCGGATCTGCGGAGGGGGCAGGTTGAGGGCTGGGCAAACCCATCGATGCGGCGACCGATTGGTGCCTTGACCCTGAGCGGCGGCTGCACTCTGCAGGCGTGGCATCGTTCAAAGCATAGCGGTCGATCGGCGCTTCGCCCGATCGCCTCGGTTGCGCCAAGCTCATCTGCCATTCAAGAGGCCCGTGCGTCGCATGATCCATCTGTTGGCCCCACATGGCGGCCAAAGCTATGGGCGCGCGCCGGGCGGCGTAAAGCGCCCTTGTTCCGATGGGCGCGTTTCTATAACAAGGTTCAAAACGAAAGGGGGGCCGCCATGAGTTCGCGCAAGGCAGTCTGGCTGGGGATCGAGCAACTGGCACCGATGAGATTCACGACGCTTGGCTCGAATCTGGCCGACCACTACGTCGGCCTGAACCGCAGCCACGAGGCAAACACGCAGATGTTGCTGGCGGGGCATGACCCAGATCAACCATGTTTTTCGAGGCTTCGACGCGCACCGCAGGCGAGTTTCGACAGCTGGCGGGGGAAGCGTAACTGGGCGCGGATGTGTATGAACATGTCGATGGCGTTCTTCGTCGATCAAGAAAGGCGAGACGCTGATCGACACGGCGATGACGCTGACGCCATGCCACCCCCGATCTGGTCGTGCGGCAGCGCTAGCGGGGCTGTTTCAAACCTTCTGCAGAAAAGTGGTGAAATTGCGCGGTGTTGAACGCGGGCGACGGGCGACATGAACACCCGACTCAGGCGTTGCTGGACGCGCTGACGAGTTCCGGCGTGCCAAGGGGCATCTGCACCGCCGGGACCGTGGCGATCTGCGGCGATATCGCCGCAAACAGCCGCGTGGCGCCGGTCAAATCTTGTTGTTGCTGCACAAGATGGAGGAATCGCCGTGCGCCTTGTAGGGGCGCCGACGCTGATGCCCGCCAGGCGGGCCGATTCGGCTGCGAGGTTTTACCGCGAACATTGCGCGCGGGGCGCTGGGAAAGGCGCGGATGTGGTGATTGGATGCTGCCGACTGCAGCGCCGAGGCGGATGGATGGCGGCTTTATCCGTCGGAACCGAGTTTATCACCGCTTCGGGCTGGGAGCGCGGGAAAAGCCTGGCCTTATGGCCAAGCAGAACGCGATCGTGATGGCACCCGGGGCCGATGAACCGGGCGCGTGGAAATCGACGGCATCATCGTCGACGACATCAAAACCGCAGCGTCATTCAGGAACATGGAAAGTGGGGCGTTGCCGTTGCGGCATGGCCGCGGATGGACTGTTGGCGCAGACGCCTGGCGCGCCGCGCCGCGCGAAAGGCGGCCTGAGCATGCCCGCCGGCGCGCCGATTGGGCGTGGTCGGCTGGCACCGGGGACCGGAGCGGTTGAGTCTTGGCAAGGTGCGCCGCAGGTGGCGAAGGCAGGTATCCTGTCCCGGCTGGACCAAGCCGCGCTGCCACGAGCACTTTACAGCGATGCATCCAGGGTCGCACTTTTCAGTGAGTCTGTGCCGTGTTCTGGATCGTAATCACCGAAGGACACCGGCGGCAGCTTTGTCCTGATCGGCTGGGTCTTGCTGGATCGGCGCGCCGGTGCAGCGCTCTGCGGGCCCTTTTGTGCGGGGACTTGGCGGCTGCCGGCGGCGACTACGGTTTATGCGCTGTACGGGACCGGCGGGCTTTGATGGTTTGGCGCCGGTTGCGCGTCTGGGGCAAATGGGTTCCTGATCGCTGCCGAATTGCGTCGGTTATCAAGCTGCCGTTTGACGGGGGCGACCCGGGGTCGATTAGATTTGCCGCCGATTCCGCCGTTGGTCGGCGGGCCGGGTACTGGCGGGCCCGAGGGTTTGAATGCCCTTGACCGACCCGTGCGGGTCTTTGTACTTTCGAGGGCGTGCAGCGTGCCCTCGCAAACGGGAAACGTAGGGTGGAGCACGCTTCGATGCCCACCCGCAGGCTGGCCGGATCGTCGCCGGAGGGGTTGGTCTTTCGGTCTACGACATTGACGCGAGTAGGCGGCGCAAGGCGGTGCCACCGCCCGAATGGAGGAATTGATGGGTGACGAGATTGCAGCCGCCGCTGAAGCTTTGCGCGCGGAGAAAAGTGATCCGGTGGAGTCCAGACCGGAGCGAGCGCGCTATTGGCTCGACCATGGGATCTATGGCGCGTTACTGGGTATGGTGGTAGTGGGTTTGATTTGGTTGCTGGCCCATCGGCAACGAGCATGTGCGAATCGGTGCGTCGGGCGCGGTTGCTGGCGAGCGGGCTCGCGCGGCGGTTACCTTGCGTCGGGCAGCAATTCGCGACAGCGCTTGGTGGCTGACAGCCGGAGGGTGATTTTGCCGGGGGTGCTGCGGGGCGGGTGGCGGCCGAGCTCGAAAACCGGCGCGGAAACTTCTGGGCGATGTGCAAATCGTGACCCGTGGGGGCGACAAACCACCTGATAAAGCATGGTCGCGGCACCCGATTGCGCTGGGTGGCGAGATACTGGCCGCCGCGCAACGGGGGCGCCAAGCGCCAGGCATGGAAGTGGCCGCGGCCGGCTGCCGGGGCCATTGGGCCGGTTTCGGTCCCGACCCAGCGCTTGCACCTTATGGGGTTGCCGCCCCCGCAACGGCGGCGGACAGCGTTGTTGGAGCCCGGAGAACGGCTCCTGTGGCGAGGAGGGCGGCCCGTGCCGGGGTTTCGGATGGGCGCGCGACAGGGGTGCTGGGCAGTCATTTGGCGCTGTGGTTTTTCGCACTGTCGCTCGAGGACTTGGCGCACTGCAGGGGGTTTGCGGGGCGCGCGGGGGCGCATCCGCAGGCGGGCCCAGGTGTGGCTTGCTCTTGGCGCTGGGGGGTGCTTGTTCGGCGGTTGGTGCATGATGGGCCGGGGCTTGGCCGAGATGCTGCGCAGGCGGGGCACGGTCCTAGTGCCGCTGAGCCGACCAGCGCGCGTTGATCGAGACGAAATTCATGGGTCCGGCCTTGCCGCCTGCCCATTGGGGCGCGCAGCCCGGTTCTGGCGGGGGCGGGGTCGCGCCGATATATATATTGGTCGCCTTGCGTCTGGTTTGCGATCCACCGCCCGCCCGCACGGGGCGATGCTTCCTGACGTCCGACGTGGCCGTATTGACGGGGCGAGGAGGCCGGTGGGTTTCGAATTTGGTCGACGCAAGCCCGACCACGTGCTGGTTGCTGGAAAAGGTGCGGCGGACGGACGATGGGATGAGGCGTGGGTCTCTTACCTGCAGACGAGCCTCGGGGGCCATCGAGCCCCGCTCGGCCGCCGCGGCCGAAGGGGCCGCGCCGGCGCAGCGACTGGGTTTCGTGCAAGGACGGCGGGCCGGGATCAGGGGAAAAATCGTACCCTCTTGCAGTCACTGTATCAGGTCTGAGCGGGGCGTATCGTGCGGGGGCCGGTGGGAAACCTGCGCCACCTTCTTGTGCCCGCGAAGCTGAGCCCGATCGCGCGCAATTCCCGCCCTGGCCCGGAATCGCGGACGAGGGTTCGCGTCATAGAACCCGCCGCCATAGCCAAGTCGGAATCCACGGCTGCCGTCAAAAGCGAGAAGGGGCAGCGATTCCAGAAAGATCGGGGCACAAAAGCCAGTCGAACCCGCAGCGGGAATGCGGGCGCTCCAAGCCGCCCGGCATGAGTCTGGCGCGTTCGGATGCCATGCGCGAAAGCGCGAGGCGGTTGCCCGCGGGCCGTTACGACCGGCATGCAGACCGGGGCCGCCTGCGACACTACTGCCTCGATGCGGGCTGATTCGCTACCCATCGGGTTAGAGGGCTGCGGATAACAGCACCGGGATAGGCGGCCAAGACCGCTGTCAAATGTGTGTTGGGGGCGGCGTCGCGCCCGAGGGCAGCGGAAGGCCATGGCGCCGCGCCGCGCAGTCCCTTTGCCGCAAGGCGGCCTTTTCTAGATCGAGGCCTTGGTCGTCTTGCGCATTCCGGCTCCCGTTTTCTGCGTAATCCAGGACACTGCCGCAATCGCCAGCAAGAGGCGAGGGCGGTGCGCGGGCTCTTGCCCCCATCCTGAGCCGATTATGGCTGATTATACTCCGAGTCCTGCAGAATGCGGAATTTGATGTCTTTGACGTTGGGTGGAACGATTCGAGCTATGACTATGATTCGGCCCTGGCTTCTTTCCTCAGCAGACCGCCTGCGAACTTGAGGCTTGCGTGGCGCCGTCAGGCGCGAGGACCACGGTTATTTGCCCGTCGGGCAAATTGCGATCCTGCTGCGTCGACGGACGGGGCAAATCCTGCCAAGGGAGATTTGCGGTTTTCCTGTACTGGACGACGGATTACCATCATGGGTTGGGCATTAAAACCTATCGGCGCGATGGCTGGGGATGGCGCTTGCGAGTTTTGATGCTGGGAAGGCGTCAGGTCCCGTATGTCGGCAGCAGCAGGGGTGGGTTGTGCGGCTTGGCTGGAAGACCGCTTCTGTCGCGCGACAGGTCGAGATTCAGGGCCATTATCGCGGCTGAGTTTGGCGGTCTGGACTACTCAAATTCACGGCTGCATCAAGCTCTCTGGCGCGATGGGCTTTTGAAGTATCGCAAGCCCAAGCCCCCGTTCGCGCGCGTAGCGTCAGTTGAAAAAGCAGGCAAAACCTTTATCGCGGCTATATGAAACGCCTGATTGCGCGAGTTACCGCAGATGAAAGCCGTCTACTTCCGCCCTTCTGGGCATGTAACATTTACCCTGCCCATTGCCGGCAAAGTGCAGTTTACATGGCATGAAAGGGGGCCAACGGGACGGGTGCATCCGGAATACCAGACAAGCCCGCATTGGCTGGGTGAAGGTGTGGATCAAATCCAGCGGTTCTCAACACGGCGGGGCGTGGTCAGTGTAAATATCCATGGCGCTGTGAACCTCAGAGCTTCGATGCACCTTTTGTCGGAACCCCACAACGTCGTATGGGGTCAGTGCGCGCGCAGCTCTGGCCAAGACGAAGCCGCAACCCCGACAAAGCGCATCATTTCATGTCATCTGGGACAAACGCCGCCTTTACCACAAAGGAACCGGATGTCTAGGCCTTCCTTGCCAGGACAGTTAACAGGGGCAAAAAGTTCTGGCAACTCCGGCCGGTTATCGGAGAGCGTGGTGCGCAGTCTGTCGGCCGCTCACTCAGAGTTTGGATAAGGTCCCGGACAAGTTGCGAAAGTTGGGACCACCTTTGGCGCTGGTCGATGGCCAATCTCGCCAGGATATTAGTCCACGGAACGCGATGCCAGCTTGTCGCGAGGTTTTGGAGCAGCGACAGGAAGGTATCAACGGCAATCGCGACCGGCATCGCTGCGGTTGCCGCGTCTTACCTTGCGCTTCGTGAGCGAAGGCGCGGATTGTCGTTCGGAGGCCCGTGGTGTGGAAGCGGAATCTCTGGACGATCGAGCACCTATCAGCAATTTCGACCTTGTTCGGCGTGCAGTCGCGGGCCCAGAAGCCTGTCCAGAGCAAACCAAAGGCCGGTGCGGCGCTGGAAGTATCCGGTCTGAAAGCGGGCGCAAGCGGCTTCTGCGTTTCGTGCCTGGGTTGCTTGGTAGGCCTTGAGCGGCATCATAGTAGCGCCAGATCAGGGCGGCGTATTGCGTTGCTGGAGGGGAGGCGCTGTGCTGCGGTGAAAGCTCCAGCTGTGCACCAGCCCGCTCCGCGTGGATCCAGCACAGGCCCCGTGTGCCCGACATTGAAATTGTCCCAATTGAACGGGCCCGGCATCGTCGCTACGAATCACGGTGTCGCGGAGCAGGCCGTGGGCCGACGCTCCCCAATAAGCGCGCCTTCGGTCGCGATCCGCACGGGATCGCGGCTGCACGGGCTGCACCCTGTCATCACGCCGTGATGCCCATGCCGCCTCGAGGATGGGGCCTCCCGGCCGCGTGGTCTGCAAACCGTGTCTTCCTGCGCTTCGGCCAGCACCTTCAGGACGGCCCCCGGACCCAGTGCGCGGGCCGCGCATGTAGGGGAGGCGCTGGCCTCGTTGATCACTAATCGCCATGGCCGGCGCGCCGCAGGTCGAGGGAAAGTTATGCCGGCTCTTCGAGCTGGTCGTGCGAACCAGGCAAACGATTCGTTGCCGATCTATGCAGAGCCCCATTCTTGCCGTTGTGTCGTGCACCGGTGTCGTCAACCGGTCACCCAACTGCCGTCTCAAGGCGCGCGCGCAGGCACGTCACGACGTCCCCTCAACAATGGAAGTTGTCCTGGCCATTTGATCAGCGCCGC
>Ga0163217_1103889_pt1 | contig 12472 bp, 11 predicted proteins | sample SynspAceP_FD_185933 | JGI IMG/M metagenome (GOLD analysis project Ga0163217, IMG submission 185933) | Saline lake microbial communities from Ace Lake in Antarctica - Synechococcus sp. Ace-P (PacBio error correction) | ecosystem: Environmental > Aquatic > Non-marine Saline and Alkaline > Saline ... | reverse complement strand
ATTCGTTGTTGTATTATAGCATGATGTAACCGAAAGCCCATCAATACTGTCCCCGTAGTGACAAATATGGCGAATTAGAAAATCTCCCGCGGAGATAAATCGCCTACAGGATCTATGAGAAATTATAGAGAGGGAGAATTAGCTCTGAAAGAATTGGAACTAAATCTCTCAGGCCCAGACGTATCATTGCCGATATTAGAGGACCGTGCCACGGTTTCGGATGGATTCAGATTTTTTAGGAGCATTTTTCCCCCAATCCGTAAGCCTTTGAATTGTGATTTTTCATGTTTAACAGCCCATGCCGCCAGCATTTGTCCATTTAACAAGCCATTTCGAGAAAGGCTTTTGATTTACTGCTTGCTAAAAGCCAGTTGATCGCTCCGATTTGGTAAGTTTATTGGATAGAGTAAATAGTAACAACTTTCTACTGCTTGGGACTTTATTACTATAAAAGCAATCAACTCCAGCAGACCATTAATGTCAGTCCCTAATAGAGATAAAAAAAAACTGATCGCAATCCAATACAGTCATCGGGGTCAATCAGCATTTTAATACATCTACTCTGATTCCTTGATCCCGGATAGCGGGATTTTACTGGCGGAAGGAGAGGGAGTTATTCCTATAATCCATACCTTAGAACGGCCGAGGAAATATTGTCATTGTGTTTTCTAAGAGATTAAAAATTTATTAGCCTGGGGTAATCTATTTTCCAAGTTTCGATTTGATATAGGAACATTCCTCCTTTTTGATTATCTCAGAAAAGGTTTAAGTCGTATGAGAAGAATCTTCAGGAAAAGTCAAGGCTTATGAGGGATTGGAATTTTCACTTCCCTGTCTCAGGCTGAAAAAAGGCCGGTTTTACTGAATCGTGAATTAAGCTTTTTTATTTGGGGGGGATGGGGGATTTTTTTTTTTTTTTTTTTCGAAAGTATCCCTAATCGATAGTACTCGAAAATAGTTAATTTTATGGCTTGGGGGGTTTTTGGGCAGTGTACAAGTGTTCTTCTTTACCTTTGTCATTTACCATTTTCGTGCTATTTATCAAAAAGCAAGAGACGATTTCTATTCTTTTTTATAGTTTGTATGCACTCATCAATGCGATCAACCTGATCAACGAGTTAAGGATTGTTTTGCTGAGTCTGGTTATACTGAATTTTTCTGGAGCTCTTTATTCATCTGAAATTTCCTATTCAATTTGCCAGTTATCTTGATCTTCTCCTTTTCTTGAATCGAAATCCTCATATCTTCAGGAAAGCATTTTCCAAGTTTACTACCTTCTTATTCATTACTATTGCCCTGATTACCAGTTCGATATCGGGCAGGTCTTAGTTTTAGAAGCATATATTTTGAGGGCACGAGATATGCAATGATTGGTGGTTATGTATTAACTCATCACGCTATTCATGCCATGTACCTCGTTGTTTTTGATTTTTGGGAGTTAACCTCACTGACAAAAACAGAGGTGAGAAGTCTCCGAATTTATACTTGACTGGATACCTGACTTTAGGAAATTGCTTCCTTCATTTTTCGCTTTTGACTTTGGGTAAAGACGTTGCCATTACCAAATTCCAATTCACTTATTATATCTTACTATTTGGACATTTTCGGCGGAGAACTTCCTATATACCTATGCGCTTGCGATTCAAGCACCGAGAAGTTTATGAGATGGGAAAAATTAGATTATACAGGAATTATTTTTGTGGCAAAACTTCAAGAAATGAGATCTTGCGTGAGAAATGTTAAATCGATAACCTTCCAAAATGAAAGTTGAATGCTTAAGGAAAGAGTCAAATATCAGTTTTCAGGAAGCAGATGCGGTAGAGCAAGCGCGTATCCCAAACTGCATGTTGCTGACTATGAGAACAAATCACTTTAATTCATCTCAGTTCCTGTAAAGTCAGCATGAATCCACATTTCATTCTGTAATGCCGCTGAATTCCATCAAAGTTTTCTCATTGAAAGTGATAAAGGAAAATGCTGTTTATATATCTAATAGGTTTGCCCAAAACTCATACGGATGTTTTGGAAAGTTCAAGAGAATTTAAAATCTCGCTTGGTGTTAGGACGCTAGATATTGCGAAACTTCTATCTGATTCCTAAGAGTGACGAGTTCATGATTTGAAGAGGGAATTGATTTACCATTTGATTGTCGAAAAAGGTTATAAGTCTCCAGAGACACCAAAGTTCCGCCTTTGGTTTTCATCAGCGCATTTTGGAGAAGTGCCAGTTTGGCATGGGATTGATGCCTTAAAAAAGGACCCAAATCCATTTTGATTCGAACGAGTGTTTAGACGCATGGGAAGGAGATGGTAGTTTCCATCACGTGACAATGGAGTCGGGAAGAACAGCAATGCCGCTAAATGAAAGCAAATCAAAAAAACCATCCAAAAGCAATCCATTGGTATTTCTGCTTTCATTTCAGCCGACTGAGATTTTTTAATCAAAGTGAGAGATCAATTATTTCTTTTTTGAAATGTGATCATCAAGATAATTCTGCTGAAAGTGGACTGAAGTAGTATTTCATCTTATTCAGTAGCTGAGTTTTACGGTAGCAAATTTTTAGAAAATGTTACCACAGTGACTACTTTTTGATTACATGGGTTTAATTCTTTAAGCAATTGAATGAAATAGCTTTTGCTTGAATAAATCACAATGCCCAGTTCTTTTATTGAGAGGGTAGTTTTTTCGAATGATTCATAGACAGATCGCCACACAAAAAAGTCTGACCTAAAAAAACGCAGCACTGTAGTCAATGAAAAGATTTAGCATTTATTATCTTTTGTATTACTCATCCTCTTGTTTTCCTGCGGAAAAGGAAGAAGTTACGATTCAATAAATGATACCAAATCCCTTCTAAGGCGGGCTTTTCGGTCTCTGAATAATATGTTAAAGAATCCCTTCAGAGCTTGGAACATCATCACCCATGCAGTACTAGAACACGCTCAAAAAATGGATTCCTGAAAAAGTCCGGTGAAACTCGAACAACGGAAAAATACTTAATAGGACATAAGCAGGGAATTGAAAATGATTGGACCCATCGAGCTTAAGCTTACCAAGAAAAAGGGCAAGATGGCAGACAGATTTCTATGGAGGTGCTGGAGGGGGCAGGAGCAACGGGGCGGTGATGCTAAAGTCCGACTATCGTCAAAAATTAACCTTAGACTTATGAAGAGCAAACGGTACGGTACTGTCTCGAAGTTATGAGCCAGGACGGGCTTTCGTTTGGAAAAAGCTTCAATTCCATAGATCAATTTGTAGAAATCGAAATATGTCACAGAAGGTAAGATTTCATTTATATTTAAAAGCGTCACCAAATTCTAATGGAGGAATCTGTGGGCTCTTAGTGTACGAGAAGTCGCAGGCATGAGCTATGATTTAAGGATAATCTTTCACGGGTTAATTACCAATCACCCAATTCTTACCTTAAAAATTAGCGGAAATTACAACTTGCCTCAGTTAAATTGCTTAAACTACCGTTCGTTATGCAGAATTATCTTTTTGTATCGCAATGGACAATTTTTACTTTCGCCTGCGACATATATCAAGAATTTTAAAAAATATTCATATTCTTAAAGCAACTGTCCACGATGAACATTCAAACCCATCTTCTGCTACGCTTCTCCATTTTTGCTGTATTTAATTTCAACTTCAATTTGGCTAATGCCCAACAAGTACTCGTGGTGAAAATTTCCAATATACTAGTGGCCCTTCACAAATCGAAATCATTTGATCGGTTTCAGCTATCAGCCAACCATGCGGGTGAGGTCAATGAAGAAGGGACTTCTCATAATTTCTCGAAGATAATTTTCGAAAAAAGACGGGGAAATGGCAAGAGGAAAGCACATGGAAATGCTCCTAAAGGACTTTACAGTCAGATTTTAAGACAGTATCAGAACATTTGCCTGCCCTTTTGAAGAAGTTGGAAACTTAAAGTCCGGGGATATAGTCGTTTCAGGGACTTCCGAACATTTTACGCTTATGGACGAAATGGGAAATCTTACCAATGCGGATTTTGTATGATCAGCAGTTTAGATATAGCAGGTGCTCTTCACCGTATCGGAATGGTAAATGGCCAGTCCGAGGTATTTATTGGAGTTCTTATTATCCTTGGAGGCCCGCCAACAGTAAAAAGGGAATGTTCTTAATGGAAACCTACAGGCGGAGTTGGAGCAAGAAGTTCTTTGAGGAAAGCAAGCTAATATTGACTTGGAACTCCAGGCTGGGATGCAATATAATTCGAATATGGGAATAGACGAATGTTTACTTCCTTCTGCCAGAAAAGTCTTTCCTTAAAATTGTCAGTGACTAGACTTGAAACTTCTATCCAGCCGAGGACTTAGGTGGTTTGACGGTGTAAAGAGTAAATAAGTTTTTAATTTCCAGTCAAAAAAGCCTTGAAATGATCGATTCAGGCTTTCCCCTTTTTTTTTGTATTTGTTACATATGTGAATCCTTTGGGACATATGTGCTAACCCCTCATCAGATTTAGAGGTGAGATTTGTGTTTAGGGGAAAGATTCCAATGGGAATCGATCTAACTAGGCTGATCACCCTGAATTTCAAACTTATGAAAAATTTTATATCAACATTCTCAAAGTCAGTCATTTTTTATTGCTACTATCTTTGGTATTCAATCCTGAGGAGTATTTTGCACACGGCTCTTTCTGGAAATTACACTAATTGGTTCAGGAGGCCCAATATGCCAGTTTCACCAGCAGCAGTTATCTGACTTAAAGCACAAAATGGTTTTTCCAACTCCTGTGTCTTCAACGTCCTTGAATTGAGTTATACGATTGAGCAAATCTCATCGGAGCAATAACCGGTTCCTCCGCCACAAATACCATTACTTTCAATCTCAGAACTGTCAAATCTGGAATTAGTCCAAATTATCCTGTTGCGGCTAGTACGTGGATGAAACTAGTGTGTGTCTCTTGAAGAGCATCACATTTGATTTTCAAAAAAACTGAAAATAAAGGCTACAGTACTACCTACGCACGTACAGTTCGTGGGGCATCTAACGCTGAATAATTTATTATTCAGGATGGTTTTTGAAATCCCAATAGCCCAATTGCTACAATACTGAACGAGGAATTGTTCGTTTTACGGCTGTCAACTCTTCGGAAATAAGATTTGGATAATTCCTTTTATTAGAGGTTCTGTATGGTTAGTTTACTTCCAAGGAAACTAATTCAAGTTCAATAAGAGCATTTGGATGTATATTTACCGGGTTAATACGGGTAGAGATGCCTATTACAGAGGATTTTCATTGAGTCGATTTGGATCTAAGGTTTGAAGACAACACGGATATAATTCTTCCTGCTTCTTCCAGTGGATCTGTTGGAATGGAAATTAACCCAATGTTGATGTTGAAACTCGAGTGTTGTGGCAATAGAATATCAGCTCAAAATCACCAGGCTATAGAATATACTTTTGGCACGGTTCGCTACCACACCTGGCTAATCGCCAACAATTACATTCAGAGCCACGTAGCTATGCGCTTTACTTTTACTTACAACACCAATCAACGTGTCTTATTCACAACAGCACAACAGTTACTGGACAGTGAGTGGGATATACATTACAACGGAGGCGGCCAATCCTCGAACAAACCTGACTAAGAACAATATTTTCAAGGGCCAACCACAGGCTATTTCTGAATAGATGTGGCCGAGTTCACAGGCTTTGGTGAAATGGACTCAATGATCTCCTATGGACTTCAGGAACACCTTTACTGCCCAGATGTGACAAGTAACAAATGTGGCGGACTTGTTAGCCGGGCGACAATCTCCTCTAAGGATTTGAATTCCTTTGAGTTTTTAATTCCCCAGTTTCTTAAGTGAGACAGACTTAAATTGCCCAATTCACCAGCGCTGGCGAATGCGGAACGCCGAGGTAGCAAGTAGTAAACTACAGACATAAATGGAGTTGCCAGAAAATCGACTCCAAGCATGGGAGCGAATCAGTATGAGTTCGGCTGGACTGACCCATTGTCAGATTTTATTTACAAGATCTTTCTGGGAGTGGAGTCAGGAACTTTAGCACGATTCCAGTCCACCGTGGGATGCGATGGTGCTGAAACGGAGGTAGCTGGAAGCGGTAACTTTTCAGATGCTTCGGGCACTTATGCTGCAGCAAGTGGTGATTTCCGGGGATATATCAGGAGGAAGCAGTAGTTAGTAATTTACGGTGACCTATATGATAGCCACAGTAAAACCGAGCCGATGTGATCATTTCAGTTCCACGCTAAGGAGAACAAGCGGACAACTATTGTGATTCCAGTTGGACATGCAATGTGATCTGATCTTCAGGAATCTGACATTAAGCATTGGGAGTAGGCTTTGGTCGAACGCTGGTTTCAGTAAACAGACTGACAATCTTTTTGGGTAGAAAGCTGTGAACTGATTCAGCCCGGATCTTTGGAGGCAATAATACGAATGCAGGAAACGTACGCCTGAGAATCCAAGGTATCTCAACTAATGTGCGACTGATCGAAAACCTGACCACAGGTGGAAGACCACGGATTATGGTATCGAGGAGGAACGGATTACCCGAGGCTTCCTAGCGTACGGAGCATCAGGAGACAATTGAAATCAACAGGCATGTATGCTTATGGGATTACTTTGGAACTACTGACAGCCCAAAGTAGAGGACAACACATAACGATTGCGAAGCACTTCCTGGTCAGGTTCCACACCTGGAGATGGAAAATGTCGAGGGTTCGGTACGAGTGACAGGGAACCGACTGACTGGAAGCGAGATCGACTGGTTTCACGTTTCAGTTCACACGAGGGTGACAATGCCAACCCCGGTATTATCGCCAACAATAACATTTCAGAGCAGCGGTAGCGTAATGCGCATTACTCTTACATACAACACCAATCAAACGTTCTGTTCTATCACAACGAGCACCAACAGTACTGGACAGGAGTGGGATTACATTACAAACACGAGCGGGCTCCTCGAACAAACCTGATCGAAGAACAATATTATCAAGGCCAACACAGGCTATTCGTGATGTGCCGAGTTCCACAGGCTTGGTGGAAATGGACTTACAATGATCTCTATACTTCAGGAAAACTTTACCTGGCAGCATGGGGAAGTAACGAAATGTTGCAGACTTGTTAGCCATGGCGACAATCTCCTCTAAGATTTGAATTCCTTGAGTTTTAATCCCGTATCTAAGTGAGACAGATTTAATTGCCAATTCACAGCTCTGGCCGAATGTACTGGGAACGCCTGATAGCAGTAGTAACTACAGACAATTTAATGGAGTGCCAGAAAGCGACTCCAAGCATGGGAGCGAATAGTATGAGTTCGGCTGACTGGACACCAGTATCAGGAAATTTATACGTAGATCTTTCTGGAGTGGAGTCAGAACTTTTAGCACGATCAGTTTCCACGTGGATGCGATTGTGTGCTGGAACGGCGGTAGCCTGGACGGTAACTTTTCAGATGGCTTCGGGCACTTATTGCTGGAGCAAGTGAGTGATTCCGGATATATCAGGAGGAAGCAGTATATACCGCGTGGACCTATGAATCAGCCCACTGCAACCGTGAAGATGTGATCCATTCAGTTCCACCGCTACCGGGAACAGCGGACCAACTACGTGATCGTTGGACAATGCAAGTGATCTAATCTCAGGAAAATCTGACATTAAAGTCATTGGAGTAGCTCTTGGTCGAAACGCTTGGTTTCAGTAAACAGATCTTGACAATCTTTTGTAGAAAGCTGTGAAACTGATCAGCCAGAAGTCTTGAGGCAATAATACGAATGCAGAAACGTACGCCTGGATCCAAGTTATCTCGGACTTAAATGTTGCGACTGATCGGAAACCTGATCACAGTTGGAGACCACGAAGCATGTATTCGAGGGGAACGGGTAGTTACCGAGCACCATAGGTACGGAAGATTCAAGGGACAATGAAAGTCACAGGTATGTATGCTTTATGGGATTTACTTGAACATTTGACAGGGACCGAAAGTAGAAGACAACACAGTAACGATGCGAAGCATTCCTTGGTCGGGTTCCTACACCCTGAGATGGAAAATGTCGATGTTCCGGTTACGAGTGACAGGGACGATTACTGGAGCGAGATCGACTGAGTTTACGCTTTCAGTTCAAACGAGTGGTGACAATGCCCAACCCGGTATTATCGCCAACAATTACATCAGAGCAAGCGGTAGCTATGCGCTTTACTTTTACTACAACACCATCAAAACGTGTCTATCCACGAACAGCACCAAACAGTACTGGGACACGGAGGGTTACATTACAACGGAGCGGCATCCTCGAACAACCTGATCAAGAACAAATATTTTCAAGGCCAACACAGGCTTTCTGTAAGATGTGCCGAGTTCCACAGGCTTGGTGGAAATGGAACTACAATTGATCTCTATACTTCAGGAACTACTGGCCAGATGGGGAAGTACAAATGGGCGACTTGTTAGCCTGGCGGGACAATCTCCTCTAAGGATTGAATTCTTGAGTTTTTAATTCCCCAGTTTCTAAGTGAGACAGATTTAATCCCAATTCAGCCAGCTCTGGGCGAATGCGGGAACGCCGATAGCAGGTAGATAACTACAGACATTAATGGGAATTGCCAGAAAAGTCGACTCCAAGCATGGTGACGCGAATGAGTATGAGTCGGCTGGACTGACACCATTGTCAGGAAATTTATACCGATAGACTTTCTGGGAGTGGAGTCAGGAACTTTAGCACGATCCAGTCCACCGTGGATGCGATGGGTGCTGAAACGGGTAGCTGGGCGGTAACTTTTCGATGGCTTCGGGCACTATGCTGAGCAATGGTGATTCCGATATATCAGGGAGGAAGCAGTAGTAATACGGTGACCTATGGAATCAGCCACAGGTAACCGAGGCCGATGTGATCATTTTCAGTTCACGCGCTACAGAACAGCGGACAACTATGTGATCAGTGGACAATGCAAGTGATCTGATCTTCAGGAATCTACATTAAAGGCATTGGGAGTTAGGCTTTGGTTCGAACGCTGGTTTCAGTAAAACAGACTGACAATCTTTGGATAAGAAAGGCTGTGAACTGATCAGCCCGATCTGGAGGCAATAATACGAATGCAGGAACGTCGCCTGGATCACAGTATCTCAACTAATGTGCGACTGATCGGGAAACCTGATCACAGGTGGAACCAGGGATATGTATCGAGCAGGAACGGGTAGTTACGAAGCTCCGTACGAGATCAGGACAATGAAATCACAGGCATGTATTGCTTATGAGATTTACTTGAACTTACTATGACAGGGACCAAAGTAGGCGGACAACACCAGTATACGATGCGAAGCACTCCTGGTCAGGTTCCTACACCTGGACGATGGAAAATGCGAGGTGGGTTCGGTACGAGTGACAGGGAACCGACTGACTGGAGCTGCGAGCTCGACTGTTTACGCTTCAGTTTTCAACGGATGGTGATCTAATGCCCACCCCGGTATTATCGCCGAACAATTACATTCAGAGCAGCGTAGCTATGCGCTTTACTTTTACGTACAACACCCAATCAACGTGTCTATCACAACAGCACCAACATAGTACTGGAACAGGGAGGTGGGATTACATTACAACGGAGGGGGCGGGGGGGCAATTTTTTCACTCGAACAACCTGAGATACAAGAACAATATTTTCAAGGCCAACACAGCTTATTTCTGGGTAAATTGGCCGAGTTCCACCAGGCCTGGTGAAATGGACTACAATGATCTTTATACTTCAGGAACGAACTGGTAAATGCGTCATCTACCAATGTGGCGGACTTATTGGCTTGAGAATCATCTCATCTCAAAGATCGCAAAACTCCTTGGAATCGTCGAACCGCAGTACTGTTTGCTCGGCTACACTGCCTCGATTTAAGTATTGGCACAAGTCCAAGCTTAACAGACGCTGGGACAGGATTTGACTGCGTGGGTTTCAAATGATATTGATGGGAATCCAAGAAACGCTCCCGTCAGCATTGGAGCGAAGAGTTTGCTATAGCGGGAGTGCCTTGATTGGAGACTAGTAACGCTCGATCCGCCGGTAGGTGTGTACGAAACTTCACCCTCCTTCTGCAGAACAGTTTCAGAAGCGTTGACTTTAAATGGAAATTTCGGGTTGCTGTTCGTTTCTTGATAGCAGATGGAACCTATTAACGGCCAAGTCAATTTAGGTTCAGGTTCAGAATCTCGAGACCGTTTACCATCACTTTTAATCCGCAAATGCAAACCTGATTTAGTTATTATTCAGCTATTACACACCTGATTACACCCTTAAACTCACATAATGCTTGGAACACTACATCTTCAAAAATCCTGACTTTCAAAACTACTGGAGCGCTCAAGTGATTTAAGAAGAAATAGAGGTACAGGACTTACTTTTTTGAAGGAACTAAAAATAGTAAAGCCCTACTGTACAGGTAGTTAGTGCAACAAAGAAGGCTATTGATATCTTCGCCATTCATTGGGCAAAATATCCGGTTGCAAATAGCACAATTACGGAGGAGTTTACGTATTTATTTCAGTTCAATGGCAGTAAATAACAGAGCTCATCTGGTACACTTATAAGGGAATACGCCTGACTGATGTTGGCTTTTAGAGGTATTTATCTGAACAAAACCAATTGAATCCTCAAACTAATGGAAACACACAAAACTACAGTTCTATGAGATCAATCTCCAACATATTGCTGAGAATGTTCAGGAAGGGAATACTTATAGTAGCTAATAATTGGATAGTGAGTGGAAAGGAAAATGCATTAAGAGCTTGTGATTATTCAGGAACATCTACAGATTCCAATTTGATGTACAAAACAATTTCTCTCTATCAGAAGGACCAAATAGAGCAGTCTATTTTATTCTACGTCAAGCTACCTTCAGTTTATCATAATCGATTTGGAATCAATTCAGAGGGAGGGCGTTAGGAAATGTCTCGGAGAAATTAATTAATAAATTCATCAATAATATTTTCATCTGAAAATGGTTATGCCTGAAGTTGGTCTACCATCAGCTATTGAGGAAAGTAACGTTATAACAAAACCTCTTCATTCAGGAAGTAATCTAGGAGTATGGGGAGTTACTTTCTTTCGGATATTGCTTTCTGGGAGAAGTACTTCTTCTAAAGATTTTGAATTCAGTTACTGTTAATTTCAGGACTTTTCTCACATCTAATTTGGACTCTCAAAATGAGCCATTAGCTGCTAATGGGCTTGATTGAACGGCATTGTTTCCACAAAGGATATGATGGAAATACCGAGAACAAATTCCTGTAAGCTGCGGGGCTGTTGGAGTTCACAGCTGTTAATGATTGATATTTCTGCCAAGAGATAACTGGCACCTGCATCAGATTGTGCTTCTTGACCTCTTCAAGAATCAGTTTCGCTACGAATAGAAACCTAGGAAGCTCTTTCGCAGAAATAGCACACTAGCCTATTCCATTAATTGGCACCGAAATAGCTTCCGAAACTTGCCCGTAGAGTGGTTCTCTACTCCAGTGAACCTATACTTATACCTTACCATTCAGAGCTGACCTAAGCTTAAAACAGTGGATTACCTAATTCGGGTTATGGTTATCTTGTAGGGAACCGATGAAAACCATTAATGAATTCAGACCGAAAAGCAATCATTACTCATTCCTCCTTGACATACAATCATAGCTACCGTCACCCCTGACCAAACTATCTGTAAAAATACATTTGCTGATTAGTTGCCCACAAGGTAGGATCATCCTATCTCTGCAGTAACGGGTTCTACTAGCGCTGCTTACAGTATCTCCAGTTGTAACTACTACTTGACTCAGTGTTAGTCGAGCAACGCTTTAGATGGTTGCTCTCAGTTGAATTATTTCATTACGTGGAAGTAGGCAGATATTCCTAGTTTGTTTTGTGTCGATCGTCGGGATTATGCAAATACGTTTTCGTTTTCTCCAACAGTAGGAACAGTCCTAATAACGGAGATTTACTTCCGGCTAACCTTTAGGTATTCGAACAGTGAATGTTCTCTTCCTGTGCCAGGATATCCATAAATCGTGCGTCATGAATTTCTTCATTCAGAACCTAGAGTTTGAATTGGTAGAAGAACCAATGTAGCGGATGCTTGATGTTAACCAAATGGTAAAACTATACAAAGTGAGCGTTATCTGGCTTTGGCAAAAATGATGTTCGATTGGAACACTCGAATTGAAGCTTCAAATAAGCGGGGTTGCTTTTACAATCCACTACAAGTAATGTCTTAGTAACTACCGACTTTTTGGATACTTGGCATTTTTCCAATGATATCTTATTTAGCAATGATGAACCGGCTTAGGAGAGGACTTTACGATTACTGCCAAATCACAAATTACCTCTGATTACCTAGCTGAGAATTTGACATCTTATATTTCGATGATCCAGACGCTTATCAAAACAGATGTAATTTTGCATCTGTAGCACCTCAATCTTTTACGGAGTTACTCGTTTGATTATGCCTTCACCAAT
>Ga0163217_1078152_pt1 | contig 12472 bp, 15 predicted proteins | sample SynspAceP_FD_185933 | JGI IMG/M metagenome (GOLD analysis project Ga0163217, IMG submission 185933) | Saline lake microbial communities from Ace Lake in Antarctica - Synechococcus sp. Ace-P (PacBio error correction) | ecosystem: Environmental > Aquatic > Non-marine Saline and Alkaline > Saline ... | reverse complement strand
TTGTGAGAGAGGATGCATTAAGCGGCAAGAACCTTGCCATCGTCGACCAGCTCTATCGCAGGCGCATATTGCTGATCTATTTGATTCTACCGCGGCGAGCCCGCCCAACACGGTTAGCCCCGTCAACACCGGTTGCCCACGACTGGATGATTCTGCGGCAACATCCTGCTTGCGGCGATATTTTCGGCGAGTTTCAAAATTCGAACGGTCCCGCTAAAACCCGCGTGACCGCCATTTCGTTTCAGGACGCTGCGGGCTATACTTATGGTCAAGAAGAAACTGGTTCAAACGGCGTCAAGCATGCCCGGCAGTGTCGCCATTCGTGAAACTTATGGAGACGATTCACATCGATCCGGTCATCTCAACTATGAGGATTTCAAACATCCGCCCTCTGCCTAAACCCGTTTCCTTACAAGAGGTGTAACGAATACATTGAAACGTCAATGTTCTTATCATCGGTGCCGGTGGCGTCGCGCAGGTCGTGGCGCATAAATGCGCGCAAAATAATGACGTTGCAGTTGGACCTGCATATCGTGCCAGCCGCACAGTTTCAAAAATGCGAAGCAATTATGACAAGCGTGCACGCCAAAAGCGCGATGGGAAAACACGACGGCGTTTGTCTGCCCCATTGCGGTTGATGGTATGGATAGCGACCGCGGTAGAGGCCGGCTGATCAACAAGCTTTGGCGTGCAGATGCGTGATCTATTGTCGAGTCGCCCTTTGATGAACATTGACCGTTGCTTGAAGCCTGCATTTCGCCCGGCGTCGCCTATATCGGACACGGCCATTTCACCGAAAGACCCGACCAAGGATTGCGAAAAACGCCGCCTTTGGGTACGGAAAACTAATGAATTGGCAAAGCGCCGCGAGGATTTGCGCCAAGGGCCAATCACCACGCCGCAATTCTGGCGCCGGGCCTTTGATCCTGGTATGGTTAATGCATATTGCCCGTTTTCGCCGTGGACGAGTTCCATGGACGGGGACCGTAAAATCCATCGAACATCCGTCGACATTAACGCCAGGCAATCATGGAAGTATTTCTCGACCAAACGTTCGACCCGAGATCAAACTTTCGCGAGTTCACCGGGGCACGGTCTACAGCTGGCAGGAAGGCGCGTGGCAGAGAAACAAGATGTGTCGGAGGGGGCGGACGCGAATGGGACTTTACCCGTCGTTCAGGAAAACAAAAGGCCTACATCTCTGTGGCCACGACGAGGGTGCATTCGCTCGCTGCGATTACCGCAGCAGACGTGCGCTTTAGGATGGGCTTTGGCGATCACTACCATCTCAATGCTCTTCACGTGCTTGCAAAACCTTGGACCATAATTTGTCCGAACACCCGTGGTCTCACCGCCGAAGGGAGCTTGAGGGTTCGTGCCACTGAAGGTTCGTTCTCAAATGCCGATTGCTGCCCGACCCGTCGACCCTCGCGCCGAAACATATACCGGCCAAAACCTGTATCGGCGACTTGGTCAAAGCACCAAGGACGGCCAAGATGTAGAGGCTGTTCGTCTACACGTCGCCGATCACAAAGACGCGTTTAAATGAGGGTCGGCAGTCAGGGCCATTTTCTCTATTTACGCGGCGTCCCGCCCGTGGCGAGATGCGATGCTGATTGCGGATGGCACGCTCATGACACGGCACATGGTTTAACTTCGCAGAACTTGGACCCCAACCGCTGTTTCGCCCTGCTCGAAGCACCATTGGCCTGCCCACGCGTGTAAAGCTGGCCGATCAAGACACAGGGCTGGACGAAGCATCGCCTGAGCCGAAGTAAGGCACTTAGAATAATGACCCGCGCGTGCCATAGGCACAGTTCGCGGGTCACGCCTCGCAGGCGATAAAATCCCCATGAGATCAATTATTTAAACGAAAAAATCCCAAGCACGCAAAATGCGACTGGGTGTATTAATTGACGGGCACAAGTTCAACCTTGTGTCCCCGCCATCTCAAATTTATTTGATATTGAAAGTTGGCGAGACCGAGGAGGATTCGAACCCCCGACCCCCTGTTCGTAGTCAGGTACTCATACCGCTGAGCTCTCGGTTCCGTTAAGCGGGGTTAGTTCTGCCGCGGGGGTTTGCAAAACCCTTCTTTTGCCGGAACGCGAATTTTCTTTAAACAAATTTGAAGAAGCCATTCGCCTTTGGCAATGTCAGGGTTAAAACGGTGCCCGAGCGCCCCGTCTCTTGACAGGCTCCAACGTTGGCGCCGTGACCGCGCACCAGCTCCTCGCGCGATTGGGCGAGGCCCAGGCCCGATCCGCTTTGCGTGCACCGCTTTGAATGCTGTAACAGATTGTTTCACCGCGCTTTAGGAGGCAATCGGGCACGTTGTCATTGAGCGGATTGATCAATCGCTAGCTTCTTCCCCTTTCCTGGTGATCAGAATTTCGCCCTGCTGCCCGGTGCCGATTTATTGGCCTGACGTGCATTGGCGCACGAGGTTCGCAAGGAACCCTGGAACAAATGCCTCACGGTGTCGCGAGCGTGGATCAGGCGGCACGTCACAGGTTGAATGTCAGATCCGCCCGTTAACAGCCAACCGTTTCCGGCTAGTCAACGACATCATCTACAATACGCAAGAGCGGCGCACTGTCAGCGTACGGGCTGTTCTTCAGCGCGCGCCGAATGCCAATGTTGATTTCGCATAGATGCACGGCCGGTGATGCGATTCTAACCAAGCTTGGAGCCATTACGTTTGACCGTCGGCATCCTCGGGACATTCGATGCGATCCGTAAACAAGCTGCGCTGATTGTGGAATATTGCGTAGATCATGGCTGATCTTGCTGACTCCGCCTGACCCAGTTGAGCCAAACGTTCTTTTGCCGCAGGGCTTGGTCAATTCGGCGTTTTCCAGCTTCATTCAAACGCTTCCTCGGAAAACCTCGCGCAACCCTCTGTGACCGGCCAGAAGGAATGTAATGATCCGCCGCGCGTCTTTCGGGGGGCGGAGCGCGTAATTTCTGCATTGTTGCCCCACCGCCATTGATCGGCTTTTATAGGGAAAGCCCGCATTCCGCTCAGGAACAGCAAAGGCAGTCATCATAGAGATCGCCGCGACAGAACGAGAATCCGGATGCATAGTCATCATGGCATACGCCAGAGACGGCTGCCTCCATCGTTGATTTCGATCAGCAAGCCTGCATCTTTGCCACAGGGGCACCGATCACTCGGATCACCCCCGGCTCTTGGTTCCGCCAATGGCGAAAGGCGTCGCGATCAGCACCCAGGCAGAGGCGTCGCGCAGTGTAAGTCTCTTTAATCGTCTGTGACATCGGGTGATGACAGCGCCAATTGGACGAATCGGTCCCCCGCGCACACCACGTTAAAAACTTGCGCAGTTAGGCGCAAAGCAATTCTGCCTTCAAGCTCGGGGTCGATCAATCGCTAGCCAGCACGGTGAGCGATGCGATTTTCGCCGCTCCAGCCGGTCATCATGTATTCTTCGCGAAACCGCGCAGATAGAAGGCACAAGATTCAAACTTCAGCGCATCACAAAGTGGTTGGTCAGAATAAGGAAGCCGGCCAGAGAGAGATTTCAGCATTAATTTGCGCGCTTTATGGGATGAACCGCTGCACACGAACGACAGGTCTTGACCAAATCCGCTTTCGAAACGCGCGGCTGAAATATGCCCTGCCGGCCGTTTGTGTGATTTCGCCGATGTAGGGTAGTGCAACCCATACGGGCCAATCTTGGCTCATTTTTCATGTTATTGCCAGCGCCAAAGCCCATAGGTGATCAACTCCCCTGCTTGGTAGCCCAACAATGCTTGCGCCCCGGGACGCCCCGTTTGACACATGACCTTACAGCCCTTGGTTTTTGCGTTCAGCAAATAGCGCGGTCGTGTGGTTATAGTGAAACCGGACGACCTCAGCTTGTCGCCGTGCTTTTCCTTGGCTTGCGGCCTCGTCAGGCGACCTGCGACAATTCAGGACTCAGTGTAGTGGCCCAAGGGAATGCGCGTTTTCCCTTGGCGGCAGCGGAACATTAGCGAGCGGGATCACGACCCCCCCGTGGTAGCCGGCAACATGCGTAACTGCATCCCACCGGCAACGTCGCCCAATCGCTAGACTTGCGATTGGGGTGCGCAGGGAACGTCCACTTGATCCCGTTTTTGGATTGGCTCGATGCTCTGGCTTTATCAGGTCGAGCCGATCGTGTTCGCTTTGCGGCCAACAGCGACCAAAAGAGTGCGACCCTTTGAAAACGCGCCCCGTCCTTGGCTTCGACCTCGATTCGCGCCCGATTGTCGGCCCGGATTTCGGCCGGCCTGTGCGCCCTCGGCAATCTCTACGCCCTCATCCTTAAGGGTTTGCAACCACGATCGCGCGAAGTCCGGGATTCATCCTTGGACAGAGCTTTGTCGCCTTCGCACGGTGACTTTTTAACACCCATGCGACATATGCGCCGGCGCAATCTCCATGCCGATGGGAACCCGCCACCGATGATAGCAGATGATCGGGCTTTCGCGCAAATTGAACAGCGGTCTCGTTCGTTTCATACGGCCGTTTTGTCAAGCCGGAATTGGTGGTACTAGTGGCGAAGACCCGTCGCAACGACGAATGCGTCGCGCCTTTGATGATCGTATCACCGGCCTGCACCTCCATCATCCGAAAGGAAACGTTCCGTATTCACGGATGACCTGACGCCAAAAGCCTTCGAACCGCCTCTTGCTGTCAAATGGCGCGATCTGCGCGATCACATTTGCACATGCTCCTGGCCGCGGGCATATCGCCTCGGCCGCTCGGCGTTGGTCACGCCAAATTGCGCACTATTTTTGCTGGCAATAGGCTGCCTTGCCCGTGGCGATCAACGCCTTTGACGGCACGCAGCCAAGTTTCAGACAGTCGCTCCAATCTTATGCCTTCGAGCAGGACAACTGTCCGGCCCCATTGTTCGCTGAGGCCCCGCCGCGACGGGACAGTCCACCAGAGCCTGCGCGAGATCAATTAGCGTCGGTTCTTATGCGATTCATTTCAAAAGTTCCGTTTGCGGGTGACAGCTTCAACACGACGGCAGCACCGACAAAGCGCAAAGCCCTTAGAATAGAAGTAGAATATGGGTTTCCAAAGTTAATACAAAGGTCCGGCGTTGCACCCTGGTTGCAAACACGCCCCCAGCCCTGCCCCGATCGAGGGTGAAACATAAGCGAGCCTGGGATAATACCAAAAACGTTAGAAATTACAAAGCGATGGATCGGCACGCCCGAGGATGGCAGGGAATAAATTCGCCACGAAAGAACGGCACAACAGGGACCAAGCCTTCAAAAAGAACCAGCATTCGACCATTGGTTGCAGTCGATACCGCCTTGATCTTGCGCACCAGGCCCTCAAGATGCGTCCATTCGCGGCCTTTAATGTCGCCCCAGCCCATGCGCGGCCGGCAGGAAGATCACAACAGCCCCCAATGGTCGCGCGTCACATTAACCAGACCCCGAACCATGTCCCAAAAGAAAACCGCGGTGATCGTTGCGATGCTAGCCGCCCGGAAGAGAGAACCGACAATCCACATATAAAATGCCCAGAAAACGAGAACCGTAAGGCCATCTAGTGCGAGTCGCGGAAAATGCGATCAGCGCTCGCGATTGTCGCGCAACGTCTCAAAGAAGATAAGTCGCGCAGGCAAAGAATCCGAACACTGCGACCGCCCGATGCCTAACAAAGGTAGGTAGCGAAACCATTGAGGTTCAGAGGCTTGTGCGGCATATTGGTCGCGGTCACTTTCAAAATTATAAGCTTGCTCCTATTAGATGGGTCAATTATTGCCAGTCAGATAGGGTCCTCACGGGTGGTTGATGTGAGGCGGCTTTATGACCATGTCACGGCAATTTCAAGAAAACTGTAACATTGGCAGAATAGCTGGTCTTAATTTGTTTGCAAAGGTCGAAATACGGCTCCAAGGTTTGACTTGCCTGTGTGCAGGCTTTGGAGCAGGGCTTGGGAAATGACAGTGACGCGCCGAATCGGTGGCGTGCTAAAGTTATTAAAGTGAGTCGGAGCGCATGAAACGCACCTATCAAACTTAAAACCTTGTGCGCAAACGGCGCCACGGTTTCGCGCACGCATGGCAACCAAAGGGGTCGCCAGAATCATCACCGCGCCGTGCACCAGGCCGGAAGGACTGAGCGCGTAATACGCGACTTCGGTTTTTTAAAAGATATGGACACCGTCGGAGGCACCTATGGATGGCAGGAAGCGCACACCAGAGGAAAACGCTTCGACGTTTCTTTGCGTTTGGGAAACGCTGAAAACAGACCGGACTTCCAGCGCGCTTCCCGCGCCCCTCGGCAGCGATGCCCGGCTTTATCCTTCAGATTGCGCAGACGCGCAGAGAGCGAAAGCAGAGGGCATACGCGTTGGGCTTTACGTGCTCCAGAAAAGTCGAAACGCCGCGCCCGCAAACCGCGCTAAAAGCGCCTGCGAGAGCTTTGCCGTTCTGACGCTCCGGATCAGGGGCGCGTACGGTATGATTATGTGCTCGTGGGCCCGGCGGTGCACTGGCATCGCTTCCCTTCGATAGCTGCATCGGATTTCGTCAAAGCTTGGGTATTCTGCATGGCAAGCAGCGCAACGGACCTTCTAAAAAGTGTACCCCATTGGCAGTCTATGGCACTGCTATAAAGGGGTACGCCTTAGTTTTCAGCCCGTGGGTCGGCCATACTGCCGATCCACCCCACGTGCAAGCGCCTACGCACTAGAAGCCCTTTCCAGGACACGGCGCCGCCAAAGGGGGCTGGCTTAACCTAAGCCAGCTCGCTCGCTGTCCACCCATGGGGGGACAAGTGGCATCGATAAGTAACCTGATGGAGCTGGCCCTGTTACTATCGCTTAGCACTAAAGTTCGCCCTTGCTCGGCGTTGTTAGTATCGGATAAGCAATGCACGATGCTTGATCGGCCACACAGTTGCACTAAGGCACCTATATTGCTTGATCATCCCGGAAAGATATTCACCGTTTTCATGGTGCACCGCAGGCACCCGAGTTCGAAACTGGTAAACGGCTCGTGCGGCTAACCCAGCGAGGCAATGAACAATATGGGATGGATCGAAACCCGGCGGTAAAATGGCTTGGTTTGCCATGGTCTGCGCGGGAAAGATAGCTATACACTTTTGGCCATTTCTACACGAGCTACAATTGGCTTGGCGCTCCTCCCAATAGAGCTTATCGCGTGCAAACCTCGCACCAGGTCAGCCCAATTTTCCAGCTAGGTCCCTGCCTGCTTTCCTCGAAAAAATGGGGGGGTGAAGCACTATTTGAATATTCAAGACACCTACCTCCATCGTTATGGACAGATCCCGCAGGCGCACATTCTGTGCGTTGTGCAGCAGGGCTCCGCCGAGGGCATCTTTTATCGGATCGCACGCGAGGATGGCTGCACCGCGTGTTCTTAGCCATCACCGTGATGACCATCCTAGAACCTTCTTCATGATTTGTTCACGGCGGCACTTGGCGACCATTTGCCACCAAAACTCCTAAACCTGGAAGAAGCGACCTTGTTCCTATATCGTCCGCATGGTCTTTGTCGCCGAAGCCGATTGCGAAAATTCTCTACTTGCATTGAATTATCCAATCATTCGTGTTGTGATCCTACTTGTGGCTCGCAAGGACGGTTTACAACGCCAGCAGGTAAAGCGATTTTGGGACGGCTGGTGAAGCAACAGCCCCGGGGCGCCGTCAGTGATGTTATCGCGCACTTATGAAATTACGCGGCCCTCGCATTCTTTTGGCATCCGAAGCTTATTTTGATTTTCGCGGGACTCGAAACGGGGCAAGTTAAACCCTGAAACTCTTCCGGAATTTTAAACAGATTAGTATAGACCAAAAAGGCGAACATAACCTTTTTCGTTAGACATGCCTCTATTGCTCTTCACGGTAAATCCGGTCAGTCGGGGGCTGCTTTGAACAGACGATAACAATGGGTTTCGCCAATCTTTTCTGCACCAAGGCAGGCACGTTTTCGCGCCCGCAGCTCACAATCGGACTGCCTTTGCATTGGAATCTGTGGGTCGGGTGGCAGGGGTTCGCCTTGTTGGGCCGCGGTCTTTGCTCCCGGCTAATATTATCTATTTCTTAGGACGTCCCGCGCTGTCGCTCAATCTAACCTATGCCTCGCGGCAAGATTGCCAGTGAGGGCCCGTGCGCCAGCGCTGTTTATCAATAGATATCAACGTTCCACTGTCCGGCCGGCACCAGCATGATCCAAATCATAGTTTCCAACCAGCAAATTTCGACGCACATCGGGTGGAGGTAAAGGGTTTTTTGCACGCCAATACGGGCTTGCATGTGTCGATTCGATCATTACTTCGATCAACAAATGGCACGTCGATGGGGGCACCAAGTGAGACGGATAGCGAGCCACTTTATATCCCTCTCCACCAATCTTTTGGAAGCCAAAGAAGCTGTCGCGCACCTGTCGTTTTCAGTTCAAGATCAATCTACAACCTCGCGCCTTTCACAGATGGATGATCACTTTACTATTTACAGAAGGTAGAATGGGAACTTTGAGCGGCTGATCTCCTCCCCGCTTTTTTGCGCATCGCGCTTCCCATCATATCTTTGTCAGCCGCCAACCCGGGCCACCGGTGTCATGCTTTTCGGAAGCTTCATGAGCTGGCCAGCCAAACCGGATTAAATGGATTCCGGCAGCGGGCCCCGTTGTGTAGAGATCGTTCAGAGAATGGTATAAAAACGTCGTAGCGAATCGATCCATCGCTTAACGAACGGAGCGAACTAAGCACCAACCGTCGACTCATTTTGTCCACTGTCCTCGCAATGGCACAAGATTCTGGGCACCGAAACTTTGCTTAGCGAGTGTGCAGACCTCGGAGACATGAAATGTTGTCGCAATTGGTTGCGGACAACGTTCAAGGTCCCGGAATCGCGCAACCTATGCCCCCCGAACAGGTCGTCGGCTGGATTGCATTACGCACATTGAAAAACTCGGATTATCGTGCCACGGGGACCTTCGGTGACATTGCTGACAATAAAGATTCACTTACGGAAGCGGCTGGTGCGGGGCCGAATTTACTTGACCTTTGGGTACCTTACTCTGTTGACCCACGCTGATATTACAGGCATTCAGGTGACGGTCAAATGGACGATCAAAACAAGAATCTCATTTTTGCGACGGTTCTCAGTTTCCATAGTCATCTAGGGTGGTTCGTTTTGTTCCCGCCTCAGGGAAACCGAAACCCTTCATCCGAGCCTTACCGCTGCCAAACCAGTGATGCAAACGCGTTCAGAGGCTGTGTTCCAGCGACGCTGGGTCGGGCGAGCATTACCTGCGAAGACAGCGCGTCTACCACAAAGGCCCTCGATACAAGCGCGCGTATTGCTGTCGAACGGCCCGTATCGCTGGCTCTATATCGTTGCTTGGGGTCGGGTGGATTGATCTGCTTACCTAAAGGATATATAACACAACGATTGAGGAAAGGACGCCGCCTACCGTCAGGTTGCTATCTCCTGCAGGATCCACTGACGCTATTACGCGCTCTAGCCGGTTGGGGCTCCTGGGCGCGGGGTATTCTCACGCCGAGCAAGTCCGGGCCGAACACCTTCTGGTCTCAAAGCGACGGTGAAACGCTGTCGGATCGGATCCCCCCCGTTACGCTAATTTGGGATAATTAAGCCGGCCAGGGTCTTTTCGCCGCACGATTTCATCTAGGGAAAACATATGTTCAGATCGACCAAACCATTACTAACTCATTCCGAAAAAATTGGGGTTCGCTTGCCACCTACGGCCTCATCGCAACGTCATTGGTATCCCTAGCGACGCGCAGAACTTCTTCATTCTGCATGAAGGTCTTAGTCACAATGAATAATGGTGAACGCTCTTTGAAACCGCTTGGACGAACCATACCCGAATCTAGATTGTAAATGGCGTGCCCTCCAAGCGCATTGGACGGTTTTTACCACTGGTTGGATCGGCTTTCACAGGTCCACCTATTTCTGACCAATCTCATTCCCGATCCGGCCAGCAACACGTCTGACGTTAAATACCTGCGCAACTGAAATTTTCCAGACCGAAGCTGTGATGCCTGCACAAGTTGTTGCAGCGAGCCAATCTGCACTGTTTCACGCAAAAACTTTTCGCGGTGCCAAAGAATGGGAGATCCTGCGCGGGCCTATAGAGCTCAGGGTGTTTATAAATTTATTCGACTCCATCGACTGGGGTTGGTTTTCTTCCGACAAAACCGATCTTCTGGGTTCTGACCACCTCAACTTGTTGATCGGAAATATGAGGCATCCGGGCGATCATCGGGTTGACGCATTGATCAAGGCTCTGCTTCTTCCGCTGGCGTATATATCATATGTGTCGATGGCTAAGATGAAAGAACTTCAGCCCGCAGATGGAGAAACTAAAAAAGGGATGCCGTTGACGATCGCCAGAAGCTTCAGCAGGCATGAATGGCTTTTATTAAGAGGGAGAAGGTAAAACCCCGCCGCAGGGTGTCTCCCGATCCTAAATGCAGATTCGCGATCTTCTTCTCTCTCTACAAAGTACTTGTGACGCTTAGAGCTGCGCCAACCGCGCCTTTCTTTCGGCCGCCCTTTCAAGATCTAAGTGCACCCGGGGACCCAACATCGTCTACAACCTGTACGGGCCTTTTGCCATGGGCGCTCCCGAAGCTGGGACAGTTCTGGCACTTGTCTTTATCGGCATTTGCTTCCACTGTTGCTCGGTATTTCAATGTTCTTGCAAGCAAAAAACTTAAACCCGGCCCCACCGATCCCACTCAACAGGATGATCTTCGCCTGGATGCCTTGGGTGTTTTATGTTCATTTGCTAGCGGGTTTGGCGTCCGGTCTTGTTGTTTAACTTGATAGCAAACAACACGATCACCTTTACGCAACAATATCTAGATTCATGCGGAGCAAGGATATTAAGCCTGATATTCTTGGCATAATTTAAAGGTAGCATGAATGGTCGGACGTAAAGGCGACCCGAAATAATGACGGGCGGATTGCCGCTTTATCGCTACCCGTTCAGAGCATTGGTCGCGAAGAAGCTGGCCAACACGACCTCACCGCGGGGCGTCGTATGCCATGGGACCGGGGAACCTGGGCCGTCGCGCACGACGGCCGCACAACACACCGGACGACGACGTGGGCGGCATTGCGTCAATTCAGCACCGGTTCCAAAAGCGCCAGCACTTGATGGCAATAACAGCGGTCTTGACAGCGCGAGCGAACTGCATTACGTTGCACCACCCAGGGACCGAGCCCCTCACTTACCTTCCTCCCGATCATGAAAACCAAGCAGAATTCTGGGGGAATGGTTGCGGCCGCTGTCCCCGAAAACAGAGCACAAACAAGTTGCAATTTCAGGTTGGATTGGGCGCGGGTTTACCGAACACCCCCTAAACCCGTCCGATAAGCCTATGTAATTACGCGTCCTTGCGCGCTGTGTCGGATGCGGTTGGAAAACACCGAGTTTCGCCCCATCGCTGTGGCGCGGGGGCAAACGTCTTGGGTTTGACACCGGGAACCCCGTGGGACGAAACTAGATTTTGGGTCCGGGTAAAGGGTCGCGATTCGGCGCCGTGGATACTACGTATCGCGAACGGCACGAAAGATGTTCGGCTACAACCGCGAAATATCCAACCCAAGACTGGGGAACGCGATATGAAATGTTTACGCATTATAGTTTGAAAGACTTTGGGTCACCAGGGATTTCGCGGCGTATATTTGCCGAGGTTATTGAACGGGTCCCGTAATTTATCGCGTGACACAGGTAAAGGTACTTTAACATAATGGCAAGTTCAGTTCTCAGGCAATCGCCGAGAAAGCCTGATGCGCACGCGCTCGAAAAAAAGGGCGCATGCTGTTCGCAGGCGAAAACTGTTCGCTTTAAAAGGGCGTTTGTCGCCATGGACGGTCTTTTACCACCTGCTGACGAATGGAGGTTTGTTTTGCAGGGCCGCTTCTAACGTCGGGAGATCTACAACTTATTAAAATTGGGCGTTTAAAACCGGTATGGAAAAGCTTTTGGTTCAACGGCGCATCATGGAAACCCCCGGTCGCACACAAGGAAATCAACTTTTTTTTTTAACAGCTTGGCCGAGGAGGGCAATTTACCTTCGTCGACCTACTGTGGTTATGGCTATGCAAAATTGCGCCTTGCTGCCCATTGGTGAGAATGGGCCCGCCCCCCGCAGACGATTGCTAAGCAGGTATTTATCCGGTCGCCGCAGGACTTTTTGCGGGGGGACGTGGCCTTCGGTGGCTTGGGGTCATTGATGTGGCCACGCCACGCGGTTTAAAAAAAAGGGATGAGTGGTACGAGAAATGAAGATGGGTTCTGATCGTCATTACGGCAGGCGAGATAAGCCTCTGGCACATTCGTCTGCTCAGATATATATCACGAATGTGCTGAGTCTGAGCGGAGCGGACTAAGTGTGTTAATAGTGTAAGGTGCTACCACGAGACGCACTGTGCTAGGCGCTGCGCGGCGCGATACACTCTCTC
>Ga0163217_1041208_pt1 | contig 12472 bp, 14 predicted proteins | sample SynspAceP_FD_185933 | JGI IMG/M metagenome (GOLD analysis project Ga0163217, IMG submission 185933) | Saline lake microbial communities from Ace Lake in Antarctica - Synechococcus sp. Ace-P (PacBio error correction) | ecosystem: Environmental > Aquatic > Non-marine Saline and Alkaline > Saline ... | reverse complement strand
CTTTTAGGAAGCGGAAAAATGTTAAAAACCTTTTGTGGGGGGGGGGTTCAAATTTTTTTTCCAGAAGGGTGTTGGGGAATCTTTTTTTGGCCGGGCCCAGCGGGGGCCCCCCCAAACCCCCGGAAATCTTAAGTTCCATGGGCCTTTCAATTTTACTTTTAACCCCGGGGAACAAAATTTTTTTTTTTTTTTCCCGGCTTTTTTTTAGGCAAATTTCAACGGGGCGGGCTTTTTCTGGGTCGGGTTAGGCCAAGGGGGGGGGCAAAAAAAAAAATACCCGGCCCCCCAATTTTTTAAACGTCCCGATTTTTTTTACCCGGTTTTTCAAAACCCGGGAAATTGGTTTTTTTTTAATTTTTTTTTTTTACCCAATTTAAAAACCATGCCCGGCGTGAAGCAAATTTAACCCCCCATTCCCAAACCCCGCCCAAAAAACTTGCTTTCTTTTTTCAGAGGGCGGCGTTTTTTAGGGGAGGGATGGGGCCCGTTAAAAAAAAACAATTGTTTAAGACGACCAGAAAAAAAAAAAATTTTCCCCCCCCCCCAACCGGCGCCCCAAAGGCGGCAAAAAAAAAAAGGGCCCACACAGGCCCCCCATATTTTTTAAAAAAAAAAACCGGGGCCCCAAATTGGGGGGGAAAATTCACCTTTTCCAAAGAAAAAAAAGCCAAAGCCCCCGCCCTCTCCAAAAAGTTAAAAAAAAAAATTTTTGGGTTTTTAAACTTTTTTTGGGGGGCAGGGGGGCTTTTTTTTTGCCCAAGGGCCCCATTTTTTTTGGGCCCCAATAAGGGGGGGGGGGGGGCCATTTAAAACCCACTTTAAGCTTGCGGGGGAATGTTGGGTAACCCCCTAGGGGGGGGGGGGCGGGAACGAGGATTCCGTTTCATGGAAAAAAAAATTAAAAAAGTTTTCTTTTTTAACCCCTCCATTTAATTTTTGGGGGGGGAGGGAATTTTTTAGGGCCAAATTTTTTTTGCCCGGGGCCCACTTTTTTATTTTTCGGAAATCTTTTTTTTTCATGCCCTTTTTTTGAAAAAAATCTTTTGGAAATCCCATTAAAAAAACTTTTGTTTTTCGGAGTGTTTAAAAACCCCCCCCAACGGGGGGAAAAAACCGGCCCAAGGGGGTTTTACCTTGGGGCTTCCCCTGCCGGGGTTTATGGGCGGGAACATAATTTTTTTTTTTATTGTCTTTGGCGGGTTTTTTTTTCAAAAAAAGTTTGCAAAGGCCAGCCCCCCCCCCAAAACCCTTTTTTTGGCCCCCCCCACGGGTTAGAAAAAGGCCTTTCTATCAAACCCTGGTTTTACAGGGCCCCCAAAAAAATTTTTAAAAAAAACTGACTTTTTCCCCGGGGGCCCCCCCCTTTTGGGCCCGCTTGGGCCCCGCCCCAAACCATTACCCCCGGGCTTTTTCGGGGTTTTTCTTTAGGGGATTCCCGGAATTTATATTTTGGGCCAATTGGGGGTTCGTTTTTAGGGGGGGAAAAATTTTTTTTTTTTCTTATTGGGCAAAGTTTTTTTTTTTTCCTTTTTTTTCCAATTTTTTCCGGGCCCCAATTTGGGGGTTTTTTCCGGCCTTTTTTTCTTTTAATTTTTTTGAGGTTTTTTTTTAAAACCACCCCCAAATTCGGGGCTTTTGTAAAATTTTGAAACATTTTTTTTTTTTCGGGAAATTTTTCGGGGGGGACTTTTTAGGGCCGTTGGGGCTTTTTTATTTTTTTTTCCCCCAAAAAAACCCCCCTTTTTTTTTAACCCTTGGATGGGGGGGCTAAGGGGGGGGGGGGGGAAAAAAAAAAAACCCCTTTTTAAAAAATTTTTTTGGGGGCGGAATTAAAAAAAGTGATTTTTCTGGTTTTTCTTTTTCCAAAAATTTTTAAACCTTTTTACCCTTTTGTTTTAAAAAAAGGGGGGATTATTTAAAAACCCCCCCCCCCCCATTAGGTTTGTTTAGGTTTTTATTTTTTTCGGTTTTTATAGGCCTTGTTTATTAAAAAGTTTTGTTTTTAAATTTTAAAAAGGGGAATAGTGGCGGGGGAGTTTTAAATTTTTTGGGAATAAAGGGGCCTTTGGCCCGAATTTAAGAAAAAGGGGCCCAAGCGGGGGAAAATTTTTTTCCCCAAAAAAACTAAAACCAAAAAAACAAAACTTGGGGACTAAATAAAAAAAACTTTTTTTCCCCCAAACTTAAAAAAAAAAAAGATGGGGATATTTCCAAAATTTCCCCTTTTTTACCCAAAAAAAAAATTTTCATTTTTTTTAAAAGGGGGGAAAGGAAACTTGGGGGGGAACAGTTTTTAAAAAAAAGGGTTTGTTTTGGGGCCCAGCATCCCGGGGGGAAAAACCGGGGGTTTTATTTTTCTTTTCCTTTAAAAGGGCTGGAAAAACCTTTTTAGGGGTTGGGGGGGAAAAAGTTTTTTTTCCCCTTTCCGGGGATTTCTAAAACCCCCATTTTTGACCAAATCCCAAAGGGGCTTTAATGAAAAAACAAAAAAAAAAAAACAAATTTTTCCACCCAGGGGGGGGCCCCCCCCATTTTTTTTGTTTTTTTAAAAAAAAATTATCGGGTTTTTCGGGCATTTGGACTTTTAAATTAAATTTTTTGGGGGTTTTGGGTTTCCCGGAAAAATTAAAAAAAAATTGGGGTTGGTTCTTTTTTCTTAATTTTGGGGGGAACTTTTTTTTTTTCCGAAAAAAAAACAGGGTATTTTCCTTTTAAAGGCTTTTGGGAAACTTTAGGGGGGGTTTTTGGGGAGGTTTCTCCGGGATTTAAAAAAAAAAACATCTCTGGGGACCCAACCCCCAAAGCTTAAAATTTAAACAAAAAAAAAAAAAAAAAAACCCCCAAAAAAATTTTCACCCCCCCGGGGGGGGCCCCCCTGTAAATTTTTTGTGGTCCCATTGGAGACTTTTTAAATTTAATTTTGGGGGTCCCGGGGGGGGAAATTTTTTAAAAAAAAAAAATGGTTTCTTCCTTTAATTGGGGACTTTTTCCGGTTTTTGCGGGGGTTTTAGGGGGGGGGAAAAACTTTTTTTTTTCTTTTTAATTTAAAAAAATGGACCCATTTCAAATTGTTTTTAAATGGGGAATCTACTTAAAACCCAATTGGGGGGGGGGGAAAAAAAAAAAAAAAATTTTTAAATGGGCCGGGGGGGGGGCGCGTTTTTGGGGGTTTTTATTTAAATTTTTTGGGGTCTTGTTTTAAAAACAAACTTTGTTAAACTTAAAAAACCTTTAAAAAAAAAAAACTTGGGGGGGGCCAAGGGGATTCCCATTTTAAAAGGTTGAAAATTTTGGGGGGCAAACCCTTGAAAAAAAGGGCCCCAAAGGGGGCCCCCAAAGGCTGGGGAAGGTTTTTCCCGACCGGTTTTTTTTTGGCCCCCAACTTTGCCCTAAAAAAGCCCCGGTTTATTTTGGCGGCAAACCCAAAAAAAGGGGGGGGAAAAATATTTTCCCAAAATTATTGTTAAGGCAAATATTGATTTTTTTTTGGGGGAAAACAATTATTTGGTTGGGGAATTTTGAGGATTTTTTGTGGCAAAAAAAAAACCCACCTTAAAAAAACCGGGAAACTTATTACCCCCCGGGGGGCCCAAAAATTATTTTAATGGGTGGGCCTTTCCCCGAATTGGGCATTTTCTTTTTTTCAGTTTTTTCTTCTTTGGGGACCCCCCAATTTGGGGTTGGCCTTTTTTAAAACCCTCCCGAAAGACGTTTTTTTTGGTGGGGGCCCCAAGGCCAAAACCCCCCCCACCCCCCAAACACAAGGGGGCCAAAAGTTTTATCCAAAAGCGGGGGATTTTTCATTAAAAAAAAAACCAAGGGGTCTTTAGGGGGGGGCCCCAGGGGTTTTTTTTTAAACCCCCCAGGGGGGGGGGAACCAAAATTTATTTTGAAGGGGGCGAATTTGGGGCCTTTAAATTTTTTTAAAAAATCGCTTTTTTTTGGGGAAATTTACCCGGTTTTTAAACAAAAGGGGGTTTTGGGAAAAAAAAGGCCCCGGGGCCCCCCCTTTTTTTAATTTTTTACGGGTTGTGGGGGGGATTGGTTTTTTACCCCCCAAAACTTTTAACCCCCCCCCAAAAAAAACCGGGGAATTTTTACCGTTTGGGAAAAAGGGTTGGGAACCCCCAAAAAAAAAACCCCGCAAAAAAGGGCCAAAAAAAAATTGGGTTGAAAAAGGGGGGGGCGGGGCAAATTTTTTTAAACTTTTTTCCCCTTTTAAAAAGAAAAAAATAAAATTTGTTGGGGGGGCCCCAAAAAAAAAACCTTAAAAAGGGTTGGATTTTTTGGGGTTTTTTTTTTTTAACCCCCCCCAAAAAATGGGGGCCCATTTTTTTTTCCCTATACGGAAGTTTGGGGGGGGGAAAAAAGGGGGGGGGAAGGGGGGGGGGCCATAAAAGGGGGCCAAAACAGGGGGGGGCCAAATTTTTTTTTTTGGTTTTTTTGGGGGGGCTTTTAATGTTAGGAAAATTTTGGGAAAAAAGGGTGGGGCAACGGGGGGGGGCGGAAAACAAAATTTTCCAGGGGTTTTTCTTTTTTTTTTTTCATTTTGGGGGGAATTTTTTGTTGAAAAAAAAGGCCAAAAAAAACCGATTCCCCCAAAACCGTTTTGTTAAAAACCAAGTTGGGATATGATTGTTGGGGGGGGAAAATTTTTTTGGGGCCCCCCCTTTGGGCGTTTACTTGAAAAAAACCCCCATTTTTTTTTTTTTTTTTTTCAGGGGGGAACCAAGGGGGGAAATTTTTTTTTTTAAATTTTTTTTTTTCCCCCTTTGGGGCATTAAAGCTTTTTTTGAGCTTGGATTTTTTTTTCCTTTTATTGCCCCCGGGGGGGCCGGGGAACGGTATGGGTTTTTTTCCAAAACCCAGGGAAAAAAACCAATATACAGGGGACCTTGGGGTTAAATTTTTTTGCAATTTTTTTAACCCGGGGGGGGGGGAATTTGAATTTTTCCTACCGCAAATTTGTGGATTGGGCACTTTGGGGTTTAAAAAAGCGGGCGTAAGGCAAAGGGGGTTTGGTTTTTGGATTAAAAAAAAGTTTGGGATTGGGTTTTAAAAAATAAAACTTTTTGCTTTCATTTAAAGATGGGGCTTTAAAAAATTTTAAAAAGGGGGGCCCGTTTTGGGGCTTGGGATTGTTTAGGGAAGGAAATTTTTCGGGGGCTTTTTCTCTTTTTTTTAGTTTAGGGGGCCCCCCCGGGGGGGCCCCAAAAAAAAGGGGGGGGGAACCCCCTTTTGTCGGGGGGGGGGGGAAAAAAAAGGCCCCATTATTGAAAGAATTTTTGGGGCCCCCGGGGGCCCCCCCAAAAAGGGGGGGGGGCCCCCCCCATTTTAAAAAGGGGGGGGGCGGGGGGGGCAAGGGGGGGGCCGGAAATAAGATTTTCCGGGTTTTTTTAAAACCGGGGGGAAACCATGCCCATTTATTTATGGGTAAAAGGGTCAATTGGTCTTTGGGGGGGGGGGGGGGGGGAAAGGCCTTTTTGCGGAAACACTTAATTTTTTTAGGGGGAAACCCGGGGGGCCAAAAACCGGTGGCTTTTAACAACTTCTAAAACCAAAATTAAAAGAAAGTTTTTAAAATTAATTTTTGGGCAAAAAAAAGAAAGGTGGGGGGAAGTTTTTTTGGAAGGGCAAAGCTTATTTTTTGGGGCCTTTTTTTGTTTTGGGGAAGGGTTTGCCGTATTTGTTTTTTTTAAAGGGATAAAAGAGGGGAAAAAATTACTTGGGGGTTTTCCTTTTCTTAATGGAGTTCGATTTAATTCAAGTCGAGGGGGGTTTAAAAAAACCTCCGGGCCCCCCCGTTTTTTTTTTTTAAAGTTTCTCCATGAATTTAAGTTTGGGATACTTTTTTTTAAACCATTTTTTTCTTTTTTAAATTTATTGGCGAGTTTAAAAGGGGCTTAATCCCAAAAGGGGAAAAAGGGGGGGGGCACGGGGGGCCTTTTTTTCCTTCAAAAGGGGCTTAAAAAAACCCGATAATTTTGTCCTAAAAAAAGGAACCCCCCAAAACCCAGGATTTTTAAAAAAAAAAAATTAGGGGGGGGCGCCCCCTTTTACGGGTTTGGATTTTTTTTTTGGGGAATTTTCCCATTTTTTTTTACTGTTTAAAAAAACCCCAAAAAAGGCCAAAAAAGGCCCCCTTTTTTTTAAGGTTTTTAAAAATATAAACCCTTTTCAAAAAAAACGGCCTGCCCCCAAAAGGAAAAGCCCCAAAAAAAAAAAAAAACCATTTTTTTTTTTATAAAAAAAAAAGATGGGGCCGGGCCTTTTTAAGAAAGGCTTCCCAGGGAATTTTTTTGGTAGGGATTACTTTGGCCTTATTTGTGGTTAATCCCGAAGCAAAAAAACTTAATTTTTTTGTTTTTGGTCTATTTCAAAACAAGGGGGGGGGGGCAAAAAAAATTGGGGGCTTTGGGTTTCAAGGGGGCCCTTTTCGGGCTTATAAAAAAAAGTGGGGCCCAAAATTAGGTGGAAAAAGTTGGAATTGTGTTTTCTTTTCTTTTTTCGGGGGGGGGGGGGGGGGGGGGAAACCCCCCCCCCCCTAAAAAAAAAGGGGGGGGGGCAATTTGGGGGGCAAACCCTTTTGGGGGGGGGGGGGGTTTTAAAAGGGGGGTTTTCAAAGGGCTGAATAAATAAAAAAAAAAGGGGGGGGGGGGCTTGGGGGGAATATTTTAAACAAAGGGGAATTTGGGGAAAAATGTTTTTGTTCTTTATGAAATTTTTTGTTTAAAAGGGGGGATTGGGGGGCCAGTCCCACCCTTGATTTTTTTAAAAAAAAAATTTTTTTTCTTTGGGCGGTTTTTTAAATTTGGTAAAAAGGAAAAAACCCAGACTTAACATTCGCCAAAACGGGGGGGGCTCCCCCAAGGGCTTTTTTTTGAGGGAAAAAACCCAAAAAGGGCCAAACTTAACTTTTTAGTTTTGGTTTTAAAATTAATCCCCCAAATTTCAATTTTTCTCTAATTTTAAAAAAAAGGCTTAAAAAAAAAAAAACCTTTTTCATTAAAAGAGAGGGGGCTTTTTTTTTTTTAAAAACAAACCTTAAAAAAAAAAAAAAACCAAAAAAATTTTTTTTCTTTTATTTTTTCCCAAAATTTTTTTGGCCGTTCCGGGCGGTTTTGTTTTTCCCCCCAATTTTAAAGTAATTCAAAATAAATAAACCCATTGGGGCCCCATTTTTTGGGCGGTAAAAAAACCAAATTTTTTGAAATTTTGGGCCAATCCAAAAAAATAAAAACAAAAAAAACCAATAAAACCAAAAAGTTTGGGGGGGGGGCAAAAAAAAAAAACCAATTTTTTTTTTTAAGCCCCACTTGTTCCCCACCCATTTGGATTTTTTTTTTGGGGGGGGGGATGGGGCCTTTTCCCCACAAGGTTTTAAAAAACTTTCCGGGGGGGGGGGGGGCCCCCCCTTTTTTTTTGGGTTTTGGTTTTTTTCCCCCATTACCCCGTTATTTTTTTCATTGTGGGGGGGGTTATTACCCCCCCGCAAAAAGTTGGGGCTTTAAAGTTCCCCAAAAACTTTAAACGTTTTCCCCATTTAAATTTAGGGGGGGGGTTTGAGAAAAAAAAAGGCACTCAAGAAAAAAAAAAACCAAACCCCCAAAATTTAAATAAGTTTTGTTTTTAAAAAAAAACCCTGCCCAAAACCCAAAAAACTACCGTACCCACCGGGCTTTGTTTTAACAAAAAAAAAAAAAGGGGAATATATTTTTGGTTTTTTGGAGGAATTTTTTGTTTCCCCAAGTTTTGGATTTTTTTCCCACTAAAGGAGCGGATTTATTAGGAGCATTTGGGGAAATAAAATAGGGGATGCCGATTATTGGGCGGGGGGGCAAAAAAACCCAAAAAAAAAATTTCATTCAAGTTTAACCCCATTGAAAAAAAAAAAAAAAACATAAAACATTAAAAAATCAAAAAACTCCAGTAAAAAACCCCCCCCCCAATTCCATTTTTTGGGGACGGGGGCCGTTTGGGTTTTTTTTTTTTAATTGGGGGGGGGGCTTTTTATGCTTTTTTTGTGCCCCAACCCAAAAAAAACTGGGGGGCCCCCCACCGGTTTGGGATTTTTTTTTTTTTTCTTAATTTTTTCCCCCCAAAAAAAAAAACTTTTTTTTAAAACGGGGGTTTCATTTTTATAAAAAAAACCCCAGCGGCTTTTTAAAAAATAAAAAAAAAAAACGGGGAACAGAACCCAAAAGGGACCCGGGGACAAAATTTTTTTTTTTCAAAACAAAAAACCCAAAAACGGGATGGGGGGCAAGGGCCATAAATTTGGGGACTTTTTTAAAAGGGTGCCACCCGGGGTTAAAAAAAAAACTTTGGCGCAAAACTTAAAATTTTTAGTAAAAAAAAAAAAAAAATAAAAAAAACCCCAAACGTTGGGGGGGGGGAAAATGCTTGCCACAAGGGATTTGGGGATACCCCCCAAAAAAACAAAAGTGTTTTTTCAAAGAAATTCCGAGTTTTTGGCTTCCGCTGGGGGGGAATTCCACGTTCAATTCCCCCCCAAAATTAACCCCCCCAAAAACAAAAAAAAAAACCCACTTTTTTTAAAAAGGGGGGGTTCAACTTAAAAATTTTTCCGAGTTTTTTAAAACCCCCATGGGAATTAAAAAAAAACCCGGCGGGGGGGGGCCCCAAAATGTTGGGGGGGGCTAAATTTTTTCCCCCCATAAAATTTGGGCGGGGGTTGTTTTTGTTGGTTTTCTTTTTTTCCTTTTTAAAAAAATTGTTTTTCTTGGGAAACCATTTAATTTTAAAAACCCTTTTTTTCCCGGGCTTTTTGAAAGTAATTTTTAAATTTTTATTTGCTTTTTCCCCCCTTTGTTATTTTAAAAACTTTAACCGGGGGGGCCGGGGAACGGTTAACAATTAATTTCAAGGCCAAAACGAATTAAAAAATTTTTTTTTTTAATTTTTCTTTTTGCCGAAAAAGAGGGGCCAAAGGTACAAAGAAAGGGGGCCTCTTTTTTCCCTTTGGTTTTTTTGTTTTTCAAAAAAAAAGGGGCTTTATTCCCTTTGGTTTGGGGGGGTTTAAATCTTTGGTTTTTTTTTTTTTGGGGTGCCCAGGCTTTTTAATTTTTTCCAAACCCAAAACCCAAAAAAAAGGTTTTAATTTAGGGGGGCCCATAAAAAAACGGTTGGTTTCAGGGGAAAAAAAAAAAAACCGGGGTTTTAAGGTTTTGATTTTTTTTTTCAAAAACCCTTTTTTGGGGGTTTTTCAACCCCGGCCCCAAGTTCCCCAAAAAACCAAAAAACTTTGTTTTTGGGAAACCAATTTTTATTTTTATTTAAGATTTTCATAAATTCTGAAAGTATTGAAAAATAAAATTGTAAAAAACCCCAAAAAAAAAAACCCCAGGGGGGCTTTTCTTTTTTCCCCCAAAAAATTTTCGGCAACGGGGGGGTATTTTCGGGATTTTAAGTAAACTTTTTTTTTCGTTTTAGGGTTGGATTTAAACCCAAGGGGCCAATATTAAAATTTCTTGGGGCTGGGGCCGCTGCGGGGAACCCCCTTGTAAAAAAAAAAAAACCGTGAGGGGGGTTTTGGGGGGAAAATTTTTCCCCCCCCTTTAAAAAATGGGGGGGGGGGCCCATTTTTTTACCTTTCTGAAGGGGTTTTTCAATAAAAATTTTTTTTTTTACCCAATTTTTTTTCTAAAAAAGGCCAAAAAATTTTTAAAGAAAAAACCCCCGGTTTATGGGGTTTCCCCAAAAAAATTTTTTTACCCCCCACCCCCCAAAAAAACCCCCCAAAACAAAAAAAAAAAAAAAACTGGGGGGACCCTTTATTTTCCGCCCCCCCCCCGGGGGCCCCGTTTTTTTTCCGGTTTAATTTTTTTTCTTTTTTTTTTTTTTTTTTTGCTGGATCCCCAGTTTTTAAGGGGGGGGGCAAAAAAATCTGCTTTAGGAAGGGGGAATTGTTTACCCCCCCGGCTTTTTGGGGGGTCTTCCTTAGGGGGCATTAATTTTTTCAAATTTTTTGGCTTTAAAAAGGGGGGGGGCCCCCCCAAAATTATTTTGCTTTTTTAAAAAAAAAAAAGGGGGCAAAACTGGGGCCCCCCAACCGGGGGGGGAAAAAGTAAAAAAAAAGGTGGGGTTTTAAAAAAAGGGGGGGGGGCCCATTTTTAGGGCCGGCCTTCCTGGGCATTTACAAAAATTTTTTTAATTTTTTGTTTATGCTATTTTTTTTTTCCCAATAACAAAATTTTTTAAAAAAAATCGCTTTTAAGTTTTGGGCCAATTTTTCCAAAAAAACCATTTTTTGTTTAAAAAAAAAGGGGGCGAGTGTTAAAAGAAATTTTTTCCTTTTTTTTTTTTTCTTTTTAATAACAAAAAAAAAAAAAAAGGGCTTCAATTAAGGAAATGGAAAAAATTTTAAAAAACACTTAAAAAACCCAAGGTGGATAAATCCAACTAGTGGTTTTAAATCTTTTTGGGTTTTTGTTTTAAAATCTTTAAAAAAATTGAAAAAAAAGCCCGGGCTTTTTAAACCTTTCCCCAATTTTTTGGGGGAAAAAAAAAAAAAAAATTTTTTTTTTTTTTTTTTCATTTAAAAAAATAAAAAATTTCAAAAAAAAAAAAACCAAAAAAAAAATTTAAGGGGGGGAAAAAAAAAAATTGTTTTTTTTGTTTATTTTTGGAAAAAAACCAATTCGTTGGGTTTTCCCTATTTCCTCGGATTTTTATTGCCAAAAAAAAAAGATGGGGAGGGTTTTTTTGGGAAGGGGGGGCCCACCCGTTATTAAACCCCTTTTTCAAAAAAACTTTTTTTAAACCCATAAGGGTAAAAAAAATTTTTTTCCCCCGGGGGGCTTTTTTCCCCTTTTTTTTTGGGGTTTTTGAAAGGGGCCCCCCCTTGGGATTGAAACATTTTTCTCCAAAGAAATGTTTTTTAATTTTCCCATACAAAATTTAACCCCCCAAGATCGGGGGGTCCCCCAGGGGTTTGTTTTAAACTTCAAAAGATGCTTTAAAGGGGGTAAATCCCTTATGGGCCCCCGCCCCGGGCCGGTGGTTGCGGTTGTTTTACCCCCAGTTTACTAAAATTTTCAAGGGGGGCCCCAAAAAAAAAGGGGGAATATTTTTAAAGGGGGGAAAAATAAGTTTCCCCACCGGGTGGGGGAAAGAAAAAAACCCCATTCCATCAATTAACGGGTTTTAAATGGTTTGTTTTTGAAGTTGGGAAACTCATTCTGGTTTCCAATGGCCCCCATGGGGGGGGCAAGGGGTTTTTGGCGGGGGAAACAATTTAAAAATTTGATGGAAAAGTTTTGTTGATCCCAAAAGGGGCCCCCTTGATTTTTACCCCCCCCCACTTTTGGGGGGGGACAACGGGGGGCTTTGGCGGGGTTTTTTTTTTGAGTGGTTTTAAAATCGTTTTTCCCAGGGGTTTTAAACCCCCTATTTTTTTTCATTTTAATTAAATTCGTTTTGTTGAATTTTGGAAAGTTTTTTTATTGAAAAGGGGGGCCCCAAGGGCCAAAAAAGGGGGAACAAATTCTTTTGGAAAAAGGCAAATTTTTCCGCCAGTTAAAATTTCAGGATATGATTAAAAAACCCCAAAAAAAGGGCCGATTTGGTTATTTGATTTTTTTTTTTTTCAATCCCAATTAAAAATTTTTCCCCCCCCAAAAAAACCTCCACCGGGTTTTTTTTTGGGCCGTGTTTAATTTAAAGGGCCCCAAAAAAAAAGGGAGTTTCATTTGTTTTTTTTAAACCAAAAAAATTTAATTTTGGGGAGGGAGAAAACTGGGGGGGGGGGGCCCGTTTTTGGGAAATCTTTTGGTTTTTTGGGGGCCCATTTTTTAAAGTGGGGAAAACGAAAGAATTTTACGGGGGGGGACCAAAAAAAAATTTTTTTTTATTTTAATTGGGGGGGGACCGGGGATTTTGGGCCCCCAAAAAAAAAGCACCCAATCTTTTTGGCAAATTGGGGTCGGGCTTTAAGGGGGGGGGGGGCTAGGCGGATTTGTTTTTTTTTTTTTTTTATCCAAAACCCTTAAAGGGTGTTTTTAATTTTTTTTTCCCCAAAAAAAAAAAAAAATTTATTCGTTTTGTTTGCCCCCAAGGAAATTTTTTCCGGCCGCCGGGTGGTGGGGGTTTGGGATGGTTTGGCGAGGGTTTGGGGGGCAAAAATAAAGGGGGGCTTTTTTTCCCCTTTTGGCCGGGGGGGGGCCCAAAAAAAAACTAATTTTTTTCGGGAAAGGGGGTTTAAAACCCCCCATTAACTCCGGGGCGGGTCGATGCCCCCCCGCCAGTTGTTTGTGGGGCCCTTTTTTTTAAACGTTTGCCTTTTTTTTAAGGGGCCCCCAAAAAAAACATTTGTTTGGGGGGCATATTTTTCCCAGGAAAAAACCCCCCCGGCCTTTTTTTTTTTAGGGGGCGGCCTTTTTTTTAATTTTTCCCCCCCAAAAAAAAAAAGTTTAAATTTTTTTCTCCCAAATTGGGAGGTTCTGAATTAGAA
>Ga0163217_1089146_pt1 | contig 12473 bp, 18 predicted proteins | sample SynspAceP_FD_185933 | JGI IMG/M metagenome (GOLD analysis project Ga0163217, IMG submission 185933) | Saline lake microbial communities from Ace Lake in Antarctica - Synechococcus sp. Ace-P (PacBio error correction) | ecosystem: Environmental > Aquatic > Non-marine Saline and Alkaline > Saline ... | reverse complement strand
GCAGATCAAACCGTGGGCATCAAAACCGGCAGACACCAACACAAGATCGGGTTAAAGTAATCAGCGCAGGCACCAGGAATCTGCGCGTAAATCTTTCAGATAAGCCACATCTCCCGAGCCCACCAGGCATCGCACATTTATAGTGGTGCCCTCACCCAAACCCGCACCGATATCAGTCAATGCCGCCACTGCCAGGATAAAAAGGCGAGCCGGTGAATATCAAAAAACATAGTGTCAGGATGGCCAGAAAATATCCTGAGTTACCATTACCAGATGGCATCCCAGTCAACAATCAGTTACTCGCTCACAACCCGAATACTGTCTGCGCATGGAGCCGCGCCATTGCGAATTATTAAATAAACAAAAACCCCTCGCCGCACAGGCTCCGCATGTTGACCCGGTGGTCTCTGACCATCGCGAACGCACTGTCAGTGCGTCCTTCACCACGGCTTCCACTGCAGCAATAGCCGTCCCAGCCGCGACCTTCAGCCGCTTCACACTCCGGGGAAAAAACGGCTGTCGGTGTCAACATCAAGCAGGCACTCTGATTTCGCAGACGAAAAATCATTCAAAAATGAAGTGGTTTATGGACCCGCCGTAACTGCTCGCAGTCGCTGTTTCCCTGGTTCCACCGGACACCGGGTATCGGTCCGAGACAGTTAAATCCTTAATGGCGGTCATCCGACCGGATTGCTCAGGTGTTTTCCATTTGACATTCAGCCAGACAAAATCGTGCGAACCCGCTTGTCCAGACGACTAGGAAGAAATCGCCGATTGGTATTCCGGATTATGCGCCAGCACCCTTTCATTCGTAAAGACCGTCACTATCTCGCTGTTGTTACCAGCCTACCCCCTCCAAATTGACATTGCGACAATAAACCCTAGTCAGCTTTTAAGGGTTTATACCATCCTAGCCTTCATCGTTTCAGATCACAACTCACTTGAAACAATATGCGTCTCTTCTCGATTCGCTTTAGTTTCAAGCGGCTTATTATAGTTCTGTCTATAGGCTAAAGGACAACATATTTCCAGTTGACCGCGCGCTCAATGACCGAGCAAGGCGCTCAAGGGATCAGCTTCACTCTTTTTACGCGTCTTTGAGAGTGTCAGGCTAATGCAATTGTTTAATCTGATATGACAACCTTTAAAAATCAATCCGCTTCTGAATGCCCATTGATTTCCAGGATTGATTTTGAATCTTCCTGGCAAAACGCTAGGGTAAAGCCTGAATGATAATCTGGACCATCCTGGAAGCTTCTTTTTACGGCTTTGCGAATTTTATGTGGGCCTTACCGCTGTGATATTGCTGGTAGGCGGCGGGCTGTTTTTTGTGCTGTTATTCACGCGGCTGCCCTACCGTCACCTTCAAACATTTTGCCCTGCAGATCTGAATGGCCGCTTGATCGGGTATGACGATAGGGTATTTCCCCATGCCCACCGGACACTGAGCACCGCCCTGTCCGCGAACGCTGGGGCTTGGTAATAGTGCCGGTGTGGCGTTGGCACTGACCATGCGGCGGGCGGGGCCGTATTCTGGATGTGGGGTCACGGCTGTCATCGGTGTGGCCACCAAGTTTTATACCTGTCCCTGAGTGTTGATGTTGCGCGGCAGCGATAAGTGAGGGCAAGCTTCAGGGCGGTCTATGTATGTCGTACGCGAGGGGGCTGGGCAAGCGCTTGTGGCCACTGCATTGCTATTTGCCGTCGCTGGGTTAATGGGCACCATCGCGCCTTTCAAGTCAACGTTAGTGGCAGATTGTGCGCGAGTGGTGGCCCAACCCGCCGGCTTGGCCACATCACAAACCATTCACCTTTTGACCTGGTGATGGGGTCTCATCGCCGCTCTGGTGTTACTGGTTAAACAACAGGACAATCAACGCGTGGGCGCGCTCACGTGCGAATGGTGCCGATTAATGGTATGCTGTATCTGGGATGAGCCACCCTGCTGTTGATACAGTTTGCCAGCGAAATTCGGCCGCCTTTTTCAGCTGATTAATACCGATGCCTTTTCGGTGAAGCCGTCGCTGCGGATTGCCATTGGCCTGTCATCATGATGGCGTGCGTCGCGGGGCTTTCTCAATTGAGCTGCATTGGTACCGGAGTCCATGGCCCACGAGTGCGGCACGAACCAACGAACCCATTCGCCGAAGGACTGGTCGCCATGATGGGCCGGGATCGATTACCCTTCTCGTGATGACTGTTACCGCAGCTGGCTATTCTGGTTGACGGCTGTTGGCAGTGGATGGCGATTATCAATGGTGTGACCCTGACCTCACAGGCGTTTGAAACTGCTTTCCCCGTTTTGGTGCCTACCTGCTACCCTGGTGTGGCGCCTGCTGTCGTTGAGCACGATTTTTACCTTCTGGTACTACGCAGCAAAATGTCTGGGCTTTTGATTTCGGGGCACGCACACAACATCATTAGTCTGGATTTACGCGGCACTGGTGGTCTTTGGAAGCGTGTCAGTCTGCCGGCCATAGGTCGGGGCTGATCGATGCGTCTCTATGCGACCATGGCGATACCGACCATGATTTCCGCACTGCTGCTCGCGCCAAGGTCACACCAGGCTGCGCGACTATTTTCAGCGGCATGGAAAAAAAGTCAGGTGATCCTCACCTTGATATCAATACTTTCACTCACCTAAATAAACGTCTACCTAAAAGAAAATCCAGTTGGCTGCCCCCTTGATTCCGGGATGCCTACTCTGCGGTGGGTGCCTTTTTCCAGGAAGGCACTATCACTCCAGGGGCTCTAACCAATCAAAGACGGGTTGTTTAAAGCTATTTAAGCCTTTTGTATTCCGATAAGTCAGGGTTTTAAGTGTGCGTAAACACGCGATTTTTAAGCGTTCTGCCCAGCGGGGCATACGTAGCGAATCAGCCAAGCTTCACCATGTAGACGAATACTAAAGGCAATCGCCAATTACTGGCGGGGCAGTCTGAATAACGAGCCGCAAACTCAACGCGTAAAAAAACTTTACTCACCCGCACTTTCTTATGGTGGCTGACATTTGATTATCCGTTTGCCCCAGACATCATAGGTTTCTGATGAAGTATCTAGGCGTGGATTCACACACAGTACGCCAATTGGTACGACGCCACCGAGCTTACCGTATTGCAGGTGTAATAGTATTTTTAAAGCGCGATCAAAGATCCCATTTCAGGTGCATTGAGGCAGGGATGCATGCCATTCTTTAAACGACATGCCAGCATTCAAGGCGACAGACCATCGGCTTTTAGTCCAGTCACACATACCTAAGTACAGCATTTAAAATCATCATCACGCGTGATCCATGATGACCCCGTCACCTTGAACCTGACGCATGACATATTGCAAATGGATCCATTGGTAACTGTTCGAGGTATCACCAAAGACAAAAGTATCGTCATTTCCAGGGGTTATTGGACCCAATGCCACGTTGTCACCCTCTTTGGTTAATTGAAACTTCTGATGGATAGTTTCTTGATAGCGAGCGTCATGATTAAAAATCAACCATATCCATGTGCATCCTCATATGTTGGTACGCGAGCCGTAAGCGAGTGATTGATCTTCTCACTTAATACAATCGCACGTTATTTACCATTTCCGCTACATAGTGCTCATCCACATCAATCGGATGTTCCACCACGGAATCCTGGCTCACCGGCTGATGGGCTTCGATGTTAACGCAGTACATTGTTATTTCGTCTTTCATTCAAAGGCGGAAAGGAAAACGTCGGACCGATTTCTGGCGAGTTCTTAAAGGTGAAATTCACCTCGGTAAGTTTCTTCGATTAAATGCCATATTCATTGATTCATTCCTCCCAAATGATGACCATGCGTGAACAGATTTGCCACGCCGAGGAACACAGGCTAAAATTTTATTCGCCGCAACACGCCTCAGCATCGGATAGATAAATGATCGCGCGTGAACCAGCTCAACCAATCACTTTCAACTACAGCTCCACTTCACAGGCGACCACAAGCGCCACCACCTTCGCATAGAAAAGGTGCATCAATATACCCGCATCTTTTCCATCGCTTCCAGCATTGCTCATTTCCCCCGGAATACACGAACTTCTGTATTCGATTGCAGCAGCTAACGTGAAGGTTTCGCCACTGGCAGGCGCAAATTTTCTCACTGCTGAACACTGGTTTCAGCAGCCGAGTTGTTTAGCGATAAGCTCCAGGACTATTGCATTGGATTCTGGGCCACAGGACATTACACATGTGAACCCAGGGGCTGCTTGCTGAGTAATTCGGTATAGTTTATTTGACGACCAGTTTCATTTTCTGGGATAGAAAAAGGCTTTATCGCCACACAGTGCTTCAATTTGCTCCACGAAATGCCGCATGTTTCTTGCACTTCGATAGGCATAGTGCAACTCGTAGTCAGACGATGCCGTTCAATAGTCCGGTAATTTGAGATTTAAAAACGGCGTCGATCGATACCGCCTGCTGACCAAGATAGTATTTTCGCCAAAACGGGTGAATGCAAATAAGATTGGTCGGCACAGAAATTTCCAGTTTTGGTGCCAGCGTGACGTTTTCATGCATGGAGACCGAAACGCCACGTGATATTTTTCTGTTTTTACGCACCGCAATTTGATATGGTTTATCACTGTGCGGGGCCCATTAACGAATAGGCATTACGATGTTTTCTGCCGTATTAATATCCTGGAGACCACAACATGATACCACCGAAAAATCGCGTTAATGCGGCTGCGTCTTCTGCTTGCCAGAGTAAAGTGTTTGATGTTGTTCAGCCACCTCTTCTACGCGGTAACTTTGACCTTTCATGCACTCATGGATATAGACTCCGTGTGTCGGCTGGAATCTCACGTGTGTTTTCACCATCCAACCATAAAGCCCTATAAGCACCCCCAATGACGTGAAAAAGTGATTCGCGAACGATCAAATTGAGGCCACAGTGCCCACATTGATGGATGTTCGTGATGCCACATTTTCATTGATAGTTTCACAGCTGCACACAGAACACTTTCGTCGAGCTAATGAACCGGTTTGTTCTTTGAACACATTGCGATCATCAACGCCAAATTCACCTGGAAAGTTTTGGCGACGGCCAGAGTTAAGGCCTTCTTCACCCGGCCACATAAAACTTGCGTGCCCATATAGCAAGGCTTCAAGTGGTTTTTTACCGAGGCTTAATAATGACTCAGCGAGTCAAGATAGATGATGGTTTCACCGGGTCATTTTTTTGCACGGTATCAGCGTATTTTTTACTTGCAGCGTCTTCCGGCTAAATAAAAAATGGTGGTGGCTTGTTTGGGTACACATTGTTGAAACAATTTCAAACAAGGCTTTGCCACCATCACCTGAGACCACCAAAAAATGATGTGTCGCATTTTCTTGCCAGACCAAGGTAGCATAAATGGGTTTAGGGTCTTGATTGAGTAACCCCTTTTCCATCGTCTGACTCCTTTTATCTGGGTGAGTGGTGCACGCACCTAGATCATTAAACGGCGTTTGCGTATTCTGGCTTTGATGTCGTCATCAGCAACTACAGTGACTTGTGTACCCAAATTGACTGTTATTCCGGTTTTGATGTGACGCTTAACGTCCAATGGACTTCATTAAATAACGGCTATAGCTTGGCGCTGGTGATGACACCGACTTTTTTGCCATTTAACATCAGTTTGGCACTCGGGACCACCGCTGTTTTGCAGTCACATTCAAGGCCAATTTCGTTTGAAAACGCTCTCTGCCTTTTAGGTGTTAGAACGGCTTCTTACAATGTAATCGCTGGTTTGTCTTTCATCGACGCACCAGGTGGCATATTCACTTCCAAGGGGTGGTATCGCCCTTCTGCATATCAAATGGGAAGATAAATTAAGAAGGCTTCTACACGTTTCAGATCCAGTGAAATTCAGAAGCAGGCCGATGGCCACCGAAGGGTGCCTTTTTCTAAAATGCTTGTCCCAAATAATCACAGGCATCAGCGGCTTTGCCCAATACACTTCATTAGCCTTGCTCGCCAGAATACACCACCGCCCGAGAAAGCGATGCATGTCGTAACCGAATAGGTGGTGTTAACGTGTTTGAAATAAGGCAATTGCTAAGATCAAAATCGGACTTCAGGATTTCAGAATATCAATCGCCTTAGGGCCTTGCAGTGACAAGATAGCACGACTAAATCTTGCCCCTCCAATGGTGACGTCTTCACCTTTAGCTAATTCAGCCAGCGTTGGTTTGTGTCGCCCCACTACCATGCAGGACAAACGATAGGTATCTTTGGCATCACAATCACCATTAATAGTCGTCAACTAAAGCCCCCGCTCGTTGACTTTCACCTGCCAATCGGCAGCTACCTGGCTCAGTTTGTCACATCACATGAGTGACCAATTTATCCAACCATATCAAATCGGCTGGACCGTAACATTTTAACCGATAATTTTAAAGCAGTGACATCGTAGAGACCCGCCCGCGTCTGACGGCTACGACTTCATCGTCAGCGTGCGTGGTCGTAAGACTCGGAAGTGGCATGCCATTCCAGATTTCACACTAATGTGGAACCTAAGGCTCTAGACCGTTCGTTTAATTACCGACTTGGGTGTCGCCACAACGGCGTGGTCGCACTCTGTGCCCTAAATTAGCATCATTAATTCACTCGATTATTATGTCTGCGTGTATGCAACTTAAAGCATAGGCTAATCTGGCTTTATGACTTGAATTCTCTGACGTATATACCTCTAAAGGGGTAGATCAAAAATGATGACATTCATTCTGCGGTGATAAACGCGAAATTTCAATGTGACAACTTTAGACCAACTGATGCCTAAACAATCAACGTGATGCTGATTAAACGCATTGACTGCAGACTCACCCAGGACAGAGCCCAAACGACTTGTTGCCCACAGCACCAATACCGCGCCAAATTGGTATAGACCGCTTCCTCATCGGCAGACTTTTCATGGCCAAACTAAGTAAATAGAGGTTGCAATCCACGGTTACCACAGCAATCACTGTTGGCCACAAACGTGTATAACCCATCAGAATATTTTAATCACTGTTGCCCAAACTACTTCTAAAAACCCGCCACCAGCTTAAATATACCCAAGCATCACGACGTCCATTAACGATGTCTATTTGAAAATGTATATGAATGTTTTGACGCTTAAGACACAGCAAACATCAGAGTTTTACATTAGAGCCTTATAGTAGATCAACATGCCCTTGAAGGTGTACCTAAAAAGTGAATAAACACAAAATGCGAAAGCTTTAACGTCAAATAAGATTAAAAAATCGAATATCGATTCCCACCAATTGTTGCCAGCTACATGTCGATGGCTTGTTCAAATGAACTTGGCATAGATTAGAGCACATTTATGCCAACGCTAGCCCGTGGCGTAGAAATCCAAATTGCCTTATCCAAGCCCTGGGTCTGTTTATCTTTCAGACGCCAAACACTATTTTTTGTCTCACAAGGCGAAAAAATAGTCCCAGCCATTCAGCATGGGTGACTTACCAGCGCCATTGGTTTTAACACTATCGAGGCATCGATCGTTAATTACCGACCGAAGTAGCAGCTTGAAGATATCGGCCATTTATCGGCCTGATGGTTGTGTTAATTGCTTTCCAGAACGCAATGTCGATTGGCTTGCAAACTGGGGGGTGTGTCTTCGCGACGATTATCTTAGCCAAGTTGTCCCGGACCGCCGTTATAACGGCATAGTTGCCTTTTATCAAATTGTCCATCACCTCCGGGCTTCGGTGCACTCGCCACGCCGAATCGCATAATCAACCATGTAATGCGGTCAGAATTTCGATGCCGGCGTTCACATTGTAGTCGACCTTCCTCAACGAGGCGGTCAAGATCGTAAGACATTGCGCCAGACACCGACCATTGATCTGCATTCCATGCCCACTGCGCCACCGGCGTGAAACGCAACATTGAGGCTCACCACTCGAATCTACGAGCTGGCGCCAGCAAGGATTCTTTCCAGTGCATGTTGGCACAGAACCAGAGGATCGAGGTCGCTCTTGGCCATCCTGTCCGGCACCGATCATTTTCGCCACAGGCGCTGGACTGCTTCTTCCAGTAAGCTGGCGACCGCTCAAGGTTAGTCATTAACGTTCTCCCGTTCGGGACTAGCCTTTAAAGCCTCGCGCCGACGATGCTGTCGGCTATGAGCGGCCTGCAAAGCAAGACCCCGCCCAGCGAAACCCACCGCGAGTTGTCGGTCAATTCTGCCTATTGTGAATTACGCCTCGATCTCCGGCTCTGCATTAAATTCCCAAACAAATCGCGAAATTTCCGGCTCAACCTCCAAGGGTAGACGGGGGTAAAACTCGGAGGCACCTTTTCGGCAGCCAGCAAGCAGGCAAGCCTGCGTAGTCCGTCACATTGATTTTCGAAGCCATATTCAGGCCCCGAGGGCCATCAAGTGTCGCAGTGCGTCCCCCCCCGCTATAAACGCGGCAAGCGGTAATCAACTTTTCTCAAAGCCTGCGTTTCCAGCCTCCAAGTTCTTTTGATCCAGTGGCCGAACCAGATCCATGTCGTCACGAAAAGTTCTCGACCGGCACTCATACTTCAGGATTCACTCGACCGTTCAGCGCCTCGGCAATGGATATCGTGCATCCAGCAAGGTGCCGAGTAATTCATACGTAACGGTATTAAGAACTTTTGTGGAGTAGGCCAGGCGCCGACATAATGCGTGGTCAGAAAACCGTCGTAACTCATCTTCACAGCGTTTGCCATTGAGCAACTCGCCTGTCGTCAAAGTTGGCATCGGACGGTTGATCGACCGATCAGGAGCGCGAACCTGAAAAGCCAGCCAGCCCTGAGGCCTGATTCGTCGTTTGGAGGCGTAGTAATATGGTTCGCATGAACCAGAGACGACTCACCACCTTAGTGTGCCACTTCCTCGACCCCAGCAATTGCTCAGATCAATCCATCGCACAGGCTGCTTCAATTGCCCGGTTTCAGGTCAATTATGCACGCTCTTCATGCGCGGCGCACCAGCAGCATCGCAATGAATCTGAACAGGGTTTGCTTAAGATACCGGGACTATTCATTCTGGACGTGACAATTACGATCCAGAATTGGCACAAACTCTTTATCGGCCAGTCCCGATGCTGCAAACCCGTGGAGTGAGTTTCAACGCAGGACGGCCTGCCATTGGTTTCGCGACCCATCTACAGGACGAGCAGTAGGCACGTCGTGGCAGTCAGTGCGCATTGCCAACAGACAGTTGGGCATCCTCAGGTCAGCACCACCATATCGGATACTTCAACCCGAATTGCCAGTGGTCATTGCATAATTGTGCCCTGGCCATTGCTCATCCGAGTTCAAGGACCACGACCGATTAGCGCCTGAAGAGTGAGCTGCAGTTTCAGCACAGCAAAGAATTACAACTCGCCCTCAGACAGCGACTTCCGAACTGTATAAGACGAAAAGCAGCATCCAATATGTTCATTCGATGTTCAATGGTTAAAGCCGGAGATTGATTTAAGGTCAGGGCCCGGTCAATCCTGATATTGAACTGTAATATTATTGCCGCGCTTTTTAGATACACTGTCTATGAAAATCTAGCGTCCGAGCCACATCAAGGCTGATGCCTTAGTCAGAGTATGTGGTCGCGCCCCATCAGATTGAAGCCAAGCTCATTCGGGATCTCTCGGCGTTCAACTTCGGCTAATTCGCGTCCTGAGATTGCATTGCGGAAAGGTAATTTCATTTCCACACTATGACGTGGTAGCAACTAACATATGCGATTAAATATGTTAATTAGAAACTTAGACATTCTTTATCAGACGATAAGATTAAGTATTGCGATCCTAATTTTGCGGCAATGACATTACAGTGATCGGAGACTATAGTTAAAGGGTGTACTCAATGCAAAGGATGATAGACGTGTTCCAGCCCATTTTTTATAGAGCACTTACGCGTCAATATGCGACTAACTGCACAAGCCAAGGATGCCAATTATGCAACAACTCATTCATTTATTTTTATCGGTTTGTATCTCACCCATCAAGCTTTCGCCGTGCAGCAGAGACAACACGAAGCCCAACTGGCAGAAGTCTATGATCAAGATTAAGCCAAAAAAGTAGCCATTAGCAATATATTGGTAGTGAAAAAGTACGACGGTGTGCGAGCCATTTCTGGACTGCAGCGAACAGCGCCTGACAGACAAAGGCAAACCCAATATCAGCCGCCGAAATGGTTTACTGATCCCTTCTGCGGTTTGGCTTGATGGTTGAGCTATGGACACGACGGCAGGAATTCGAGGCGTTTAAGCCGGTATTGTTTCACGAACCCAAACACCGGACGATGGACCTTTGGCGGCAGCGGTGAGTTATATGTGTTGTTTGATGATGCCCCGCGCGGACCTTCCTTTTGAACAGCCGCTATAACACATTATTTCCGCTAGTTAGAACAGATAACGCTAGGCATATTCACGCTGTCAAACAGCAACGATTTAACTCTAACCATGTCTTCGTTAAGCGAACACTGCCCAAACGCTGGTTGAAAATGGTGCCGGAAGGGGAAGGTCTGATGTTAGCATTGGCAACGGCGCGCATCAATCCAGCAGAAGCGATTCTTTATTTAAAGTTAAAAACCTTAACTTTTTGATTTGGACGAAGCTGAAAGTCATTGAGTATTTACCCGTGCGGGGCAAAATACACTGAGCATGCTTGGTGCGCTGCGGAGTAACGAAATCAACAAGCGTATTGAGTTTTCTATGCGCACTGGGTTCACTGACGCGAGCGCAGCGACCCGCCGCCATTCGGTTTAGTTTGAACTATATAACATTTCACCATGGCTTCAACAGAATACAGGGCGTGCCCCGTTTTAGCCAGCTTTTTTACGAATTAACGGGTAATGTAACGGCGTTAATTTCACTCTTGACTCCAAGTTAACCGTCGCCAAGCATTTCGTTGGCTTACCTCACAGCGGCATGATTCATGCTGCTCTTTAGGTGAGTTTCGACATTACATTGGCGAACCTCATCAGAAGATAATGGCTCACGAGACGAGCCACTTCATTCACCATACGTGCAGGAAGTAGTATCAACGTCGGCAAGCTTTACTTGAACGCACGCCCCCAGCTCGATTGCCCACTTTCGCGTCATAGATTTTAATATGCCGCAGGGCCTGAATTTCAGTGACGACTTCTCTCTATCGCAGAAACATCTGCCCGCCTGGACAGTGTCCACACCAGGGCGCCGCCAAACTCAAGTAACGTGTCCCCGGACAACTCACTCGATTTGTTCAAGAGCTAAAACGCTTCTTTTCTGAGATAATCATGCGTTAGGAACCAATATCATTGGTTGTTCTCGCATTAACTCCCGCTCTATAATCAAAAGACAGGAGTCTGACTCTTTTTGAGTGTCAAAATTATCAGCACAAGCTTATTGCCGACGTGAATCAAGCTGGCTTAGCCCCCTTAGGAAACCTTACGCTCCTCTGTTTTCGTTTATTTGCTGCTTCTTTTCTGACGGTTCCGGTGCGCGACTGGTGTCTGCCACGTATTGCACCGCGCTCCCCATTAGGCTATGTCTTTCCCGACCAGTTGAGATCGACCTCTGTTTGATGCTCTCCATCTCGGCGTTAATCTCAGGCCCCCCTAACAGCACAACAAAAACGGCACTGATTATAAAAACCACAAGATGAGAAGAACCTATCACAACTGCCAATAGCCACCTGTAAGTTTCGATTGTATTAGAAAAATTTTGCACATTAGACAGTAAACCGAAAGAAGCCAAAAGCCATACGCAGGTGCAAATGACGGCGCCTACCACTGACCCAGCGGCCATTTCGGCATCTTTTTCTATTGGGGGCGAAGCGGGTAAACGCACTCAAGTACAAGAATGAATATTATCGCCAGAATCGGCCAAACGCCAATGTTTCTGTAGTTTCACGGTTTCCAAAGTTTCGCAACGGATCTGCCAAGGACGATGGCACCAGAATGGCAAGTTAACGCTAAAACCACAAAAATGAAATACCCTCACCAACGTTTTTAATAAAACGAGGACAACCAGCAGCAGCCCCCAAAACGGGCGTTTTTTCTGTTCTCTTTAAATAAATTACACGCCTTAAATGACCGCACCACTAGGCGGCTTTACGCGCCACCAAAAGCCCACACTTAACAGTGATACGACAGCGTTAAGTTTAAAGTTTTTAGCTCGCCGGTATCGCGAGCTCGGCGTAAGTTTGTCGGTATTAGGTAAGATATGTCGAATTTTGCCTGTTTCGGGTAACAGTGCCGAAAACGGTTCCACTTGGGAAATTGATTTGCTTTTCAGGCTGAACGAAAAAAAAGCCCGTTTAAAGCGAAAAACCCCTACATGTCAGCGCCGGAAAGATGGACAAAACATCATGAAATAACGCCACGCCGGCTGCGAGGGAAGCGAAATATTTCGTGTCGCATTCACATTGGCTGATTGACTCTCGCCGAGCGATTATCCCCAACCATTCCTTCGGCCAAGAGATTGTTTCGGGGCGAAAAAATTTCCTCTCCTCTTGGT
>Ga0163217_1026443_pt1 | contig 12474 bp, 14 predicted proteins | sample SynspAceP_FD_185933 | JGI IMG/M metagenome (GOLD analysis project Ga0163217, IMG submission 185933) | Saline lake microbial communities from Ace Lake in Antarctica - Synechococcus sp. Ace-P (PacBio error correction) | ecosystem: Environmental > Aquatic > Non-marine Saline and Alkaline > Saline ... | reverse complement strand
CGTACAAACCACTTCAGCTTCATCGAAACCTTTGTTGTCTAGCATAACATGTTCGCCAAAACTTATGGTTGGGTCTAGCACATGATGTGCGTTGGATCAAATTTTCTGCCCCACCTCAATACTACTTTGTAGGCAGTCTCGGCCTTCATCGAACCCGTTCGTTGTTTAGCATACATGTTCGCTAACCTATGTTCGGGTTTGGGCTTAAGCCGAATAGATTCCGTTTCACCACCACCACGCAATTTCAGATACTACTTTTGTAGGCAGTCTCGGCTCATCGAACCGTCGTGTTTAGCAACATGTTCGCTAAGCTATGTTCGGTTGGCTAAGCCGAATAAGATCGTTCACCACACCACGCAATTTATACTGCTTTTATTAGGCAGTCTCGGCTTCATCGAACCGCCGTTGTTTAGCATTACATGTTCGCCAAGCTATGTCGGTCTGGGCCAAGCCGAATAGATCGTTTCAACTCGCCAAGCAATCCGATGCTTACGAGTGTAGCAGCTTCGGCCGCTTTGGGCGCGATGACGTGCATCATCATTGGCAAACAATGTGGAGTGCAATCGCTACTTCACGTTTTCTTTGATCGCTATCGCGTTCTTCGTTAACAGTGGAAGAGCTGCTCTGTGGTTTCCAGTGCGGAAAAACAGCACCATCGCGCGGAAGGGAACAACGCTTCGATGCGTCTTTTGCGGATCAGACCGGACCGACTGTTTGGACGTGAACAAAGTTGGCGGCCAACCATTGGTCACCATGTAACCGCCGAATCGCACTATCCGAAAATGTTGCAAGGCCTCATCTTCTTCGCCCAAACGCGGCATTGTGAAAGGTAGGCCTTGCATGAGTGAATAGATAATGAGGGTGTTTCCCATCCGGCCTTGGCTCGTCCTCCCAGCGTAGCTGGCTGAGAGCCAAGTACAGAGTGGACCGCCTTCTTCTTCTTCAATCGACATTGGTGAAAGAGTGGGATTATTCATGACGGCATCATCGGCGACGTTCCATTCCCACTATTTGGCGCGCTTCAATTAATATTTGAATACCCAATCGCCTCTCGAAACTGGGAGAAAGTTGACACCATCAAGTGATACAAGAGCATAATTCTTTTGGCCACTTGATCAGTCAATGCCTCTGGCAAAGCGCAAAAGCCTGAAGAACCTGTCAGTGCCAAGGAGGGGCTGACTCCAAGAGGATTCGCAGTTCGGACAATTTTATTTTTCGTTCGCTTTGTTCATGAGAGAAGAAGGCCAGCCAAAATTGTTATGGAGTTTGCTCACGGAATCGAGATTGCTATTTAGATGCGCAGTTGCAAGGGTGCTTGCGGTGTCCGATTATGCTTTCGGTCCTCAAAAATATCAATTAGGTCATCGTACGCAGCGCTTTTCGCGCGCCTCATCGGTTTCAAAGCCAATTGGCAATGTTTTGGTTCAAGTCTGGTATTGTGCTCCTCGTGAGCCATTTGTCGGACATTCTGGCCCAAGCATTATGGATAATAGACTAATTCCTTGCAACAAAGTTTGATTAAATCGGTGTCCCAAATATATTTTAGAAATCTGATTGCCAACGCAAGGGCATCGCGTTGCTCGATCATAAAACGACCATTCCTCCGTAATGAATCCTTAGGGCGTCACAAATGGCTTGTTTGTTTCGTCATTGGAAAAGATCTCATTGGCAATGATCAGCCATGACGATTACGCTTACCCAACATTAATCTCGCTGTTACGCCCGTTTGCATGTCTGTGAACATGTTTAGATAAGTGTTGGAATATTAGCCGTGCGACTTCGTAGCCGCAACGTCGAAGTTGCATTTCAACTCAGTTAAGATGTCGTGGGCGACGTTGCGTGGTCGCGAATCATGTCGACACGCATAGAAAAGCGGTTTTCTTTTGGGGGCCGTCGCGGCAAAGCGTTGCTTCAAAAGTGACGAGAACTTGATTTGGGGCGCAATCGTGATTGGAGGGAAACGAATGTGAATTATCCCGCTAATCTCCGCCCAAGATATTGGGACCGATTGCGTCGAGTTCAGAATGGCCAGTCGATCCTGTCTAAATGTCATTTGGTTTAACCGTGCCCACCTTGATTTGTATCCTCGCCGCTTTTCTATACCGGTGAATAATTCGTAGCTCCGGGAGTGTCTAGTGTATCGGCTTCTATATCAGTGGATTTTTGGATTTATAAACCTGAAAAAAAGCTCTTCTTTCCCATTGTTCGGAACTTTCCGTTCTGACGGAATCAGAAAAAGTTGCTAGAAAAAAATACCAAAAATGCACAAAGGGCAACCCCAATGCGGAGGAGCGTGTATATCTCACCCCAGTGTGCTACTCCTAATCAATAGCCAAAAAAACAAGTGCGCCACCAGCAACGCCCGATTAAAAAGCCCTTCATGAGAATTCCCCAGTTCTCTGTTCGTACAAAAGGTCTAACTGAATACCATTCAAAGCATAAAATTTCATTATTATAGTGGAATATACAGTAAACGGATTGCGGTGAGAGCACACTAAACCCGCCACTCCCGAATCCCATCCTTCCTAGAATTACGGTGACAGTGCCACTTTATTCAATAATAAAGGCTCCTACGCTACCTCCAAACATCTGACAAAACCAAACCACACCCCCGTCGACCGCAACATATGCCTTCGAAAACCAGTGTCCGCACAACTACCCCCTCCTTAAGCCCCTCCATCAAAAAACAGAGGGGGAACCCAAAATCCATGAACCGATCACCGCACCCGGCGCCTTTCGCGCAACCCTGAATCGGCAAACCACATCGCCGCACTCGCCGCTTTCACCCAGCCCGGCTGGCGCAAATCGGGCCCAGCAAACCCCATCACACCCCAGCCACCCATCCTACGCCGCCATCACCCGGCCGCCACCGCGCCGGTCGCCGACGCCGCCTATTTCGCCGGGCCTATATCGCGAACGACTGGGATGCGCTCGAGCCGCTGCTGGCGAGGACCGCCACCTTCCAGGAACCCAAACCGCAAACGCGTATCTGTCGGCGGCGTCTTGTCCGCAAAGGCGCGCGGCGATGATGGAGCGGTTCCCACCGGCTATGCCACCTGTCCATATGGAATTCGTCAAAAACCGCCAGCCTGATCTTCGGACGAAAGCGCGCTCTACGAAAGGCGCGCTGCACTGGGCACTGATCTGGGTGACGGGACATGTCGACAGCCGTCACCCCGAGGTGGTGATCCTGCTGACCGTGGTCGACGGCCAAGGTCACCCGCCATATCGAACTATGCGACTATGCCCCCCTCGTCGCCGCGGTGCGCAAGGCGCGCAGCGCGGCCGATGACGGTTGCGCTGCGAATCCGCGATCCTTCCAGCAAGCAAAAATCCCGCCAAAGCAAGGCCCCGGAAAGGCAAGGTCAGAGCGCCTTAACCTGTCTTTTCTGGTTCGAGAAACTGGCTCCTGATCGCAAATGGTTCATGACAGGCGCTGCGTGTGGACTGCACAGAAGCGCAACGGGCCAGCAGCCTGAGGCGCAAAGCGAAACAATGGCCCCAAAGGAATTGAACATGACCAAGTTGATCTGTATTTCACTCGCGCTTGCCATGCGGCGATGTTCGGCGCCAATCGGCGCCCTGAGCCCAGCGAAGCCCAAGGCCTGAGTTGCGGGAAAGCGCGCCACCAGCAGCCGTTCGGCAGGAAAGGGCGCGGTTCGTATCCGGATCGAGGGCTTTTGAATGCGGCGACAATTTGCTATCTCGATTTAATATTGGCTCCGGCAGAGGCGATGCTTCCGGTCGGCGAAGCGCAGCGCGCTGTGCCAGTGTCGATTGCCTGCGAAGACTGGTTTGTCCAAAAACAGGCAATTGCCCGATGGACTTGTCGGACGGCCAGCGCCACGATCACGCTCGCAAGGGCAGCCCAATATGACAATGCGGCCAATGAAATGAGCAGCGATTTTCCGGAAATCACCGCGATCACGTCGACCGGCCGGAGTAGTTTGGAAATTACAATTCATGGTGACAGGGAACCATTGGCGACGACGCGCCTTTAGGCGAGAGCTTCCCGCATTTCCGATCCATAGCCCAAATAAAAAGCCGCCCCGCAAGACGGCTTTTCGTTTTGGCGCTGCTGCGGAGGGGGAGGGGGAGGAGCAGCGCCGGGGTTGTGATCGGGGGCCTAGATCTTGGTCGCCGAAAGCGCCCTTGATCGCGCCCTGACCTGCTGGGCCTTGCCCGTTTGATTTCCTGCGCCTTGCCCTCGATGCGGTCGCTGGATTATCGCTATGCTGTTTTGGGCTTTGCAACGGCTTCGTTTCACAATGGCCTTTTGTCTTGTCTATGAATTCGCCCATTTTCATGCTTCCTTCCGGTTGCGCCGGGATTTGCCGGCCCGTGGGGGATGCAGCGTTCAATGCCTGCACCATCAATATAAGCGATTTGCCCGATCGCTGCCGCCGCAATGGCAAGACTGGCGCTGGAATGGCAACGGACTGCGTTTTTCGGGAATTGTGGGCTCGAAACACCGTGCACATCGCAAGCTCCCTGCTCACTTATTATTTTGGACAGTTGGTGCATATTTGTTATGAACCATCCTAATGTCTTCGATGGCGTGCGAGCCATGCCATGACGCCAACCGGGGGGTGTTTAGTGACGCAAGAGACCGATCAATCCGGGTTCCGGTCAGGGTGCTGATAGTCGAAGATGGCAAGCAGGCGCCAAAGCATGATTATCAAAAAATCCTCGACAAGGGCAAAGCCATCTTCGGCAGCCACCGCATGCTATCTTCGCTTGCCCTGATTCATTGCTGCCTCAGGCCTGACCTTTCTGTCTAATTTTAATGACAAGATCTCGCATGATAATTGGGCACGAATCGGGATCAGTAAATCCAGTTCCGAGCCCCGATAGGGCAAAATGCGATACGGCCAGGTCAAGGTGGACCCCGCCGACACAAAACGCCAGACGCCAATGTTGCGGGATCGCGGGCACGCAACGCCGCTTGTCACTGCCCAGAGCCTGAGCAAGCAATTGGAAGCAGATCGTAGCGGATGTGCGGGACCGCAACGGGCTGTCCAAAGATGCGCTTGCTGTCGGCTGACAGCCACGGGCGAAATCGAGGACCGGATCAGCGAGAATGGACCTTGTTGTCCGACTTGCGGGAATAAGTCCCGCAAAACGCGAAGGCCTGTTTCGTCAATTAATGGCTCCGGCCGCAAGGCCACTGTTCCCGGCAGTCCGCAGCCGAGGGCTGCGACGTCTATGCGAAGAAAAAAAAGATGCCGGGCAAATGGCTGGTCCTGGAAGGCCCCAATGGCAAAGAGATTGTCGCTATGCCAATGACTTCGCTGCCGAACGAAATTGGCCGCGCGCGCCGTGATCACCGATATTCAGCTGAGCGGCCAAGACGCGCTGTGGCTCCAATATCGATCTGAGCGGGACGAAGATTATTACACGGCGGTCTACGCCAGGGATGCCATGTGACGGGGGAAAGAACAACGGAAATGCTGATGTTGCGGGTCAGCGACCTGTCCGTCGAAGCCTCGGAACGAAGAAAGAGAGGCTTATCGGCAAAATAAGGAGAAAAGGCAAGAGTTTGCTTGCCAGTAAAAATGGTGTCGGTAAGTCGAGGAAATTGGTATCGAAAGTATCGAACCCCTTCGCATAGAACAGACTGGCTAACTCAGGATTTTACGTTGCATTTTTGATCTTGGTTGAAAGTTAAATGATAGTTACCTTTTTGGGAGTAACTTGCGTGAAACAACAATGCTGAACTGTCAAGACAATTGGCTGACTCAACTCGGACATCAATTCTAGCGGCTATAATCTGGCTATTCTTTGATTTTTATATTTGTTTAATAACTGGCATCCCTTTGTAGATTCGCAATTGATTGAAAATATGGGGCCGCTTTTCTTATATGTCCGTTGTTGTTACTGCCGCTGCGGCATGGTCGAAAAAACTTTCTGATATTCAAATATACTTGCGGATAGTTACCCGTGCGATTGAAGCATCGGGTGCTTCAATGGCGCAAATTTCCAACGTTATTGAGAAATCCAATCCGCATAATAATGTCATACTGATTTAATAGGCCCGATGAAATTGTCAATTGAACGGGTTTTTAGCTCTGCAAAACATATTTATTGCTATATCCACCGCTGCAGGCATTAATTACAGGGACGAACCCCATCACAGAAATATCATATACAATTTTCTGAATGAACGACCGATCCGTTTATAAAGATCATCGCTGCGGAAAAACTCTGATTAGCGGATCAAAATGCTGAAGAAAAATGACTGGGAGAATGGTTCAAGGTCTAACAAAGCAGGATTACAGACAATTAGCCGGGATGCAAATTTCATATATAGGCAATGCTCGGATTTGCATTCGATTGTTTCTCCGTGGATTAGCGGAAACCCCGACTAGAGATTCAGCTTTTTTCCTGAGTGAAGGAACCTATAAAAAAAAGCGTGTTTTACTGGTATATTTTCGGCCCACCATTCGTCAAGGATTACGGCATTCCTGGGAACGGCATCTGGGCCCCATGCAGAAAAAAGTCTTGATGGTTGATTTCCCGAGTTTTAAAACTGTTGATGACTGATGGGTATTTTGATGAACGCTGTGGCGATACCTCCAAAAATACCATGTTTTCGGATGGCCAAAGCATTGCCCGCAGAAACATCGACTTGAAGGCGCATATTGAAAAAATTGTGTTGCTGAATTAGATAAATGAATATGAAAAGACTTTTGGTGCTCGCTGCTGATTTCTCGGGGCCGGTGCCCTGGTCGTTTTGGGCATGGTCGTTTGAATACTTGGCAATACCAGTGCGGAGTCTGGTTTGACAGAAAGTCAATATTGGCTACCAGTCGACTTACGAATTAGTCTTCCGGTTTTTGTCGCAGAGGAGCAGGGCTTTTTTTGAGGCTCATGGAATAAATGCAAACTTGGAGATGTACGAAAACAGCACAGCCATGATGCAGGCGTTGGTACAGGGGCAGATCGATGTCCGCCGGTTACACTTGCATGCCAATTACATATAATGGCATGTGCGAAGCGAGAAAGAAGCTATATTTTTTCAGTGTCATGGTTGAAGATCAACAGCATAGGATCAGTTATTTGCTGCGACCCACTGGATCGACTGCTATTAATCTGTTGCTGATCTAAAAAGCAAAACGTCGTCGGTATATTTGCCAAACGATCGCGTACAAGGCATGTGGAATCTATGTTAAAAAAAGAGGGCGTTTGACTCAATTCGTCCGGATTCAAACAAATCGCACCCACGCTTCAGGCGCAGACTCTAAAGAGCAAAGGCGTAGACGCTTCTGTTTACAAACGACCCGGCGCTACTATTCCGCGATTCAAACGGGAAAACGGCTGAACTGGTTTCTTCGCGTCGAGGTTCCTCAATATTTAGGCGAACCATTTTCCGTTTGGAGTTTTCAATCTCTCTAAAACTTGGTCGATGCTAACCCTGGAGACTGCCAAATAATATGTCGTCTTTGCATTGGAGTGGACGCGCATTAAATTCATCAATGAAATCCCGATAAGGCAAGCAAAGCTATGACAAAATATTTGCCAGAGATTTTTCAAGCCGCACGGTCTGAGTTATATCCAAATGCATTATATCTGGATTCGCAGAAACAAGCGAGAAAGTTTTGAACGATGCTGCAAAGTCAATATTGGAAATCGGATAATTCAAAAAACCTTTGTCGCTGGATGGCCTTGTGCTTCGCGCATCCAGAAAATGACACTTCATGCGTCAGGCAGAGGATTGCAGGTTGGAAAATCCTGTCCGCCGGTTATGGGAGTGATTCAGAGATTCGTCGTTTTTAAGGATGTCTCGGTTTGAAGTTTTGCCGGAGAGATTTTCTGGCAATATTTGGGCCCAATGGAGCGGAAAATCGAACGATAGTTAAAATCTTTGTCGGATGGAATTCTCGATCTACCGGTTCAATCAATTATAAGGCGCGGACGTAAATCTAGCCAAAAATAGGGTATGTACCTCAAGATTTTCAGATCCACCCTATTTTCGTGGACGTCGCTCTATGGGGAATGTTTGCGCTTTGCCCAGTCAAAATATTTTTCAATGCGCGTTCAGAGGCTGAAAGCCGATCAGACGAAATGAAAGAAGATTTTCGGGCATTGATGTGGATTTCATTTTTGCGCCCCCATTTCAATGCAGTGGCGGCTGCTGCAAACAATCTGCGTGGTCAGAGCTTTTATGGCATTCTCCCAATCTTATTTTTTGCGGTACGAAACCTTTCTCGGCCTTTGGATTTTTAGCATCGCTTAAAATCCACTGCAAGCGAATGTTTCAGAAATGATTGCAAAAGACAGAAATCGATGAATTGCGGGTGCTGCATTTAATTCTGGTACGATATTATCGAGTAGCCGATAAGGTTTTGGTTCTGCCGAGTGCCGTTTCAGCTACATCGGATGAAAATGAGCTACCAAAAGCCCGTATTTGGACACAATAAAAAGAAAAAAGTCCGATATGGGTACCAATGACTTTATATCGGAATTTGCTGAAAAATCTATTGAGAAGATTATAATTTGATTGATAGCAAAAATCCATTGAAAAACTATTTTCCAGACATTGTCGCAGGCGTTGTTTTCTTTATGCTTTGGTTTTTTTGTTGTCCAAATTCGGGTTTCATTTCAAGAACGTTGATCGCTACTCCAGCAGAAGGTGTGGGCGACAGGTCGAGCAGGCATTTTCTCAAGACGCCAGCATAAGCGAGAAATTCCACTTGCCACGCTTGGGCCTTACGATCGAACGGGGCATTTGGGCGTGGACTGTATGAGTTTTTGTGCGGGAATAGCGGCGGTATCGCTGTCGGTAACGTTGCGCGAGCATTATTGATTGCGAAGCGAAGTGCTTAACGGAATTTGTACGCGCCATCCCTCCGATATTGTTGTTCCCGCTTATGTCGTTAGCCTTAATTATGGGGAAGGCGCATATCATTGGACGGTCGTGGTTGGCTGTTTTCCGATTATGTTTTGGACCATTGCCAAGGGAAACCGCTCAATAGAACGCGGGCAAACGGATAAGGTTTTTGAACGTTGACTGGTGCGAACAAATTGACGACCGGTTTTTGCTCAAGGAATGGAAATATTGCGAGTGTTTTCCTGGGTTGCTCGCTTTAAAACATTGGCGACGGCGTTGACCATTGGCTGTTGTTACGAGATGATTTTTTTCACCTCGAAACCGGAAATGTCTCTTGGGGCATTGGCAAGGGATGCGGAAATAGCTTCAACCACACCTATGTTTTACACAGTATAATAACGATCGGCTTATTTGGTTATTTCTCGGAATTATTTTTTGCGGAAAGATTGAGGTTTTATTTTTTCACCGCAAGGATAATTAGAACAGGAATTCTTGTATCTTGAAATTTCGTGCGCTCAATTTAGTTTGGTTATCATATATCCCACACAGCCTCCGCCAAACCCACGCCGATAAAATGCCCGCAAACCCCATTCCATATCGGCTAGGCACGCGCCTGATCGGCATTCGCCCCTCAATCCGCAGCATGGGGCTTTGCGGGCGGATCGGCCAAGCTGATAGGGTCCGGTCCCATCACCAATAGGGCAGCCCGCAACCATGACGAACCTATTCCACCCAGCCGCTGATCATCGAAGTCTCGCTCAACGGCTCGTTCAGCCGGCGCAAATCCCAACTCCCCTACAGCGACGACCGACATCGTTCAGCCAGGCGTCGCCTGCATGGCGGCGGGGGCGGCGCTGGTGCACAATCATCGAAGAATCCGGGTGTTCGGGGGTGGCACCGGGGTGATGGATGCGGAAAATTACGCCCCGCCCCTGGCGCAAGCTTGCTCCAGCTGCGCCCCGGACGCCATTCTACCCCGGACCATGCCGGGCAAGGAAGGGCGTGCCGGTCGAGCAGCGCTTTGCCCATATTGAGGCGATTGGCGGCGGAGGGCCTGATCGCGCAGGGGCTGTGCGACCCGGCAGTTTCAACGTCTCGGTCCCCGGCGCAGATGGCGCCTTCGCGCCGACGCAGCTGGTCATCGCAAACGACATGCACGACAGCTATTCATTATGTCGAAGCCGCCGCCGGCTCCAAACTGGGGGATTGAGCATCTCGATCTTCGGAACCGGCTTCGTCAAGTTCATCATTGGCGCTGCACCGCGGCGGCGTGTTGCCGCCGGCGGAATATTGAAATTCTATTTCGGCGCCGATGACCCAGCCGTTCGGCCTTGCCGCCACCGCCACCGCGCTCGATGCCTATCTCGAGATGATCGCCTGGCAGCGGCCTGCCTGGGCTGGTCTCCAGCTTTGGCGATTGATTGTGTCGGCTGCGGCCTGGCCGAGGCGCGATCCGGCGCGGGGCGGTCATGTCCAGGTCGGCATCGAACCCTATGGCGGCCCGCGCACCCCGAAAAAAATGTCGAGCTGGTCGAAGAAGCGTGGTGCTGGCCCGGCGACTGGGGCCGACCGATCGCGACCCCGGCACAAGCGGCAGCTTATCATGAACCTGCCCAGCTACCCGGGCCGCTTTTGGTCTCAGCTGAGCGCCGGTCGACGGGCTCTGGCACGGGTTGGGAGTAGCAGGGCTAGAACCGGCAAAGCGCACGCGTAATCCCCCGTTCAGCCTGAGGCCTGTCGAAGGGCAGGCGTCTGCAGAACAACGGCCCGCTGCGCACACCATCATGCTTCGACAGCTCAGCACGAACGGACGGGTGAGGGCCAGGAACAGGCGCGTCCACACCCCACCGTTTGCCGCTGAGCCTGTCGAAGGGGCCAGGGACCGTCAAGGCGGCGCGCATAATCCCCGTTCGTGCTGAGCCTGTCGAAGCCACCGGGAGGCAATAAAGTGACTTTCGAACCGGTCAGCACCCTTCGACAAGCTTAGGGCGAAGCGGTATGGGAGGGTGCCGCGCCCAAAAACCGCCGCCGCCTAATTCCGGCCGCCTCGCCGCCGGAACCCGCGCGAACAATTCTTGCCCCGGTCAGCTTTTCGCTATCCCGGGCAAAGCTGTAATAGCCGGTTTTCTCGTCAATAAACCACCTGCCGCCGCAGGTTCAGGCCGGGCATCCTGGGTCGGTCGCCTCATCAACAGCCCGGCGCAGACCACTATGCTTCGCCCGACCCTCCAGCCGATAAAACAGATGCGAGCAACGCAATCCCGGCAAAAAGCCCGCCTTCCGCCCAGTCGGACGAACCATTAGGGACGCCCTTCATCTTCCGGCCCCGTTCAATTCACCACATCACTCCCCCGCAAATCAAATCTCACAACGGCCGCCACCCCAGCGCCGGCACATCGCAATGACAGGCATCGACGATGGCTGGGCGAGCTGATTGGCGGTGATGTGGATGGCGCCGCAGAGGCAATGGCCCTGGCGTTGGGTTGTTGGGTGGTGTCATGGTTGGGGCCTCCCTGGATGTGGTGGTGGAGGATATCAAAACTTAAGTTGTTTTTTTGCATGGCGTCGTAATTTTTGTAACTGGCGGCGGGTCGGGGTTTGACCATGGGGCTTGACGTGAAAGCCAAGTCTTCAAGCCCCCCCCCCTTTAGGGGGAGGGGCCTATCATCTTGACGGCTAAATCGTCATACTGGAAATTGGTTTTCAGAATCCCAAGGCCGGACAAGGCATGCCAATCGTGAAGTCGCTCTGGCTCCCCGGAATGCAAGTCCGGGATGACGATTAAAAAACGAAGAGGGCCCGTACAAATGCGAAGCTTGACCAAAAACTCGCAACGTACGAGGTCCGCTGCACGTTTGCAGTGCAACGATGACGGTTTGATCTTAGAACTAAAGATGGTCGCAACTTTTCGTTTGCCTCTTAGTAACGAATGGACCGGAAATTTATTGAGGGACTTGAGCACCGAAGAATCTGTTCAGGGGAGCGGCTGCCGCCAAAAAATTACATGAATTTGGTGACTTCATTAAAATTGTCACGTCTGCTTTCCCAGCTGTATTTGTCGGCAAACTACCTTGGAGTGACTGATCGCGATTGGAAACCGAGCAGGAGGCTAGGGGGCCGGCATGTGTGAGAAATTGGTTGTTTTTTATTTTGGCTTTTGCGTGGGATAGGCTTTATCCATCCGCGGGCCGGGGCTGTTTTCGTCTAACCAAAACCACAAGGAAATTCAAAGCGAATTTAGACAAAGCCAAGCAGGAAACTAAAATCAGCCAGCAACAGGAATTTTGATTGCCGGAAGCTTGCTTGGGAAACCAAGAAAAATAAGAAAAGATAATGTAACCAAGCAGCATAATAGGTCGATTGAGATATTTTGGACTGGATCATTGATGGTTTCTTTTAAAGCGTATTTTGATTACCCAATTCTTGGTGATCGTATTTGGATGTAGAAACAGGAAAAAAAGGGGTCGGGCTGCCGCTGCGGCGGGCCATTGCGGGCAACCAGATTTGCCTGCAAAAAAAAGGGAATTGGGGCGGGTGTCCCCCAAAGAGGGGCAGATCGGATTTGCTTTTGGTTGGGAACGGCGGAAAAATTTCAGCATCGGGCAAGGGAAAAAAAAAACCCGCAGATCCTTCTCCCTCTGGGT
>Ga0163217_1052925_pt1 | contig 12475 bp, 6 predicted proteins | sample SynspAceP_FD_185933 | JGI IMG/M metagenome (GOLD analysis project Ga0163217, IMG submission 185933) | Saline lake microbial communities from Ace Lake in Antarctica - Synechococcus sp. Ace-P (PacBio error correction) | ecosystem: Environmental > Aquatic > Non-marine Saline and Alkaline > Saline ... | reverse complement strand
CAAACGAGGAAATTGATGAGTTAGGCGATAAAAGGTTTCCTAAATCCCAAAATGTGCGCAATCCAAAAAAACAATAGATTGGAAAGCCAAACCGCTTAGGATTTTTGTAGGAATTGGCTAGGGACATCAAAACCCATCTGACTTCCCGAACGCTGGGAAATCGAGTCTGGGACAGTTATTTGGAAGAGGTTGGTGGCATCTCTGAGATCTGGGCGTCACAAGCAGACCCTCCTACCATCCGGAATTATTGGATTAGTTGGCTTGGCAGGCGAGCATTTGAAATATTGATTGAGTGTAAAAGTACTACAAAGAAATCGTAACCTCAAAAACCTATCGAACAAGCATCGGGAGATATGCCCCCACCCTTTATGCATCTGATCCGGAAAACGAAATGGTAGCACATGGACCCAGAATGAGATTGTCAAGCTGAGCAAACAGAGACCATAGCCTGCAGTAAGTGGCTTGGTGATACTAAAGTATGGACAGGAACCAGTGATGCCACCCCGCCAGAGAATCTGGGAGACAGTCTATAATGGAGAAGGAAATCTTGGGTAGAGCTAAGAGAAGATCCGCTACAGAAGAGCTATCTATACTTTCTAAAGCGTTACCAGTCCTTACCCATCCATGGGATGACCTTCGATGCAGGAAGTCGGAAGTTTGCTTGAGCAGACGGATCGTTACCAAATTACACCGCTTCAGGCCGCTGTCACTTAATGATCCAGTCTTTCTCGAGGCTGCATATGCGCTGGCAAAAGAGATGGTTGCAAGTATCCGGAACCAAAGAGGCAATGGCTTTCGGTATGAAAAGATGGTAGTCTGGGGAAGAATCTCAGTACAAACAAACTGAATCTAGTATCACTCTACGAAAAAGGTCTAGGGAATTGCTGAGCTAACCCAAAGCTTCTGGAAGGATTCTGGAATAAAGACCAAACCACAAGCCCTAGCAGCCCATGGCCTTGGGCAAAGCATTATTGAACTAGATGAATTTCTACCAAGCCAATGATGAACAACTCGAAGGCTTTTTAAAGAATTTGGACAGCAAAAGCCTGCCAAAACAAACGCGGAGGGACCATTTCTGATGGACTGTTGTCAGCAAGTAGGCGGGTCCTGGCAATGGCTCCACTCCTTTTTTTGTGATCCTGGCGATCAACGTTCCCAATTCCAAGGGCTCAATCTTTCAGATCGCGGATCTGAAATCCATGAGCTCCACTTCCTCCACCTTTTCGCTCCAAAGCAAAATCATTAAGACCTACATATGGGCTGGAGCCACCTTCGCAGCTTTGGGCTCTTTGACTACAAACCCGAGCTAATAAACATACGGATTGGGAAACCTTGCCCCAGGGAATCTTTACGGAAGGAAAGCCAATTTGCATTTATTCGTGGCAAGTTCCAAACCTTCTTGGCCTCAGGCTAAAATTTGCCCAGCATGTGAATCCAGGGTGCATTGGGTCAGACTATTTACACATTTTTCACAGTAGTAGACGAAGTAGCTTTTTTGAAAGCACCATACGATCAGTTCAATCATGCCCTGCTCAAACTTTTCATGCAAACTGGAAAGTCCTCGACAGGAAAGACCAAGCATCGGAAAGCTGGGTGACTTATGGGTTTAGGCACAGAAAACCAAAAACTTACCCGGATTTGTAGTATTGACTTTCCGGAGGAAAGGACATCCAGATGCTGGCGTAAAAGTGTCTGGGGGTTCTGGCTTCCTACCCTCAGCTCTACCAAGGCGTGCAATGGTCGCTCAAGGCGATCCGTTCTCTACCTCCAAGATCCTGATGGGAGACCCGCGACATGAAAAAGTCAGTCATAGAAAGCGGTCAAATTTGCTAATGCCGAAAAGCTTCAAGACTTGGTGACCGGAGATCTGGCGCAATCAAATCAATATGAATGGCCTATCGTATTGCCAAAATCGAAGGCCTGAAGTGAGGAATAGCAATTGACAACCTGAGCGATCCATGAACTGTATGGCACAAACCCAGGAGAAGATTCCTTGCCAAACAACTGTCTTTTAGCAAGGAAATAGTAGGAAAAAGGGGTTCGATTCGTTCCAATTATACGATTTGGGGATGGGACACGCATGGACAAGCAAAAGAAGGCTTCAATCGAGCTAGGGCTCGGAATAAATGCCGAGAAAATTGATCGGGGCCGATCACTGCACTACTCCTTGATTGAAGCAACGAGGACTTACTCGAATAACGCTTGTAGTTGGGGGAGGAGAGTTTGGAAGAACTCCCAATGCAGGAAACCGCGAAGCAAAGAGCAAGGATTAAAGGAAGAGATCATCACGGAGAAGCTTTCCCGATGTGGTGGCAGGCCGGAATCAGAGAAAGGGCAAGTTTAGCCTCACCGATGAGTGCTTTCTGGCATGGATGAGCGGAGGTTTCAGTCACGACACTTCAGCTGCGATCTACATCGATGGGTTTGGACACCGAAAAGGTTACTTATAATTTTCAGCAGGACCTCTTCCGACTGACGGTGTGGAAGCGACGTTGATTCATTCAATTTAGCCTGATCGAATGGAGTTTGATTACTGCTACTGGCAGAATTTCACCCGCTTAATCGTCCATTACCATTGGAATTTCTGCTTTTTTGGGATCTTACTGGTTCTTTTATCCTATCCAAGACCAAGCCTGCATTATTTACCAAAAGTATTCGAAGGGCTTTTTTAGGGGGTCATAGGCGGTCTGATTTCAAAGCAATTTCTGGTTTCTCCAATATTCAGAATGAGGGTTACACGTGGAGACATCCAAATCCATTTGATCTTGGGCTGGATCACTGTCATTTCTCCTTAGGACTATATTTTCATTTAGAAAAACGGAGGAACTCACCCAACCTTTGGAAAATTCAGAAGCGGGTTATTTTTTTATGTTATCACCTGCACCGGTCATTTGGGGAATATTCACCATGGGCAAAAGGACTACTTCTTAAGAAGTATACTCCTGGACTTACTGGCTACTTTGGCATAGGAAACACAAACGGTTGCCCAATTCTCATTGGAAAGAAAGTTCTTGGAGGAAGTACTTTTCTACGATTGGAGCATCCAACCAGATCCTCAATTACAACTGCCAGCTCATGCCATAATCCCCGAAAACCTGAAAGGGGAATTAGACTTGAGTACAATCAAAGGAACTGATGCAGGGAGGAGGCGAAAATGGTTGAGGTTTAAAAGTTTGGTGATTTAGCGGAAAGCGCACGTTATACACGCCTAATTCTCGCCACATGCCGACGCAGAGCATATGCCTCCAACTGAAAACGACCACGCCAAAAAAGAAGAGGGTAGAGCTGATTAGCGTTGGATTGAAAACTGGTGCCTCGAATGATAAAACCTTAGCTCAGGCTGCGGTAAAAAGAACCGCAGTTCAAGCCTTTTCAAGAAAGGAACGAGAATCATTCTTTCCAATCACGGATCTGAAACATTTCTTCAGATTACCTTGGTCTATACTTCGGGAAAAAGTTTTTTTGTGGAGCAAATTCTCAGCGGACAACTCTTTTTTTACTTCGGGTCTCTTGCTTGAATTTCCCGGCTCTTTAGTGAAGAGGATTGGAATAGTTTGAAAAGGGATTCGAGCACATCGCTTACTTTAGATTGAGTGATACCCAAAATTCGGAAACTATTTGATTTCTATTGCAGGTTGAGGTACGCCTAACGGACACTTTAAGTTGAATGGATCGGAATAGAGGGAAAAGGCTTGGAGAAATTAAAGACGCCAAGGAATCTGAAATTGCTCTATCTCAACTCAAACGGGAACTCACTTGAGAGAATTAACTCAATTGGATGGGCATCCTCCCTTGGAAAAAGATTCTATATATCAAAACCCCTTGCCTCAGGTCAAGGAAAGAGAAATTTTTCCTTCCACCTAGAAACAGGGACTTTTGCTACCAAAATTAAGGCCTCAGATACTATTGTTTATAAGCGATTTTAGGAAGCATTTCCACTGGATGAAATCCCAAAGTAATCGACTGTCCGAAGTAAACATCACTGGTCTTTTGATCATACTTGAGTTCTCAATAAGATTGGAATATGCTGTTTCCTTCATTTGTTCAATGCCACTATTTTGCATCGTCCGACATTTTTCGGAAAGTTGAGTCCCCTGCTTATTCACCAGCTTTACTTCAATCAGTTTTCCAAAAACCCCTTGCCAAAACTCCTGCTGTTGGCTTTGCTTTTTGTAATCAAAAAACGCAAAAACTACTCCCTTTCCTGAAGAAAGTTCAAAAGCTTTCTTCATCGTATGCAATTCTTAATTCCGTATACTTTTTACCGGACAACGTCACTTTTCCTAATATCTCTTTATACTTTCCTCGTGTATGCGTTCAAATCCGTGGACTTATTTCATCTGTCAGGGCCGATGAAGAAACAAACTCTCAACTGACTGGTCCCAAAGTATTACCCTCTTTCTAGCATAGCTTTGGAAATATCTTTCCAAATTGAAGCGGTATCAGACATTTGGCAGAATCAAAATCTGTGACATTGTTGCTGAAGGAAAACAAAGAGTACATGCTCCCAGCTTGAGTTGATCGATAGTCTTACCCCGAGTTTCTGATTAATTGAACGCAAATCCACTGGAGAGTTGGATCCAATTTCATTAAGACGGAGTATAGACTTCGTGGATGATCATGTAAGTAATGAAGCATTCCTTAATCCTGCCGCCATCGCAAATGGATTTCCAGAGAAGTGTACCTCCGGATATACTGCCCAACTGGTGATACAAAAAATCCATAATCTCTTTCTGCCCACCATAGCTCCCTAACCGGGCATACCTCCACGATTAATTTTACCTAAATGGTCACTATCGGGTGTCACCCCAAATAGCTCTGGGGCTCCACCATTTGTGGCAGGCCGGAATCCATCATGACCTCGTCAAAAATTCAAAATTATCCTTCTTCGTTGTACAGATATCTCTCAAACCTTGAGATAGCCGGCATAGGCAAGCAAGAGCCCCATAATTACCCTGGAAACAGGCTCTTAAAATTCAAAGCCAAGCAATCTCTCCGTTTTGTTTAGCGGCCACTTAATTCTCAATATCATCGCAAAATATTGTAAGGAGCTAGAAAGGTGTTTTCGCTGTTCCTTTAGTACTTCCGGTGAAATTCAGGCATGCCCATTGTCATTTGCACCAGATCCGGCTGCAATTCAAGAATGGGGGGGGGGAATCTCCATGTCCATGATAGTGACTTTCCATTTTGATAAACTTATCGGCGCCCGGTGTAGGCCACGTGCTACACGAAAGGGCAGACATGCGTACGCGGTGCGGAATTTAACCAATTCCTGACCATTTTTCCAACTGATGGAAACCATAGAACAATGAGCTCAGCGATCTCTACTTCTCTCGGCTGTAGGCGCACCGAATGAAGTGCCGTTTTCCCATGCTTTGATCACAGCCTCCCGAATCAAAGGGGATTATGACCAAGGGTTTTTTTTCCAGTTTTTTTTTTTTCGGGGCCCACCCCAAAAAAAAAAGGCCTTTTGTTTTTTTTGGAAATTTTTAAAAAGTCGGATTGTTTTAAAAAAAAAAAAAAAAGCGTTATCATCTCATCGTAGAAAAGGGCTCCATCAGCCTTTTTTATAAATAAATGGATCCCCAACGGCACGAAAGCACAAACCGGTTGAAGGCACTCCACCTGGAATAAAGTGTTGAGCCTTCTCGAAAAGGCGCTGGCTGTCAGAAATAATCCATGGATGTAATTTTAATGGTTTCATTCACCTGCTTCTAATTTGAAAAACAGGAACTATTTGGTTATTGTTACTGTTTGGAATTAAATCCCAAGTAAAGTTGTCCCTTTTGATACGGACTCTGGTTTTAGTTTTCTTCCTTTCCCCCCCCCCCCCCCCCCCCCCCCTGGTTCAAATCCTTCGTATAAAACGACATCAATGGAAGGACAAGCCAATAAACAAGTTCAAATCCTAAGTAATGGTTCATTTTGGATTGATCTGGGATGATTCGTAAAAAATCTTTTTAATTTCAACGCGTTGGCCCTCTGAGTCGAAAATTCACAGCATGATGCCAATGAAATAAGAATTAGGGAAACTCCAACATGCTCATAATTGGCAAAATTGAACGTAAGCCATGAATGCAAGGACAAGCGTAGGTACCGAAGCAGTTATTGACTCTAACAGTCCCAAAGATAGGGTTGTGCATATTAAGCTGGCATCATTCAGTAAGAAGAATTAAGCTGATCGTCTTAAGACTTGGGAATTTGAACCATTCTCGTCGAATAGCCGCAGACCTTGCAAAAATCCAAACATTTGAGCTATCACCACCTTTGGTTTTTTTTGCTCTCTACTATCTGAATCCTTTGCCGTTGGCAATTCCTTTCATAAAAGGCGCAAGCTTTCATCTCTAGAGCTACTTGAATAAACCAAGTAAAGCCACCCGAGTGCCCATTTCGACTTTCAGGCCTTGATTATTCCCTCGGCAAGAGATGCGAACGGGCAGGACGAATAAGTAACTGAAATCATTCCTCAATTCGCTCTCCAAATTGTGAAAGGGAGAATAATGGGATTTGGGCGGTTCCGCAAAAACCAACTCACCATTTCGCTTGTCTTCAGGAAAATCGGACCGATAATTACATCGGAATTACCAATGGACAGTATGCGCATAAGCGATTCAAGGTTGGGCTAATCACGCTGGGGAGTTGAAGGTTATCATATTGTGATTTTACACCTTGGAGCTTGCTAAATTTGCTGCGGGGCAAACTTCAATCCCCCTGATATAATTCAAAAACGAAGTCCGAGCTGGATAATAGAAGGCATTTGATCCATTGGGAAATGGCAAAAATGACGCGCATATCAAACATCATTGGCAACTCCCGCTGTTTTGACTCGACTCTCCCATACCCTTTGAGTCATAGTAGCGCCGCACTTAGTTGCTGGAGGATTAGTCCTTGCCGTCTAGCAACTACCTTCATTGAGCGTATACCAGATTTGATTTGAATTCCTGAAGAGTTGTCAACCATGGACAATTCGGGCTTCAGTTTCAGTATTCATAACTGGGACATTTGCAGAAGGCGTTTCAACTCTTCACGGATCAATCATTTGTGATTATCGAAGCGCTCGGCTTTTTTGATTATTTTGAAATACGCCAGAGCGAGCAAGTAGGTTGCCTCTTCCAGACTTGCTCAAGAATCCATGTGATCGGCTGCAAGATGAAATTGCTGTGTCCTGCTGCTTTGCCTCGATGCTGATTCCCCCATGTGTAAACCGAGCATACTTTGCAAGATTTCCATTTAACGATCCTCCTCTATAAATGTCGCTTAAAAAGGCGGCATTGCTTCCCAATAAATTTTTCGCAGTACAGCTCCGCTTTTGCGCGCTGGGTAATCTTTGCTGGGAACTTGGCTTTGGCCTGATTAGGCTTAAAAACAAAATCAAATGGAATAAAAAAAAAACAGTTTTCATCATTAAACTTAGGAATAAAGAGCGATTCAGGGAGAACAAATTATAAACCCAGATTTTTCAAACCCAAAGTTCAGACCCAAATGGTTCAAAACTTGACTCAAAGAAAAAAACCCGGAAAATCCTTTCCGGGTTCTAAAAAAATTCGTAATTCTGGATATCATAAATCGAAAATCCGCACATTCCAATTACCTCCACTCGTGGGTCGTAGCAGGTGCTTGGAGGAGAGGCATAAAACACCCGAATTGACACCGTACCGATTAATGATCTCATTGGACATTTTTGCCAAAAACTCATACGAGTAGATGATCCAATCTGCAGTCATTCCATCCACTATCCGACAGCTCTCCAAAGCGACTACTATTTCATAAAGTACGTTCATCGCCCATTACACCAACCGAATTCGATGGGAAGCAAAACGGCTCCTGCCTGCAAACCTGACGTAAAGGCATGAATCTTTTAATCCTGGATAAAAATAATCCACTTCCGAAGTGTCTTTCACTTCTCAGCGGTGACATCTCCAAAAGACGGATTCAAGCCCCGGACCTGGGAATGGGGTCTCCGAATTTTCTCGACAATCTCCAACGCACGTCCCACTTCACGAAACCTTCGTCTTTGAACAATGTATTCAATGGCTCCACTACAGATAACTTCAGAAAAATCCGGCAATCCACCCACATTATGGTGAGATTGATCGCATGGCAGAAAGGGCCTTTCTACAGAGATCGGAGTTCGATCACATCTGGGTAGAGCGTTCTTGCCAGCCGATCTTTACTCCTTCTAATTTATTAATTCTTCGTCGAAACGCGCGCAATAAATGCAATTTCCAATTGCTTTTCGCTTCGCTTCTGGATCGAGTCACGCCTGCAAGTGCATTTCATAAATTTCTGCTTTGCATTCCACACCAATCACATTCAAGCCCATATAGCTTGTAGGAATCTAATACTTCTTCAAAGTCATTTTACGAAGCAAAACAGTACAACAAATTACGGCAGATCAAATTGGCACCAATCGGCACGGTGGATCAGGTAGTCAGCGCAACGGAGAAAATCTACCCCTCCAGAAAGACCCATGCACCACTTTAATCAGTTCCAATTTTTCGCTTTCAATCTGCTATGAAGCATTATAAATACGTCTGAAGTCCCAATCCTGAAGCGCATCCACAGATATTAACCACAAAGTTCCGAGGGATTTTTGCCTTACGCTTGAATGCGTCACCCTTCTGGTGAAACGATTCCGTAAGTTTCTTCTTTTCTTTATTTATAAAAGCTGCAAAACACGTTACATTCGAAGTCTCGCCAATCACTTCAAAAATTAGCCGTAAAATTCCTTGATGTATCTCCATGATGACATCCACACTTGAGAACCGTGACTTCACTTTCTTTCAACAAGTCGAATGCGTATCCATATGGGAAAAGGTTAGCACGGCCGCGTACGCACGAATTTCAGATGCAATACTTCTCCCCCATATTTTTGCGTAGCACTGAGAAACCGTAGCAAACGCCTAAAAGTTGGAGCTTTCTCGAAAAACATCCAAGGTCAAATCGGAGACCGCATCACGAACAGAGCAAGGGGACCTGAAAGGATTACTCCTTGATAATTTTTTTCCGGGGGGGAAGTGATTTCTGGAAACTTTATTATAGGGGTGGATTTCGCATTAAACATTCATTCTGACTCTTCTAGCGATTGAGTTTGGGGTGTCTGAGAACCGAATCGAGGATAAGATGTGTTGCTGGCCATCGCGCAAAGGAATCTCAGGTCAGGGAAATTGGCCGAAAGTGGATCTCGGAAAAAATACCGAAGAAATGTTTGGCTTAAAAGAGATGGGAAATTTAAAATTGGAAGATTTGGATTGGAAAGTTAAGAGCTGTCAAAGCTCACCTTTAAGCAGTCGAAAAGTTTTTTGAAAGAAACTTATACTTTGGACTAGTTCGTCGATTAAGAATAACAATTGTTAGTTAATTTAAACTAAAGAGCGTTTTTTTAAAAAGTAAATTAGCGGATCATTCTAAAAACAAAATCTAACCCTATTCGATGAAAACAACTCTCGCCAGTCCTATATTTATTTCCTGCTAAGCTTTTATTCAGGCATCCTCTTTTGCACAGGTTAACCAAAGATTACAGTATTCAGAGGTGCTGGGGATCTACGAGGAAAACGGCGGTTTATGGGGAGTCAATTTCTCGAATGAGATTTAAATTCGCTTGGAAAACAAGAACCTCCTTCAAGACACAAAAAAATCTCACATTATACCAAATTCCCTAGGCAGTTACCGGAAGTCAACCTTCAAAATGAGTTCGGTAGAATCAATCTCTGGGATTTTTGGTACACCGTCATTGAAATTATATTCATTCAACGAGAATCAGGGTTTAAACTAATCTTTGGCTATGGGACCTTCCTTCAATTGGGTTGGCGATGCATATGCATACCGAATACCAATTCTCAATATGGAAGCCTACCGTAGACCTACTTTGGCAACAAATTACCAACGTGTAGCTGATGATCGGAATTAGAAAAGCTGAGTGGAAACTAAAAATGCCGAATTATAAAAAATGCAGCTTAGCGAGTTTGCATTTCACTCACGAATATATGCCCTGGTACATAAATCTAAATTATAAAGTGAGATTTACTTGCGGAAAAGAAAGACACCAAAGGTGTAGTCTAGCGTTGAAATTCTAAACTGGATAGATAGTGCTATATGAAAAAACCAAAAGCCGTCCTACTCTAGTAGCTCTTTTTCTGAAGGCTGCTTTTTCTTTTGCCCAAAGCTCCGCTGATCAAACGACTCAATCCCTACTTTGATTTGTAAGGCCAACTACAAGGAGAGCCTAAGCTTACGAGACCGTGGCTTTGGGAGAAAACTGGCGAGGTGGCTGGAAACACGGGCTTTAATGAGACAATTTTTCGTTATTGCTGAAAGCTCGAAAAGGCCGGGCTATATCTTAGAAGAAAAGGCTAATCTGAAAACTTCCAGATTTACTTACCGGATAGGAAGCGAAGATGGATCGGCGCAACTTGGGAAAAAAAAAACCGGGTAGGGAAGCGGAAGTTGTGACTTATTTCAGGAGAAGAAAAGCCGCTTTTGATGTTTTCCACAAACAAGTCCCATGAGGATTACCTCAATTCTTCCTCCGCCCGCAGCGAAAGGATTAAGGCTGATTGAGTTTACCATCGCTTTCCCAAAAGATCTGAAGACAGCGGATTTCCAAGAGGAAAAATTGTTTTCTCCTGAGTCCTCTCTTACAGAAATCTTCAATCTGCTGATCTGAAAAAGAAAGCGCTAGGAATAATGGACCTATGATAATCCTGACTATTGGCAGCCAGAAAAGAACCAAACCTCCATCCAATTTCGAAGTCTGAAAGACGAGGAAGGAAAAACGAATGGGCGATTGCCCGTCTGTTGCCACGAAAGAGGAAAGGCTCAAAGCGCTCTCACAAAGACAAGGTTGAACGGTCACCGTAAAGAGGAAACCAAAATCTATGAATCCGAAGAACTTACGATCGTAGCTAATGTAAAAGGAAGTGAATTACCCAGGAGAGTCTGGTTTTCTCTGCTCTTATCCAAGAACCGGCGCCAACGATTAAGCGGACGGGAGTTTGGAGTCAGATTGGAAATGGCAAACGTTGACAGCTTGATTTATCCAAAATGGAAAATTAAGAGCGTAGATCGAACACTCACTTCTTTTTGGGGGATGAGATCATATCGACAAGACGCTATATCCAAGACAAGAAAGCTGGGGAAGGCAACCATCAAATGGGGCATTCGCTAGACATGGTGGGAGGAAGAAATACTGACGGACCGAGGAAACTTTCCTTCATCGAAAAGATGCCTACCCAAGTTGCGAATTTGGACGCGTGGAGATGACAAGATAACCGAATTGGGGTGGCAGTTTGTAATGCAGTGTTGAGGAAATGAAACCTCGATTACTTAAATGACTTTATCTTAACGTATTTTCAGATCAAGGGAAATTTGGAAGCTGGGTGTAAGAAAAGCCAATCCTTTGAAGGGGGATCTGATTCATACGGCCATTTTTGAATGCGAATGATTCCGGGACTTTTGCTTTTGCATTTCACGGATCAAGTTTTACCATACCGATAATGAGCCGACTAGATAAAGTCTCACAAGAAACATGGAAAAATGTAGCCCACAGGGAGCATTGTGAGGTCTACTACGCTGCTGAATGCAAAGGGAGAGGGACTTGCCGAAGCAAATGAGGAAGGCTTCTTGAAAAAAAAGCTTCCAAGCGACTTATGTTAGAGATCGAGCTTAGCAAAAAGGGCCATTGCAGCGGAGGATCTAAAAGAAGCATGAGCAACTCTCTTGGATAACTTGGATGAGATTATTATGAAAAAGTCCACTGGATTACTGTCGAGGGATTTTGGTGCCAAGCAAGAGTGATGTCGAAAACTTTGAATAAAATAGGGGAAAAGCCAAAGCTTGCGGTCAAAGCGGAACTTGATTATCAGTTTCAGTGTTAAATTAGTTATCTTTACTCTCTCGTCGGCTCAATTTTAATTTAGGGGCAATTAGTCAGTTTCATTTCCAAAAGCTCACTTCAAGCTAATTCTTAGACCAAACCCTGAAGCTTTTTGAGGCTTTATCTTACAGGCAAAATACTTTGCTTCAGGAATAGATTTTTCTCTTTCTGATTCCTGGCATCAGTAGATTATTTAAATTATCCCACCATCTTTTTTGCCATCGTTTCAGGCATTTGAAATGACTGGTTAATCCCTCTAGCAAAAAAGGGGTATCCATTGGAACTTCATTATTATAAGGGGAGAGATAGGTTGGACTTGAATACTGTGTTGATATTACCAAAGTATCCAACTGTTTCTATGGGGCTTTCTTTTCTCCAAAGGAATCCGGTTGTTCCCAAAGACCAAAACCCATTTTTCCAAGCCTGGGAAAAAAAGTTTTAAAAAGTGTTTACCCCCCCGCCTTTTCTTGGTTTGGTTTCCAAAAAAAAAAAAAAAAGGGGGGGTTAAAAAGCTTTCCCGATTTTTTTAACCCGGGGGGGGGCCCCCCCAGGGCTTTTTGGGTTTTTTTACGGAGGGGGAATCAACTGATCTCTCTCTTT
>Ga0163217_1039950_pt1 | contig 12475 bp, 12 predicted proteins | sample SynspAceP_FD_185933 | JGI IMG/M metagenome (GOLD analysis project Ga0163217, IMG submission 185933) | Saline lake microbial communities from Ace Lake in Antarctica - Synechococcus sp. Ace-P (PacBio error correction) | ecosystem: Environmental > Aquatic > Non-marine Saline and Alkaline > Saline ... | reverse complement strand
GGGTGGCTACGCACAGGTCATCCATTACTTTGCGAGAGTATAAGCAGATGAGGTTGAGTTTCCAGGGATATACTCTCCAGTTTCCCTGGGCAACGACGGTATTCGCCTCACTAGCCCGCGCTCTGCGGAATGTGAGGACCGTTTCTGATCTACCAGGTTGCCAGGTTAATTCGGGCTTCACAATGCGACTATCTGACATAAAGGTTACGGGGCCAGCCCGCGTGGTCAGATTGAAGGAATCAGGAGGGCATAGTACTGCTCAATAATCTTGGAGTGCGCCGCTAGGAATCGACTGCGCGGAGGGAAATATGGTCGGTTTGCGATCTGTCAGGTTCCTAGATGATTTGTGTGCGGTTCATAATGATTATCGCCGGTGTCTGGCGCTGTTTGCTTGTGTTTTGCGTCGCTTTGGTTATAGCTGTGTGCGTGGCAAACCAGTCTTCATACGCCTGGCTTTGGTAAGTCGGCACTGTCGTATAGTCTGGTCAAACAGCGTCCGTACACGGAACGGACTGAATAGCTTGGTGGCTGCAAGGGTTGTTTTGCTGTATTAAGTTAGCTTCGCGGATTTGCCATTGTGGCTGCGCCCAAATCCATTTCGAAAATCCACAAAGATCTTCGAATACGGGATTGGCCATCTGCCAAGCGTAAAACTGCTCGCTAAAAAAAATCCAGTCAACAACGATTATTTGCGGGTTCCAACGTTATAGGGTTCTTGCGGCGTGCACGGGCGATACCACACAGGCGGTCAAGGCAGAATGTAAGGTTGAATACGGATACAATAATCTATTTGGGCGGTCGATTGTAGTTAATGACTTCGCCGTTATTAAACTGCAATTTCAACACTTTGGCCGCGAACAGCATTCTTCAAACTCGATCATAGGTCTGATACGGTAGACCTACCCTGCGGCAGTTCCTCTTCCAGAACTAATAGCGCTAATATCGAGATTCTCCGTATTGTCCGAACTGGCTCTGTTGGAAAAGTAGTTGCTTTTGTTGTCAATATATATTATGAGTAAATGCCACAAGTATTAATAAAGCTGCTAATAGGCTAGAGCGATCATAGCTCTATCATCGACCGAGAACCGGCTGACGCGCACCATGTCGAATTTTTCATATCTGTGTTCCTTACCCGTATGTACATATTTCACTAGTTTGCGCTCTTCAGCTCTGAAGACAGTCCTGGCAATGCGCGCCAAGCGAGTTGCATGCAAGTGCTGTACCTGCGCCACAACATCGCCTGAATACTAGGAGAGGCCAGACATTAAAATGAGAGGTCTATGAATCAACAACATAAGTGCAACGCTCACCCCTGTAATACAACTTCGTACGGCGTCTTCAATCCACGCGGCGTTTTGCGTATGGGCGTAAATTGATCTGCGCTGCGACCTTACTTACCGATTCAACGGTCATCGTTGCTTGAAATCGGGCTCCCTTCGGGAAGTACTGGCGCAACAGACATTGGGTTTTTCTCTGGTGCGCGCTGCCAGACGCATAAGGTCGGCAAAAGTAAAACGCTACAGCCGCTTTTCAAGGCGATCGTTCGTGCCGCAAACTTCCTTGCCGTTGTCCAGCGTTAAGCGTATGCACTAGGTGTTCCTTTTAGTTTGAAGTTAATGGCCCCGCGAGCAACTGGCGGCGCGTTTCTGCGCTTGCCGGATAGGCGCTGAGATAGCCCTTTTCGATCCACAACGTGGACCAAGTTACTGCCCTTGCATGCCAACAGGTCGCTTCCAGTCGCCGATTCGTATCACGGGTTTGCCAGCCTCAGCAAGGACGCTCGCTGATAGATTACCATGTTGAAGCTGACCCCGGCCTTGTTCATGGCTTTTTCCCGTTAGCGGTTTCCGTAGAGCCTGCGGCGCTGCGCAGATTGCAGTAAGAGCTCCCCACCATGGCGTTTGATCGTATCGATAAAAACGTAATAGTCCATTCATGTCTGCACACATGATCGGAGCCTTCAAGCCGAAGCGGTTGGGCTATTTTGCTCAGGGCTGAACTTCATCTCCAGCTCCAGCCGCAAAAGTTGCTGTTAACCACGCTACTGGGGCTTACAGTACTTGCGTGCATTGGTGCGCGGTTCATCGGCATTGGCCGCGCAGCTTGCGCCGTTCGTAACGGCCTCGAGAGCTATTCCGTCTAAACCTTCCGACTGACTGTCGATTGTATGGACGCCAATATCTGTTTGGGCACGCCTGACATAGGGACATGCACTACCACCGGCTTCAATCTGATTAACGTTGTTTTTACTGAGTCAGTTGCCGGTAATGTAGCATTCATATGCGCTGAATCTTCGGTGATGAGGAGCCTGGATTGTACGGTTAGCTGGCTCTCTGCCTATCGTTTCAAGCGTACTGCACTTTATTCTATGAATTCAGGGGTGATATCAGGCAGAGTCTAATCCTGGAGGTACGGACTCGTACTATGTCACACCAGAATCCACGTTGATCGGCCATAGCGCATTGGCGGATTTTTTTAGACAATTCAACGCGTTGGTGTTCAGTAGGGAAGCGCGGGTCGCTGAAGAACAGATTGTCGATCTGTCTTGCTGTGCACAGTGTGGGACTTGCATCGAACCGATCTCGAGACCAGCTCGTTAGCGAGTATCGGCTGCCTGTGTCGCTGCAGCGAATCTTCGAGTGTATTGAATGCTACGCCTTGCATTAGGAACCATTTGCGAGGATTGCCTATAAGCGTTAACAGAGAATGAGTGATCAACACTTCGAGTAGCTGAAGCCTTTATAATTGCTTCCATATTCAATATCCTCCAGGCTGGGCGGCCGTTCTCATCCTTCCTTTCGGATGTGAGGGAATGGTTCTGCCGCTTTCCTAACTACGGTCAGTAGATATCCCGTTTCAAGCTAGAACGTGATCGCGAGAAACGTCCCGATAGTTACCAACTGTAGAGTGCCATTGGGCCGATAAACGTGATTTGTGGCAGTGGCTGGATGCGACAAATATTTTGCTGCGAGTGAAGCTTGCGGTGCGAAGTTGACGTATCCGGCCTTCACCGGCGTCCAGGATTAATGACGACAGGAAGCTTGGCCGTTGCGTTGTATCGAGATTGAACAATATCGTATCTACGGCGAATTACGGCACTTCGCTTCGTGCTACTGCAGAGAGAGTTTACTCTCAGCCTGCGCAAAGACCCTGATGTCGCTTATTATGCCGAAGTAAAGTTCGGCACACAATAGTGGCAAATGTTACTTAGCAAGTTAACCAGCATATCATCAGTTTTCAACGAGAGTAAAAACCCACCAGCTTTTCCAGAGTGCATGACAAGACTCCATTATTTTATATGAGCACGACATTAAAACAACCTTTGCCACATACGTCCTCTGCAGAGGATGGAAGGCAAAAGATTTTAGATCAATGGATGGTAGCTGTGTAGGCGGGGCAGATTCGCCGGAGGCAGCTTGCTGCCTGAGGCTTAAAGGTGGATCGCTCTAGCCAGTGGAGCTCCTGGCTAGAGCGATTTAGCGATTTGAGTCTAACCCGCGGCCTACCCTGATCCCCAGAGCTGAGTCAACACACCCCCTGCGGAAGATTGGCTCAGTTCGGCATAGTCTGTCGCTGTCGGGCATCCAGAGCCGTAGTTTGCCATCACTGATAGCCGTGGTGACGGTGTTTTAGCGTTAGCACATTGAAAGATAACTGCCTCAATCGGCCCACCGGCTAACATCGCGAGGTGTTGTAAGGTCGGGAAGCGCTGGAGGTGCAGGCGACCGGGAGCGTCGTTGTCGAGGATCCCGTCCCAGACGTTGTCACCGGCCGCGATGAGTCGCCGTTGGTCTCAAGCAAGCTATCCCCGCGGCAGCAGGCTTGATGGTCTGCAAGCTCTGGTCAGAATTTTCCGGATATTGTTAATCCAGGTCGTGGAGGGCCCGTCCATTGCTTGCAGGTTTGATTCAAAATTATCCTGGGGCGGGGCGGTTTGGGTCGCTGGTTGCAGGATGGGCGTGCGTCGGTGAAACCAGATCACCTGATTAGTCGAGTGGCCCATCTGGTTGTAGCGAAAAACGGCTGCCTGCCGCACGAGAACGAACTGATGGTCGTTGTGCAGGCTTATCCGTACCTCTTCCAGATTTGAATGCCGCAGTCGATGACGGTATGTTCAGGCTCTCCATCAACACCATCCCTAGAGCTGTAAAGCGCATTGATTCTGCAGGTCGCCCTCCGGTGCGCTGCAGGCGGGGGCCAGTGCGTCCGGGCTCAGACGCATATTCCGCCGGTCAGGGATCGAATTTGCTGGAGGTCAGCGAGAGCGTTCTTAGTGTCTCCAATAAAGGGCAGCCTCTTTGCACCACATATTCTTGGATGCTTTCCACCACCGACATCTGCGAGTTGGAGTTTGAAGGATTCTGCAGGGTGATGTTGCCATCGTTGCGCGCAGGCCGTATATCTGGACACGAATTATTCGTACAACGTACGCGTTGACCGTTTTCATCCACACCATAATAATTGCGCAGGTCATCGTAGTGGGTCCAACTTTTCACGTCTATCCATGATGCGGTGGTCCTGCTCATTGACTGATTGCGCGCCTCGCCGTAATGCGGTTCAATGGACAGCGGTGTCAGCCTCGCACGCGGATGCATTCGTCATGCCTGGCGCTGTGTTGAACGAACAGGGGGTTTGTATGGGGCGAAGGGTCTGAGGTAGTCGATCGTTAATTACCTACCAGCAAAACTGCGATTGGCAGTTCGTGGTCCAACAGTTGTTGTCAACTGTCGGAGTGACAATCACATGATAGTGCTGCAAAGGCAAGCTCACAGGTCACCCACGTGATGGTATGGGTGACCATGTCGGTAGGAGTATTGCGGTACGCCGCCGTCAGCAGCCGAGCCGGTGAATCTGAGGCGTAGACGTTACTGTTGAATGCACGCACGGAGCGCCGATGGCAACGGATGTATATCGGAGGGTACCGAAGCGTTTGGACCGAAGTGATCCATTGAACATTGGCGCGTCTCGAGCGCCCACCTGCAGATATGTATGCGAAGTTGGTACGGGTGTGCCTGTAGAGAAGAGCACGCATAAACCTTTGCCGAGCACCTCTGGCACCATGGAAGCGGATTGTCCATCGCCCCTGGGTGTGGCCTAAGGCGAACGCGCCAAGGAAGATCGGACATGGATCGCCGTTCCAGAGATCGTCGAGCAAGGTTATCTGCAGCGTCGCTGAGGCTGAGGCAGTGTGGCGAAGCTGTAGATGAAAGCAGGTTATGTGCGACTTCGCGGCCGCACGATAAAGTCGACCACGCGGCCGCTCAGTCAGCGTAGTGCAGGTGGCCATGTCCGCGGGCGAACCAGGTCTGTCGGCAGGAGTTTGTAGGTGTTGTCGTTGGCGCGAGTTTAGAAGAAACTACAATAAGACTCAATAGAGCAGTCCTTGCTGAGACCAACTGGGTATTGTTGGCAAATCCAAGACCCGGAAACCCTGCCTCGTCGGTATCTACATATCGGCTTGCTTGTTCAACTCGGACTCACAGTGCAGGACAAAGGGATAACGTTGTGGCCCGGAGAAAATTAGCCGGTAATCGGATGGTTGGTTCAAGTGTATTTCATACAGCGGGCGTGCGCGCGTGGCTGCAATTGCAAAGTATTTTCACTTCTGCAAGCCCTTCTACCGCACTCAGCCGACCATTGCGCCGTGTTATCCGGGAGTCGCTTCGATCTCTTGATCGTTCAGCCATACGCTCCAGTTGATTCCAGCTCGGCGTCGACCAGATCCATATCCACGCTCCACCGGAAGCAGTAACATCGCCGCCGCTTACCTGGTCGGGTGCGACTTGGGAGCACGCTTAAGCGGTGAGGTCGGGCTGTGGCCGCCGCATCTGAACCTGAGTTGGAGCTGGAACACCAGGCTAAGGCAAGCGGTGAGCGCCAGCCGTGAGCAGGCTGACTGCGAAAGGTGTTTTGCGTACGGTGTAGTGGACATAGGTGTATCCCTCGTAGACTTGTTGTTGTGATTGTCGGTGTTGCCATGCATTCGGCGGCGCGCGGCAGGTAAACTAGTAACAGATTCGACTAAAGCATTGGTACAGATTCAGGCCCACCCTTGAATTTGCCCTGCTCAGCAGTGCTATCTGTGTCAGCCCGTTTAGTGAATCTGTTAACCCGTTTATGCCTGGCTGCAGCGCTTAGCTGGGCAGGCATACCAACACAACTAAAGAGGAGATGGCCATGCAATCGAATTGACACTGGGTAGCATGGGTGTGTTTCTTTGCTGCTGCAGGGGCGCCTGAGTTCTGGTTCCAGTTCCCGCTTATGCGCCTGCGGCCCCTGAGACTGGTTGAATTATTCGCAATTCATTGATCAGGCCAGCGCACGGGCTACTTGTGATCACACGGTAAATAACATTGCTGTATTCCGTTTACCGAGTAATTTCTTCACGCGAAGATGTTCAGTAACCTAACCGGCTTGCGAGGTGAGCTTTCGATGATGAGCGGCATGCCGATGCGCACCAAGTGTACCATATTGCGCGAAGTTCAAATAGGGAGCCAACAAGGTGTGAACCAACTTAACGGTATGCCAGCAGCCTGTGGCACCCGAAGAAATGGACAATCCAATGACCGGATTTCTCACCGGCTCGATGCTGCTTGCCACATTTGCCGAGGCATTGATCTGACGCAGAAGTGCGGTTGGGAAAATTGGGCAGATATTGAAAGATGAAACTTTTTTTTGAGGGGGAGGAAATCTGGGGGCGGGGGGGGGGGATGCGCAATCCCTAGTGATAAATGCAGATACGGTAGAGCGGCAATCTGAATTATGGGCCAGAGCGGTGGATGCCAAAATTGAACGGATTGCCAACGGCAAAGCGACTGTTATCAAGGCCTAAGCGGTGAACTATCAAGGGGAGTCAGGCGTATATTATCGCCGCCACTTCGTAGCGGCGCAACGGCGACGGCGAGATTGCTGAAGACCACGAGCTGGTTCCGCGGAATAACCGCGAACGGATCGACACGAAAAAAGGTACGGTCTACGAAGACCGTCGAGCCGCGGATGGGAGCAATATATTTGATGATTTGAGGCGGGTGGGGTAGCTGCGACAACTTGAATCTGGCTGGATTTACTATCGGCCAGTCAGGGATCCCATTTTTACCGCAGCGGATGTGGGCGTATCTCAGGATGATGAGCCTTCGCCCGGTTGGGTAACAGTGCGCCGGTATTCACTGTCGATCAGGTCGGCCGCTTATCGACGGATCTGCGGCGCGATGGATGAGTCGCGGGGATCACCGGCACCTTGAGGTTGCCAATTTATCTGAACGTTCCAGGCGGCCAACCTCGGCGTCCAGCTTCAACTATGCCAGACGACGACCCCCGACGCTTCCTACTGTATTGAATGGCTCGGATTGTGTTTATGCCGCTATACGTTGGTTCAGATTCCAGGACGGCCGTGCGGATTTTGCGGAGATAGCAACAGCCCGGTACCCCCGCGCGTGCAGCCTTCGTATGGCCACGGGTTTCGTATGGCGAGGGGCCAGGCGGGGAAGTTTCGTGCGCGGGTAACGTAGCGTGCAGATTGCAGAAAGAGAGGATAAGTCATGTTCTTGCGCCAACCGACTGGGGGGCGATATGGCCACCGAAGCATTGTTGCATCGCGGTGTTATATCACGGATACTGCAATATCAGATATTTACCGCAGACAACTGGACCGTAGTCAGCAGGGGCTTGATGAATTGCAATGTTCCTGCGAACTAGTTGAAGCCACCCAGGAGGTTCCGGCGCCCGGCATTCAGGCACGGGCCAGCAGATTACGCTGGTATATGACCCCAGCGAGTCTTCTACGACGGTAACAGCCCAGGGCGGGATTCTTAGGTGGCGCTCTGGTGGCAACTGCGCCAAATATCGATAATGTGGCGTATTGGGCGTGCGGGCAGCAATTACAGCTGCTGTGCGGCGCTATGGCCGTCAAATCAGCGCTTCGGGTCGGTTTTCTGTATGGGCAGTATGGGATTGGTCTGGGATCGTCGCTGACCTTGCCCTGTGCAGATGGCTTCTGGGACAGGGGCCGAGCAACAACGATCTATCTCAGTCATCTGGCTGGGACATTACCTTGCCCAATACCGGGGACTGACAAATAGCGCCGTGCTGTTGCATTGTCGGCCTGGGTGATTATCAGGTCAGCATGGAGCGCGAGAGTACAGGCCAGGACTATTGTGCGGCTATCATGAGCCCACTGTCGCTTGGGTTGAGCCATCCAGACACAAATCCGTACCTGCTGATTTCGACTGATCGAGCAGTAATCCTATGACGGCCACGCGCTGATATCCTGGAGAATTCGGGGGCAGTGAGTGCGGACGGTACTCGCGGCATGCACCATGTCCAGCCGACCACAAATACGGGGCTCGATGGTCGCGTTACGGTAATTGACCCGCCATGAAATCCCCGTATACCGTGGCGGCAAAGGTTTTGCAGAGGTCGGAGTTCATGAAGAGCGGGCGGGGCTGTGGTAGATGTGTGCGGATGCTGGCCCTGTTACACGCATTGATTACACCGGTATTGCTCCGGAGCCTTGGCTGGCTTGGCGCGGGTGCTCAGATGCCCGCGCCCAATCCCTAGCTGACGTATGGCTGCCGGAGCTTGGGGTTGGTAGGTGTAGCCAGCAATTCAGGCGCAGGTAATTGATAATGCCTTGGACCTGCGGAAAACAGGTTGCAGGGAGATATGAATGCCCCGGCCAGCGGCCCGATCGAAGAGTGTTCTGGAGTCGATTCGACTTTGGCAGCCCAGACCCAGAGCACGCAGTCCACCGGTTCGGGATATCAAATGCGTTGTCCCTGGCGTTAGAAGGATCCAGAACGGGCTTGCGGCGGTTTCTTTAGTTTGCGCATCAAGACTGCTGGCAGTTGCTGCAACGTGCTTGCGCGTAAAAGCGCTTTCATCAGGCGGCTCAGCAGTTGCGGGCGGAGGGCGGTGGTGATTGGTGACTGATCTGTTTTGAGCTCGCGGCAGGCGCTTGGATGGTGAACAACGCCCGGCTGCCACCCAACAAACCGGCTACCAGGCGTCAGGGATTTGGAGAACGAAATATGCAGTAGATCACCATCCCGGCTGCTCAGAGCCGGAACCGAGGGCAGCCGCTTCGCCCGCCTTGGTTAACTGCCCCGCGGACTAGGTGACGCAACTGCTGACTGATGCTCTGTAGAGAAAGCTTCATGTGCCATGCGTTATTGCTCGGACTGCAGCGCGGAATCCGGCATTGGGTATTGTTTTAAGGTCGATCGAGGGCAGTATAGCTGGTATGAGACACAGGTGGTGCGACAAAATGGTGCCGAACGTGCGAGCTAGTTGCGTCGTTCCGCAACACCCCTGATTCCATATGATGAGAAAATCAACGGGTCGGAGTCATGATTTGCCTCTAGATGCCGCAGCTCCAACACTATCCGTTACCGTACGAATAGTATGAGAAACTGGGATGAATGTAGCGCGCAGTTAATCAAATAGTGTCAGAGTCATAGTATTGCGATGCTATGGTTCTTTATCTCACCCGTGGCCGCATCTATCCGCCTGACCTCGTCACAAATGCGTGCGCCTAAAATAGCGTGTATTCTGCTTGTTGGTCGCTGTTCGGTGTCAGGAAGCCATAGCGAGCGAGCATTATGACTTTGACGTTTCTTCGTTCAGGACTTGCTGGAGAAGCTACAATGTGGCCTAACACTATCTTCTGGTTTGGCGTGGTTCTGAGCAAGCACGGCGTCTAAGATAACGTTATCTTAGATCTGCAAACGGTCGGCGCGGGCTTCGGCAACTTCTGGAGTCTCAATTGTCAGAGGTAATAAGATCAGAGGCGGGCGTCCAACTTTTACGCCGGGGGTTTTGCGCTGCTTCCACTATTCACACCCTGTAAACAACAGGTAGCAGCGCAGGGCGCGCGATCGCAACGAAAAACAGATGGAACGACTCAGCTGCAGGGCTGCATATTGTATATTATTAAACCAGCTGGAAGCGATGGTTGAACCCAGCGACAAAAAGTGAATTAGCTTATTCATCGGTTAGCCGAGAGCCCTGCTTAATAGTGGGGCAGTGTTTTTATGGCCGCTTCGCTTCAGCGTCTTGGCGTCTTCTGGAGGTCGACACGTTGTGCTGGCGCGTCTCGTTTCGCCGGTGGAGGTTGGAACCCTGGGCTGTGTGGTTCGAGCTGGGCCCTCGCTGAAATATTAAATTACCCGTTGGAGGCACGCCGTGGTGAAACGGTTATTGGTCAACAAAAAAGTGTATATACCCTTGATTGTACAACTTTTTCCCGCAGGTGCGCTCTTAATGAGTTTGGTGCCGCAAGCCTACTAGCGGTTTACCGCTTCAGATGGACTGGTGCGTCGAGGCTTTTGGCTGTAATGAAAAACATCCGATGGAGGTTTGCACGATTCGAATGAGGGGTTCTCCGTATCGCGCGGCTTCAGGTGGGAGCTTGAGATTGGACGGGCTTAGGCGAAACTGGCTGCAAAGCGCGAGCGAGCGCTGGCTCGCAAACATGCTCAACCACCTGCCGGAATGGCCATTCGCTGTTGAAGGGCGATGTTGGACATGTTGGATCGTAGCGAGGGGGTGGCTGCGCTACGGTGTACGGGCTTTCTGAGCTGATAAGTAACACTAACGCAACTTATAGGCTGATTTCGGATGACGAGCCAGGCGCGTTTCTGATGGATATACAGGCGTATTCGTTACCCGGCTCTTTTTCGATCATATACGTCTTTTACCATCTCAGACCAGGCAATATTCGCTGAGGTGCAATTGAGAGGGGCAGGCTGTTTTACGCTGGATGGTGGGGAAGTTCTTTGTACCTTGAGGTTTTATCACGGACTTACCGAGCAGTATGAAGGCTCACGCGTCCAAGATGGTTATTCAGATTGCTTTACGTCCGCAGGCCGCTCGGTGTTCGATAATTACTCCGGCAGTTGTTGGCAGCCTCTGATATTCGGAAGCAGGACGCTGGTTTCAATTGCGCGGCAACTCGATAGCCTTGCATGGGTGATGACTTGCTGGTTGAAATGCCAGCATCGGACCATCACACAGTTAGCCTTGATTTCTGCGGTAGGTCGCTGGAGTAACGTCAGCTTTGATCTGGCTTGGTACATTCTGTGCAGATATATTGATCAGCAGGAGGTGCACGGTGACATGGGGCCTTGCTACGGGTCCCGGCTTCGTCGATAAGCCAAACTCCCTGGATTGCCGTTCGCTCTTGACAATGGCCGTTGGCGAAACCCATTGGGGTGATTGTGTTGATGTACTACGGGACGTCCCGGCTAACTGCCTTCGGGACGTCGTGTGCGCATTTTCGTCCACTGATGCAGGGCGGACCGAGCTGGAGCGCCGGCGGGATTCATCAGACGCATGCATCAATTAAGGTATATCGACAGTGGCCATTGGTTTGCCTAACAGGGCGCAAACTTTATGGAAAGCCTTTCACTCGGTTGGCGTCGCAGACGAAAGAGAACACACGGCTTTTGGTGTTATTGTTGCTGGATATACGCCGCTTCAAGGAAATCAACGATACCTACGGCACCCGTGTGGGCGAATCAAATGTTGAGTGCGTCGCGGTCGCTTTGCGCCGTGCGCCTTCTCAGCAGTTAATTTGCGCGCCTTAGAGAGGCGGGACCGAAATTGCTGTTTCTTGTTCTCTTGAGGCCGAGCCCATCAGCGTATGAGGCCTTCAACTAATTCAGCAGTTACGTAGCTGATCGGCAAGCCCTAAAATAGAACATCGAGTCCTTTCTTCGCTGGAAGTTTAGGCGTCGGTTCGCGATTTATCCCCAGGATGCGAGGTGACTGCCAGGAGAAGCTGCTTTGCAGGCGGCCAGCATTGCGGCCTTATCTGCAAGCAAAAGAGGAGGCTATCTCCCTTTTATGATCGCAGATGAGCTTGTTCTCAAGACGCAACAGACAATATGAGGAAGCGTTCTGCAGGGAAAGCGCTCATTTTTTGGGGGGGGAGGCGCCTTTGGCGCTTGCACTTCACCCAGCCTCAGAGTGAGATTTATTGGTAGTGGCGGGCATATGTTGGTGCTGAGGTGCTTGTGCGCTTGGCATGATGATGAGTGGAGCTGGAAGTCATTTCCTGCAGAATTCGATTTCCTTTGGCACTGAGCAGCGGAGGTCTGATCCGGCGCCTGGGGTTCTTGGGTGTTGTCTGAGGGGTCGCCGCAGCTTGATTGAGTGGCAAACGACGGCGCCTGGCGTTTGCCCGCTGCCGGCTCTTTTCAATCAATTTTATTTTCCGCGGCAAACAGATTTTGCTTTGACCCTGAAACTTTTGACCAAAGCACCACAATTTTGCTGAGTTTGCTGGTAGATTATTTATACCGGGGCCTTTTGCCCCACATTTTGGGACCCCTGGAGAAGTCACGGAAAAGCGGGGGGGTAACTTTTATGCGCGACCCGAGCCCAAAAAGGCTCTATTCGTAATCACCCCGCGCAAACTTCTTCATTTGGACGGGGCCTATTCGCTGTCGATTGATGATATTTGGCACATCTCCTTCTT